>JAABUZ0100003616.1_pt1 | contig 22662 bp, 24 predicted proteins | sample 5562091 | NCBI WGS metagenome assembly JAABUZ01 (sample SAMN12813069, study PRJNA571459) | rock metagenome | isolation source: Antarctica rocks | place: Antarctica: Victoria Land, Linnaeus Terrace sud | collected 2015-12-21
CAGCCATCAGCGCTCGATCACGGCCCCCAGCTTTGGCGCGATACAGCGCGGCGTCCGCGGCGTGGAAGAGCGTTTCCCAGGTCGTGCCATGATCGGGAAAGGCAGCGACTCCGAGCGAGATCGTTACAGGGCCCGCAGCCTGCCCGCGATACGCGAGTTGCCGGCCCTTGATCGTCTCTCGGATCTGCTCGGCCCGTTGGTACGTATCCGGCAAGGATGCGCCGGGCAGCACGAGCACGAACTCTTCGCCGCCGTACCGGCACGGGATATCGCCACCGCGCAGGGATGAGGCCAGTGCATCGCCCAGCGCGCGAAGCACCGCATCACCGGCATTATGGTCAAGGCTATCGTTGACCTGTTTAAAGTGATCGATGTCACACACAATGACCCCCAGGGAGAGCCGGTTGCGCTCGCAACTCTCAAGTTCGCGCCGCAAGGTCTCCTCCAGGTAGCGCCGGTTGAACAGACCGGTGAGCGGGTCCTGGATGGACTGGCTGCGCAGCGTCTCCTGTAATCTCAGGTTGGCTAGGGCCAGGGCGATATGCTCAGCCATGGTCACCGTCAATCGGCGCTTCATGTCCGCCGGGTGCGCGAGCGCTGCGTTCGGCTGTCTCGCCTTGTTCGATCCACCCCGCACCTGGAGTACCCCCAGCGCCTGGCCCAGGGCCATCAGCGGTACACAGACCGCGTAGCCCCAACACTCGGAGCGATAGGTGCATCCGGTGCACCGCCATTCGCCGCCAGGTGGCCCGCTCGCCCTCGACGGCGACCACTTCCGCCGCCGCGCCCAGGACCATCTGCTCGTCAGCCATCGCCTCGCTCCTGTTCGCGGCAAAGTACTGCGTTCCATCGTGTCACTTTCAGGATTATTTGGCGCTATTTCTTCAGCGATAAATGGCGTAGTGGCGCCAGCGTGAGTAGGCCAAAACACTGCACAGATGGTCCCTTCTGAGTAGTAAATCGTGCGTGGGAGCCATCAAACAACCGTGCGGACGGCTGGATAACAGCGATTTTTCACTTCACGGAAGGTTAGTCGCTTCCGGGAACGGCTCTCCATCCGGACAAATATCGCTGAAGAAATTACGCCATTTATCTCTGAAGATGACAAACTCGCTACCTCTCCAGTATATCATCTTTCGCCCCGCCTTGTCCAGGTCGATTCAGGGCCGCGCGTTGCCGAGATGGACGATCCAGCCAGGGTGTCAGCCCACTCCTAAGGATGCACATGTAGAACGGGATTGGTTTTGGCAGGGCAACACCTACTCCGCCGTGGGTGACACCAGCCGTCCCGTTTCAGATGGGCAGAAACAGCATGTGGCGCGACACCCTGGCGATTAGAGGTAGCCCATCGACGGTACTCAGTCTATTCTCAAACAGCCATTAGCATATCTACGCGAGTGATGGGCGCCGATAGCCTGAAAGCTGCCTGTGCTAATGCATACATAGCGGGCTTAGCTGGGCGCGGCACGCGTGAGGGGGCACGCCATGCAGCGACCACTACACGGACAAGGTGTCACGCCTCGGCTACCACCTGCGCATCTGACGTGACATCGGATGATGTGGGCTCGTCGGTCACAGCCCCGATGCACGGCAGAGCCACGACGGGCGCCCCTGCGCGTCACGGCGCCCGGCAGGTCGCGTAGACGGGAGCAGGTGGCGTCTCACCGCACGGTCGGCGCGGTCGGCGGGAGGAGCAAGCGTTCCCACGCGTCGGCAAGCCACTGCTCGAAGAACTCCGGTGTCCAGCCCCGCTCCCGCACGCACAGCACGTAGAACTCGGACGAGTTCATCATCCAGATCACGTCCGCCGCGATCTCGATGGACAGGTCGGCGCGCAGGCCGCCCTTGGCCGCCAGATCGGCGACGAAGACGCGCATGTGGCCGACCCGGCGCGCGTTCAGCTCGTCCGCCAAGGCCTTGAGATCGGGATCGGTCTGGGCTCCTTCGTTGAGCACCAGGACCAAGGGGGCCACCCGGTCCTGGAGCAGCCGGACGGTGTGTGCGAACAGGGCGAGGATGCGGACGGGATCCGGCTCGGCGCGGACCTGCCGCACGATGTCGCGCTCCAGGGCGGGCACGGGCTCCTCCGTCCCCGACAGGGCGATCTCGACCAGGCTCCGAAACAGGGCCGGCTTGGGGCCGAACGTGGCGTACACCGTCTCGTGCGAGACCCTGGCCGCCTCCGCGATCGTGGCCATGGTGGTGGCGGCGTAGCCCCGCTCCAGGAAGGCCCGGCGTAGCCCCGCTCCAGGAAGGCCCGGCGTAGCCCCGCTCCAGGAAGACCCGGCGTAGCCCCGCTCCAGGAAGACCCGGCGTGCCGCCTCCGCGATCGCGCGCCGGGTCTGTGCGGCCGCCGCGCGTCGGCGGGGCGCGTCGTAGCGGCGCCGCGCCACAGGGCAATCGCATTATAATTTGGGCATCGAGAGGCCTAAATGCAGGCCGTCGTGCGACAGTAATGTCTCTTGAATCGCGTTGTTGCTCCACGTAGAATTGCAGCTGCGGGTTCATATGAGCCAATTGCGAGATGTTCGGCCGTATGAGTCGCATCATTCCAATCCAGCGTGGCCCATTGTGGCGTGAAAGCGAATTTAAATGCGATTGCCCTACAGGAGCAGGCATGCGCCAGCGTATGGGAGGACGTGGGGGGCGCGGGCGTGTGCGGGGGGCGCGGGCGAGCTGGGCACGGGGGCGCGGGCATGGCGTGGCCACGGCGGTGCCGGGAGGTGGGGGGGGCTTGGCGGCATCGAAGCATGGGCTGGGGCCGACATGGGGGCCACAGTGTGCCGGGGTCTCTGCCCATGAGGGGGCCACAGCATGCCGGGGTAGGGGGCCAGGGTGTGCCAGCGTACTAAGACCCTGAAGACGCAATTCTCTCGGTGAGCCCTCTCTGTGTGTCTCTGCGCGAACGGGAGGGGGGAACTGCGGGCCGCGCGGCGACGGCGACGACGCCCGACGGTACGTCGGTCGGGTTGTCCAGGAAGGTGCCCCGGTAGCGCGCGGTGGTGAGTTGAAGAGCGACGCCGAGCTTGTTGCGCTCACCACGATGGGCAAGGATAAACGTGTGGTCGGCATCGTCAAGATAGAAAAAGCGCTCCAATTCGACCACCGACGGCTCGCCTGTGTAGCGGCTGTAGCTCTGTTCTTGCTCCATCGTCAGAAAATCAACCGGCATGCATCACCTCCCTCTCCTTAGGCCAATACTGGCTTTGCCCATAAAGTCAGTCCCTCCCGAACGTTCATCGTCTCCGAGACTGTGACGAGCATCTCTATTCGGTCCTGTGCTATGTACAGCGGCCCAAACCGTACAGGATGCGGAACCGACGGACTTTATGGGCAAAGCCGGCCAATACTGATAGAATGGCTCTTATCACAGGAATAAGCGCCGCGCCAAGCGTGAAAAAGGCCCGGATTTAGGGCTGCATGCTTATTGTTATCGCAGGAATTGCGTGTCCGGCGGTCTTATCATTCCGTTGTGCAGGCTATTGAACATCGGCGCAACCTTTCTGGCAAAACGTTCATGCGAGCGCAACCTTTGTGGCACAAGCGGCGCAACCTTTCTGGCAAAAGGGAGGCTGCTGAGGGTGAAGCAGGCGCAACCTTTACGACAACGGACATGTGCCCACGCGCGTCGCCGATCGGCCCGTCCCCACACATCCCACGCCCGCCGTAAGATCCAGCCGCTTGATCACCGATCCTCACGCTCTCACCCGTCCTGCTGCACGTCGGCGTCGATGTGACCCTGCCTGTCAATCGCGAGCACGGCCTGCCCCCATGGCGTCTCCACCTCGATTGCCGCGATATCGACCAGATCGAACGCCACGGCGTCTGCCGCCGGCCAGTGCGACCCGTCACGCCGGGTGACGCGGAGGCGCACCTGCGGGGACGGCGGCCACTCCCGTGCCGGCTGCCCTCGGGCCACCGCGACCTTCCGCACGTCGCGCCGGAAGTCCATGGGGCTGTAGGGCCGGCCCGCCGTGACCTGATCGGCGGCGTAGCCCAACGCGGCGGCCGGGTCCGGCGCGGCAAGCGCCTCCTCGTACCAGGCCATCTCTGGCAGCACCTCGATGAGGTCGGCCCCCACACCACCACCCTCAACCACCGCGTAGATCTGTGCCAGGCGATAGACTCGCCCCGGTTCGACCCCCAGTGTGGCTGCGAGCTGCTGCACCGCCGCGGTCCCCCGGCCGTCGCGTTCCGCCCGGCCCACGACGCGCCGCAGGGCCTCGTGCGCCAAGGCACTACGCGCGCGCCACCGGGTCGCGTCGTCGTGGGCGAGATACGCCCACGCCCGCAAGATCTGCTCGTCGGACAGCCGGGGCGCGATGGCGATGAGCTGTCCTTCCGCCGCGGCGTCCCGGTCCATCGCCGCGAAGATGTCGCCGAGCACCTGGTCCCAGGTCTCCACGCTCATCGTCGCCCCCCGCTGGCCTGCCCCATGCAGGGAATGAGGGAAACAGAATTGAGTTTGTCTGTGCAGTAAAGAGGACGAGAGGACACCCTTTGGTAGACACCGGCAGGCACGCATTGAGGAGCCGCTCCTTTCCTTTTCTCCCGGCTCCCTGAGCCGGCGTTGTGTGAGCAGCCTCGCCCCTCACGTCCGGCGTCAAGGGGACGCGCCCCACACAAGCGCGCGGGCGCGCGGGGAAACCCGGCCTCACCGCGCCCGCTCGTCGCCATCGCCGCTAGCGATCGTGGCGTCCGCGGTAGCATCCGCAGCGTCGGACCCGTCCCCGGCGGCGCGCTCAGACGCGGATGACCCGACAGCGCGCACGTCTTTATCCTGCCACCACAGCCGCGTCCCGTCGTCGAGCGTGACCTCGACCTGCCCCCAGCGGCCCCGGCCGGACAGGACGCCCTGGCGACCGTCCCGATACGCGACCCCGGTCCCCGCGCCATACGCGAGGAGCGCCAGGTGGCGCGTCACCGCCTCGGGGGCCGCGAGGTCCGCCTCCGCTTTCGGCTCCCAGACGTCTCCGTGGCGCGTGAAGAGGACGCCGCCGCGCATGACGAGATCCCGCGCCAGCGCGAGACGCCCCTCGTCCGTCTCCTGTGTCCCGAGAAGGTCGGCCGTCGTCCGGCCCGCGCCGGCGTCGGCCCACAAGGCCATCAGGTCGTGCGCGATGTCCCCCGAGCGCACGGCGGCGGTGAGGCGTTCCTGGTCCGCAGCCAGCGTGGCCCGCCGCTCCTCGCGCGGGAGCGCGACGTACCCCGGCCGGCGCACCCCTGTCGGGAGCTGGATCACCGCCAGCGGGAACCGTTCCCCTTTCCACCCTACGATCGTCGCCTCCACGCTCCCCTGCGCCACGGCGCTGGTGATGACGCCGAGGCGCGCCTCGCCCTGGCCCTCGTTCATGCGTGCGATGACGATATCGCCGGGCGCCAGGGCGACGTGTGTAGCCTGGCGTTTCGCCACGTCCTCAGGCGCGCGGGGGAGGTAGACGTCTTGTGCCCCCAGGCGCTTGCGCGCGAAGTAGGCCGCGTCGGCGTCGAGCAGCCCCTGGACGTGGACGCGCATGGCCGGGGTGTAGCGCGCACCGGTCGCCAGGCGCGCCAACTCGACCGTCGTCCACGGGCGGTGCGCGCCGGCCGCCTCCCAGGCCGCCCGATGGATAGCGACGAGGTCGGTGGAAGACACGTCGCCGTCCGTCCCGTGTAGGTCTCCCGGTGTCCCGCCCGTGGGGAACGGGGGCCGCGCCGCCTCTCCCGACGCCGCGGCAGTCGCTGTCCGCCCGGACGTCCTCGCCGACGCGGCCCGGGCCGGCGCGTCGATGAGCGTGATTGCCTCCCCATTGGCCGCGATGTGTGGATGCTGGCGAGCGACGCGCCGGGCGAGGGCGCGCAGCGTGTCAGGCTCCCCGTGCACAAGCACCGTCACGCGCGGCTGGGCGCGCGCCACGGCCGCCTCGATCTGGCCGGCGTCCGCGTGCGCCGACAGGCTGTACCGCTCCACCGCGCAACTCAGGGTCAGCTCCTCTTTGCCCAGCGCGACGGTCGTGCCCTGCCGTGCCCGCAGCAGGGCCGCCCCCGGACTCTCGTCGTCCTGGTAGCCGCTGAAGATGATGGCGTTCCGCTCGTCCGCCGCGAAGGCGCGCGCGTAGAGCGGGGCGGGGCCGCCGGTCATCATCCCGGACGAACTGATGACGATGGCTGCCTCGGGATTGTCGAGCAGGCCGCGGCGCCGGCCCGCCGTGACGGCGTACACGGCGAGCGAGGGGTCGGCGAAAAGCGGGCGCCGCGCGTTGCGGACGTAGTTTTGCAGGCGCGGGTTGAGGTCGTGGACCTGCGCCTGGTAGAGGTCACACACGCCGCGCACCATGCCGTCGAGATGGATCGGCGCGGGGGGCAGCTCCCCCGCCGTGCGCGCCGCGCGCAGGACCAGCGCCACCTCCTGCGCCCGGCCCACCGCGAACGCCGGCAGCAGGGCGCGCCCCCCGCGCCCGATCACGCGCGCCACCGTCGCCACCAGCGCGCGCTCCTGCTCCTTGCGGTTGGCATGGATCGCGTCGCCGTAGGTGCCCTCGGTGATCACGGCGTCGGCCTGGGGGAGCCCTTGCACGTCCAGGCCGTGGAGGGTGCACTGGGCTGTCACCGAGTAGTCGCCCATATGCAGAATGCGGCCAACCGGCGTGTCGATGAGGAGCATGGCGGCCCCGGCGATGTGGCCGGCGTGCAGGAAGCGTACCGTGATGGCGGGGTCGGGGGTCGGCGCGACGGGCTGTGCCCACTCGACCGGCCGCACGCGCGCGAGGGTGCGCTCGACCACCTCGGCCGTGTAGAGCGGCGTCTCCCCCTCCTGGGTCAGGTGCTCGGCCTCCATGACGCGCACGCTGTCGGCGAGCAGCAGGCGCGTCAGGAGCAGGGTCGTCTCCGTGCAGTAGATCGGCGCCGTCGGAAACATCTCCGAGACAAGCGGCAGGGCGCCGGTGTGGTCGATGTGCGCGTGCGTCACGAGGATGGCCTCCGGTGGCGCGGCGTCCAGCCGGTCGAGGGCGGGCAAGTGGTCCTGCCCCGCGCGGGCTGCCGGGCGCATCCCCGCGTCGATGAGCACGCGCCGGTCCCCGATCCGCAAGATGCCGCACGAGGCCCCGACCTCGCCCGCGCCGCCCAATGGGATGTACTCCACCTTCACGATTGTCCGTCCCCTCTTCCTCGTTCGTCCCTGCACCGCGCGCCGACCCTCGCGGTGCGCCGGGGACGCCTTATCTCCCTATCCCTAGTGTCTCAGACGCGACGCGAAAGACGCGGGGCATCGCGCGCCGTGGCCCGACGCGGGGGGCGGGCGCGCCCCGAGACCGCACGCGCTGGCCGGCGCGTTTCTCCGTGCGGCGGCGCGGGCTGTGTCGTCTCTATCCTCGCCACACACGGCCGGCGCATGCACCGAGGGAAAGGGGTGCGCGCACAACCTGTCCCCCTCGCCTCACAGCAGCGACGGATCGATGACCTGCACGGCCGCGACCAACTCGGGCCAGAACGCATGCATCGCGCGCACAGGCGGGCTCTCGGGGCCGTAGCGATCCGTGATATCGCGGAGGCGCTCGACGATCGGGACCACGAGGCCGGATTGCACGGTGAACGCGTCCACCACGGCGACGATCTGATTGACGATGCTGTCCTCATAGGGATAGGGGATGGTCAGCCCGCGCAGCGCGGCCTCGTAGCGCGCGCCCGAGTGGTGGGCGATGAGCGCGGCCAGGCGCGGCTCGCCGCAGGCCAAGGCGAAGGCGGCGCCGTCGAGGGGGTGGAAATCCGTCCCGGTGGTGCGCAACGCATCGACCTTGCCGAGGTCGTGGGCGAGCGCGCACACCTCGCATAGCGCCCGCTCGTCGTCGGACAGGCGCAGGCGTGTCGCGTAGTCCTGGGCGCGCAGGGCCTCGACGGCGACATGGGGGAGCAGTAGGGGACGCTCCCGGCATCTGTCCAGGACCACGGACCGCCAGCCATCAATGTCGATCATCCCTCACTCCGCGTTGAGACGCTCTCCTCCAAGGTCCATACCCCTGCCGCCAGCGCCATCTTCATTGCCGTCATCCCACGGCGGGGGTTGATAGTCCGCGGGATAGAACGGGAGTCATCGCCACCTTTTCTCCGCGCGCCGCAGCGCGTGCCCTGTGTGCCACGCGTCCGTCCACACAAGGCCGCGCCGGGGCGCGGGGACATAGGGAGTTCTCGGATGGTAGGACGCGCGAACGGTGGGGCCACGATTGTGCGATGGCTGCCCCGACGCGTCCCGTCCCGGCCCCTATCCGCTCGCTTGGGTCGCTGAGAAGGTCGACGAGGTCCACCCACCGGAGGCGGCGTCGCCCGCGCTCGCGTCGGCACGCAGGTACACGACGTACTCGCCGGCGGTCTCGGGTCGGCGCAGCGCGAACAGCAGGCCGCGCCACTCCTCGCCGTCCCCATCCCGGAACGTCCACGCGCTCCACGCGACCGGCCCGGCGTGCCCCTCCCCCTGGGCCGTCCAGCCGGCGTCCCGCAGCTGCGCGGCGTAGTGCGCCCCGATCACGGCCGGGTCGAGGTCCGTGCGCAGCGTCGCGTTCGAGTAGTAGCCGTCGCTCCCCCCGCCGCCACCCTGCGGCATCTGCCGCGCGCCCGCCGGCGGCGTGAGGGTGGGCAGGGGATCGCGCATCCCGGGATGGCGGGGCTGCGGCGCGCACGGCGACTGGCGCGGGTCGGTGTTGAGGTTGAGGCGCACGTCGGTCGGCCCGCCCTCGACGGCGGTCGCCTGCACAGAGAGGGACGGGCCGCGCGCGCTTCGACAATACAGGAGCGGCGGCGTGCGCCATGACGGGGCGAAGCCGCCGCCGTGCATCCCTGGCTGCTGCTCCGGGAGCGTCCACCCGTCCGCTTCCAGGCGCTCACGATAGAAGGCGAGCGCCGCGTCCTCCGACAGGTCGACGTCGAGCACGATGGTCGCGACCGCCCCGAGGATCTGGCTGCCCACGATGCGTGCGCCGTCGGGCAGGGGGACGGGGACGGGCAGCGGGTCGGGGAGGCGCGCGACGAGGAGGCGCGTCGGGGCGTCGTCGGGGAAGCTAAAGCCGTGCCCCATTAGGCGCAGCGCGAGCGCGAGGGCCGCGTCCCGGTCGTCGTCGCCCTCGACGATCGGGCTGCCCGAGGAGATGTTGCCGCTGTAGTACATGGTAACCGTCTTTCTAAGCGTCGCCCGAGCCGTCGTCGCGGGATGTTATGCCGGGACCCACGCCCACCCCTATCATACGACGACGGCGCCCTACCCTGTCTGCGACGGCGCCCTACCCTGTCCCGCGCAACGCCCGCAGGCGGCGGTTGACCAGGTTGCGGTCAAAGCCGTCCGGGTCGAAGTCCCCGCCCAGCCACATCAGCATTTCGTCATATTCCTCGCCACGTCGGCGCTTGAGCAGCGCCAGCAGATCGTGGTAGGCCCAGATGCCGCCACAGTCCTCGGGTGGACCGGCCCGCGCCCCAGCGATGCACAGCAGGGACGAGCGGCGCTCATCGGGCGGCTCAATCGCCCGGACCACGAGATCATGCCGCCAGTTGTCCCCGAAGTCGTAGAGGTAGGTCAGCGTCGCGCCGGTCGCGGGGGCGATGGCGGCCAGGCGTGTGCGCCGCGCGTCGATCACCGGCTCCTCGTCCAGAAACTCGGACTCATAGATGCCGTAGCGCGTGGCGCCCGCGCCCTCCTCCCCGCCGCCGACCTGGAACTCGTAGAGGTGATAGTCCTCCCACAGCATCGTCGCCTGCAGGATGGCATGCAGCCGGTGCAGCGTCGTATCCGCCGGTACCAGGAGCCGCCGCCAGATGCGTGGCGTGCTCTCGCGCAGCGTCACCTCCAGCTCATAGATCGCGGTGGGGTGTGTTTGGCGGCGTGGCATCGGACAGTCCTCCTTCCTGGCCTACCGCCCCAGGCGCGGGCCGACCCGATGCAGGCCGGCCGAGCGCAGCGTGCCATCGGCCTGGACATACACGGCCTGGATGACCTGCGGCAGGCGCAGCACGATGATCGCCTCCGCCTTCGGATCGTAGACCTGGAGCAGGGCGGCCACATCAGCCCTTGTCTCGGCCGGGGCGTCGGCCAGCACGCCCGGCGTCTCGCGCGGCCGCACGTACTGGAAACGCACGTTCCCGCGTCTATCCGTGTTGTCGCAGAGCAGAACACCGCGACCGTGGCTGGCCCGGTAGCACGCTCGGGCCTCCTCGACGGCACTCGGCACGAGCAGCGATTGCAACGTTTCGGGCGTGAGTTGGTCCGGGTCGCCGAGCGTGCGGCGTGTCGCCAGCGGCAAGGCCTCCGCGCGCCGCCGCGCCCGCGCGTTGACCTGGGCCGTCACGTCCAGGCCGGGTCCAGGGTGCGCCGGGTTCGGCAGCAGATCGAGCGCGTCGTGGTCGTCCGGCGCGCAGTGGACGCTGGTGATAGCGTCCATCATGGCGTTGAATGCGGCCTCCGTGACCCAGCGCGACGGTTCTCGCGCGGGGTAGACGGCCAGCAGCTCGGCCCGGCCCGCGTGGCAGCCGCGCTCCTGGATCGGCCCCAGCACCCACGCCGGCAGCCCCACCTCCCGGATGCGCCCGTACATCAGGCGGGCGTGGTCCTCCAGTGTCCCCGTCGCCTCGTCCGCGAAGACGATGTGCGCCACGAACGCGTCGCAGCGGTCGCACTGCACCACCTTACTCTTGATGAGGTGGGTAGCGTCGGGTCCGGGTGGCTGCGGCGCGGGTGTGTCCGTACCGCGCGCCGCGTAGGTCGCCGGGTCGCCGCTGGTGCGGTGATCGAGGATCGCCGTCAAGGCCTCGCTAATCGGTCGGAAGATGGTCAGGCGCGCGGCGGTCATGGGGTCGTCGGCGTCCCCGGACAGCTCGCTGGTGACCTGCGTCTGATCGCCGAGCGCGCCGATGACGAGCCGGCCGAGCAGCCCCAGGCGGGCGTGCCGGAAGCTGTAGGCGATGGCCCCATTCGCGAGCGTGTCCCGCGTCGAGGTCACGTCTGGGGGTAGCCGGAAGTTGGTCGGGGGCGTCGGGGGCCGGGTGCGCGAGCTGGGCATGGCCATCTCCTCCTGCGGTCCGCGCGGCGGTCGTTAGGGGTAGTATAGGCGAACGGACGCCGCCGTGGTGCGGCGCGTCCCCGCCACGGCGCGCTTTCCCCCGGCCCCAGGGGGCGGCCCTGTGTCGCCGCGCCGACGTGCGGTCGCGGGCAGGGGGGCGTTAGCGGCCGCCGCGGGACACCGCGTCGCGGATGATCGACGCCGCCTCCGCGCGCCAGCCATCCTCGTCGGGCGGGAGCGCCACCAACAGGGGCGCGTCGGTGCGGTCCACGGCCGCGGCGAGGGCGTAGAGATCCAGGTAGTAGGCGGGGTCGTCCGCGAGGTCGGCCACCTTCCGCTCCATCTCCTTGGGGAACTCCGGCCCCGGCCGCGCGCCGGTGTGTTTGGTCATGGTCACGATGACGTCCGACGTCAGGCCGACGGCCATCTGGTAGGGCGTCGCGCCCCGCGCGTCCAGGGACGCGGCGGTGTCGACGAGGCCGCGCGTGGTGAACCCGGCCGTGACCAGCCCGGCCACCTCCTGGGCGCGCTTGATCCGATCCGGGGACAGGCCGCGCGCCGCACAGCGCGCCCCCACGGCCTCCACCACGCGCCGTTTCATGTAGGGGCGCCCGAAGGCCAGCGCCGTCTTGACCGCCCGCACGAGCGCATCCCGGTCGTCCGTGTCCAGGGGGTGGTCAGCGATGTGGGCACGCACGAGGCCCGGGATCTTCCTGCGGTCGGGGTCGCGCGCCGGCCGCTCCGGGGCGGCCGCTGTCCCGCGCGCCCCCGGATGCGCGGACACCCCCGGCGCGTCGTCCCCTTCATCCGGTGCGAACAGCGGCGCCTTGACCGGGCCGCCGTGTCGCGCGAAGATGGCGCGGATCGCCGCAGCGATCGCGCGATGACGACGCCCCGCCCCCGGCGTCCCACGGGGGTTGGGCCTCCCCTCAACGAGGTTGGCGACCTGGACGACCGCGCTGCCATGGTGAACCATCCGTCGCATCTCCTCGGGCGTCGGCGGTGTACGCGCGCCCGCGTCGGTCTCCGCGCGCGCTGCGGCGCGCCGCTCCCGCGCGGTCTCGACGAACGCATCGTCGATGACGAACGCATCGTCGATGATGTCGGCGGCCTCGCGATGCCAGTCCTCGATGGGGTGGGTCGGGTCGGGCGGGGCGTGCCCCTCGACGAGGGCGGCGATCTGTTGCACGTCGCGCTGCCGCCGGCGCACCGCCTCATCGTCGCTCGGGGCCATATCCGCCGCCAGCTCGGCGCGCATCGCCCGGTCGATCTCCGCGAGACTCGCGAGGAGCGCGGCGTCGGTCGCGACCCCGCGCCAGTCGGCGGGTAGTGTCTCGTCGTAGGCCGCGAGGTCGGCCAGCACCTCGGATTTCACGGACCCGCGCGCGCCCTCGATCCGCTGGGTGAGCAGACGTGTCTGGTCCTGGGCCAGGCCGGCGAGGGCGGACACGTCCCCCTGCAGCCGCTCTATGTCGGCCGCGTTCACGTTGAGAAGCTTACGCACCAGGCGAGAGATGATGTTGGGCATGCTCCTAATCCTTTGCGAGAGGCTGTCGCGCCGTGACACGAGGAGGCTGTCGCGTCGCACCGTGACACCGCTACGACACTATAGCGCTACAAAGTTGCCGGGCCTTCCACACGCTATTTCCCCTGGCCCCGCAGGGGCGGCCCTGTGTCGGCGTGTGTCGTCGCGCACGGTCGTCAGCGGTCGCGCCCACCGTCGCGCCGTGGGGTGGGTGGGGCGGGCGGCTCCGGCGTGTCGGGTCCGGCGCCCCCTCCGCGCGGTAGAGCGTCACGCCGCGCTCCCGTGCCCAATGCAACACGCTGCTGTAGTCGCCCCGCGCCGCCGCGAGCCGCGCCGGCGTGGCCGCGAGGATGTCCTTGGGCAGCCCGGCGCCGGCGAGGCGGTTGTAGAGGGCGGTGCGGACGCGGCGCGTGTCGGTCCCCTCGGGCAAGACGACGAGCAGGTCGACGTCGCTCGTGGGGCGGTGGTCGCCGCACGCGCGTGAGCCGAACAGGATCACGGCGAGCGGATGCGCCTCGCGCACGATGGTCGCGACCATCCCCCGGATGGTCCCCTCGGCGGGATCGCCGGCGAGCGGGTCGTGGGCCGGAACGGTCAGGCCTGTTGGGGCTGTCAGTGTCGTCGCCATGCGCGTTTCCTTACAATACGCCTTTCCAGGGCCATGAGCACCACAAAGAAGCTGCCCGCCATGATCATCCCCTAGCTGAAGGTTAAGCTACCGGCCCCATGATCTGTATGGATATGGAAAACATAGTGGACAAGCAGAGACATCAGCCCAACGACGAGTAAGATCCGCCCGCCAGTGAACAGGCTGGTGGTGTATGTAGACCGCTGACGGCGCACCATTGCCTCCCCCCTATTGCACCTATGTCCACTGTCTATTTTACATGTATCCTGGGCCGTACCCCTCTAGGGGCATCGTACCACGTCGCCTGCGTGTCGTTCTCTCGTTGTCAAGCCCGCGCCACACAGGGCGCGCCGGCGCGCGGGGGAAAGGGGGCGTGGTGTCTACTCGCTGTACCACCGGCCCGTCAGGGTGACGCGCGCCGCCGCGCCCGCGCCCACGCTCACCACAGCCCTCGCCGTCCGTGCGCGCGGGCCACCGCCGCCTCGGCCTCGTCCACGACGCTATACGGCCGCCGCCGGCGCTCCTCACCCTCCGCCTCCGCGCGCGTGACCCGTTCCTGCCCTTTCATGGCGCGATCGCCCCGGACGATCAGGGCGCACAGCACCAGGTAGACGACGAGAAGCCCGGCGCCGGCCGCGCCCGTGTCGCCCCCATGCGCGCCTCCCATCATGTCCTCGGCCACCAGGCCAGCGCCGGCCAAGCCGACGAGCGCCAGGATCGCCCGGATGAGGCGTTCCCACACCTGGGACCGGCGCGGCGCACCCCGGTCGGCCTCCTCAGTCCCGCCCCACTGCGCCATCGTTTCGCATCCCCCTCCGTTTCTAGTTTACGCCGTTGCCCGCCGTCGCTCACGCCGCGTGGCGGAGGACGTGGCCTGCTCATTTCTCCCGGCCCTCGGCAGGGGCCGGGCCTGTGTCGCCCACGTCGTCGATGACACGGGTGACACAAGGCCGCGCCGCCGCGCGGGGGAAAGGGTGGTTACGGCCGCTGATAGCCTACGACAAGTCTGTAGTGGGCCTACCTACCTACCAGGGCTAACAACAAAAGCGGTACGTGTACCCGTCCTAAAAGGCCACTACTTTGCACTTGGTCGTAGCTTCCGTCACACTGGGCTAATGAGGGGAGTGCGGGAACACGCGTTTCCAGGAACGCCACGGCGCCTACTGCCACTCCACGACCCGGTAGCCATGGCGCAGGCGGCGGCGCAGGATCGCCTCGACGTGGGCCTGCGCGCCGGCGCGGTCGGGGTAGTAGTAGTAGTCGATGCGCGTCCGCTCGGGGCCACAGGTGCGTCCCCACGCGCGCAGGAGCGCCCCACCCTCGAACAGGGCCGGGGTCCAGGTCAGCGTGTAGCCGCGGTCGCGGTTGCGCGCGGGGTCGATACTGCGCAGCCGGACGTAGGCGCGGACGTGCGCGGCGGAGGGGGGCAGGGTCCGGCTCAGACGTCTCCGGTGTCTCGGGCGTCGTATCGCCGGACGCCTACTGCTCGCGGCCCGGATCGTCGCTGGCGTCGTCGCCATGCGCGTGCTCATACATGGCGCTCAACTCGGCCAAACGTGTGCGCAAGGCCTCTTGGCTGTCGAGCAGCAGATACTGCGCCACCTTGATGCGCTCGTCGACGCTGTCGGCCGGGTCGGCGAGCAGCAACTCGATCACTTGTTCGTCCTTCGAGCCGCACAGGATCAGACCGATCGGGTCGGCCTCGCCCTCCTGCTTGTCGTAGCGCCGCGTCCAGTTGAGGTAGAGCTTCATCTGCGAGATGTCCGCGTGGGTGAGCTTGCCGAGCTTCAGATCGACCAAGACGAGCGCGCGCAGGCGCCGATTGAAGAAGACGAGATCGACATAATAATCCTCGCCCCCGATGGAAAGCCGGCGTTGTCGCCCGACGAAGCAGAAGTCCGCGCCCAGTTCGAGCAGGAACTTCTCGATGTTGCGCACCAGCGCCGCTTCCAGGTCCTTCTCCGAGAAGGTATCCTCCAAGCCCAGGAAGTCCAGCACATACGGGTCGCGGAAGGCCTCATCCTCGGGCATGGGGGCGCGGTGCGGCTGGGGGAGGGAGGGGACCAACCCCGCAGGCCGGCGCGAGAGCCCCGTACGCTCGTAGAGCATGGAGTTGATCTGGCGGTCCAACTCGCGCGAGCTCCACCGCCCTGTCGTGGCCAGGCGTTCGTAAAGGCGCGCTGCCCCGGATCGGGAAACTGCATCAGGCGCCGATAGTGCGTCCAGGTCAATCCCGAACGCAGTGCGTTCGCATTTGGGTAGGCGAGGTAGAACTGGCGCATCTGCTGTAAATTGCGCTCGCTCATCGCGCGGCCGAACTCTTGGGCCAGTGCCCGTCCCACGCGCGCGAGCAGGCCTGCCCCGTACGCCGCCCGCTCGGCCCCGCCCTGCTCCTCGCGCACCAGGCGCTCGCCGATCTTCCAATAGGTCGCGACGATCTCGGCGTTGACGGCCGCCGCCGCGCGTCCCCGGCCGGTCGCGATGATGGCGCGCAGGTCGGCTAACAGAGCGTCGTAGGCGTCGTCCGCAGCGGTCGGAGAGTTGGGCTTGTTTCCATGTCGCTCATCGTTGTCCTACTACTTTCCACCGTGCGACGGCGGGAAGCGCAGATCCCCAATGAACTCGCGCTCGGCAGTCTTGCCACAGCAGTCGTGGTACGACCTCACTTGAGGGCACCTGCGAAGTCCCCCGCTGAGTGCCAATCGATACCATCAAGATTGACATCGCATTGAGCACGCCTCAGGCGCTGCGCAAGCTCTTGACGCCTCCCAACAGTGTCGGTCAGCCTGATGACATGGCGCCCTGCGATATCGCTAAACTGACGCAACTCGCCAAGCTCTACTAGCACGGTCCTATCCGAGTCCCGCCCCATCGCCATGCCCGCCTCGAAGAGCACGTTAGGTCTAGCCTGCGGGGTAAGCAGCGTTTCGTACTCGGGGTCGTGTAGCTGTCTGAAAGGTTCCCTCAAACGAGCCTCATCATCCGGCGTGAAGAGAACAACAATAGCTTGGGCCGTGGAGAAGGCGATGTCCAACACTTCGCCAACATAAGGCGTACCCTTACCCGTATCATTAACAGCCTGAGACCACTCTATCGGCTGCAACCCAATCGCCCGCAAGAACGCAAATAATGCGTTGCGCGCCTTATCATTCCGTCCGTGAACGACGAAGACTTTCCGGGGGTCCCGATTAGACAAAGGCGTCTTTGCTGTTTGGGTACGTGGCACCGCCTCACTGCCGGGAGCGCCTGTAATAAGATCGTTAGTCAACTCTAAACCACATCCTTCTAATAGAGCCCAACCGATCGGGCCGACATACAAACCTGTGGCCCCCTCGCCTCTGTGCTTGATGTCAGAAGCTGCGTGTAGCTCGTCGTGTGTATTAACAGTAGAAACGATACGTATACGCCTAATCTCGCTCGGTTGTATTGTTCTACCGTGAGTAACTATCGGACGCCCTTGTCGATACGGATGCAAATATTTCAGGTCCAATTGCTCCCGTGTCAGATCGTGCTCTATCTCTGACTCCACTCTGTTCCTCAAGGAGATTTTAACGTGGAAGTAGCGGCCAGCGGTCTTTTGCCCTGCCAGAAGCTGGCTCGCATATTTGGTTTGGGTGTCATCGATCGCTTTAGATGTGGGCGTGCGCGAAGCCCCGAATCCTCCCCTCCTAAAACGCCCCGATATTAGATCGAAAACGGACATATAGCACTCCGTCCTTACAGGCGATTGTGTCGGATAGGAAGAGGTAACTTCCCGACGACCTTGCGCTTGGCGGGCTTCCTGTGGTGGTTGTGCCGCCGGGTCGGGGGACCATTACGTAGTCCGTGCCTTACCACCCGCCCACGGTCGTGTGCAACTTCTCGTCGCTCCACTTGGCGTAGACGCGGGTGGTCTCGATGGAGCTGTGGCCCAGATGGCGCGCGGCCATCTCCAGGTTGCCGGTCTCACGCACCAGGCGCGTGCCGCAGGTGTGGCGCAGCGCGTGGATACCACGATAGGGGATACCCTCCTCCTCGGCATCGGGGAGCCGCGCGGCCGTGGCCAAGCGCTTGATCCGCTCACGCGCGGGGAAGTCAGAGCGGTAGGGCAGCACGTAGCCACGGCCGTCGGTGGGGCGGATCGTGCGCAGCGCCGCGATCAGCGTCCCCGAGAGCGGCACCGTGCGCCGCTTGCCGCCCTTGCCCTTGGCGACGACGAGCCGACGCTGGGGCAGTTCCACGTCTGTCCATGTCAGGGCCAAGCACTCCGAGATGCGCAAGCCGGCGTGCCCGGCCAGGAGCACCAGCGCGCGGTCCCCGCCTGCGGCGACGGCGAGCAGGGCCTCGAACTCGGCGGGGCTGTAAGGGGCACGCTTTTCCCAGGCCGATGTCGGGTCCTTCGCCACGCGCACTCCGTCGAAGGGGGCGACGTCGGTGGCGCCGGCCCAACGCAGCGCTCCGTAGAGGGCGCGCGCGGCGGCGAGGTGGATCTGCACGGTAGCAGGCTTGAGACCGGTCGCCTCCATCTGCCATAGCCAGAGCGCTGCGGCATCGCGTGCCGGCCACAGCAAGTTTTCCTGCTTCCACGCATTGACGAGAGTCTCGACGCCGTGGCGGTAGTTCTTGCGCGTGTGCGGCGAGACGAGGGCGCCGGCGCGGCCGTGCAGCGTGGTCCACACCTCGGTCAAGCGCCAGAGTGCGGCCACGTCGTGCGCCACGCAGGCCTCCACCGCGCGGTGCCGGCGCTCGTCGGGCGGGAGCCCTTTCCACGCCTCTGCCCGCTGGATGGCGTCGCCGCCGACGTAGGGGACAAGGCTGGTGCTGGTCATAGGTTCATCCCCTCTCTGCTCGGGGGAGCGAGCCGCATGCCTCGCCTCACTCAGCGGTCGCTTTCTGCTTCTTGTAAGCCTCTATCTGCCCGTCCGCCCAGCCGGCCATATACTTGGCGGCCACTTGCCAGGCCGCGTGCTGCTCGTTCAGCCCCAACTCGACCCGCGCGTCCTCAGCCATGGCCAAGATCTGTTTCTCACCTAACGCCCGTAGGATGATGGGAACAAAAAGCCGGAAGTCGCTGGTGACCGGGGAGATGAACGTTTCGGGGCAACCTTGCAGGCGCAGGGACTCTTGAAACGCAGCCTGGTTGAACACGTCAGGGCGATGGGCCATTGGGACCTCCTACGGATGGTGAAAGAGGTGATGCTACGGCTAGTATACCCCCTCGGACAAGCTTCGTTGTCCGATTATCCATCCCGCGAGAGCCCGTAGGGCGCCAACCGGGCGCCGCGCCTGACACGTTGTGGCGGGACAGGTGATAAACTAGTACAGATGTGCTGTAAATGAGGGTGTCGGCAGGCCGGACCGTCTGAGGCGCCGGCTATCATGTCGTGAACCCATGAGAGGAGACACGCATGATCCCCGAGACCGTGACCGTCACTACCCCCGGCATCTTTAACCGTGTGCGCAGCCGTACGACCCTGCTGACCGCCCTGGAGGAGGTCACCGTCCTGGTCACGGCAACCATCGACGGACGGCGCGTCGCTCCCTCCGCAGGCCGGCGTGCGACGGAGCAGCTCACCAGGGCCAGGGTGGTGGCCCAGGCCGCCCCGCTCAATGATCTCACGCTCCTGGTCCACCTGACGGCGGCGCGCACCTTCTTAACCGATGGGTGGGCGCCGCCACCGCTCATCGCGGAGCTGAATGCGGCCATCGCGTGCATCCACCACCTCGCCCGCACCGCGCCGGACGTGTTCCGCGCGTCGGGGGGCACGACCGGGGCCGGGGCTGCGGAGGGGACACGCGCGCCACGGCTCCTCCCGTGAGGCTCTCCGCTCACCGATCCCGCGCATGTGCCAGGCGCGGCAGGACGCCTCGCCGTTATTGACTGGCTCTCCCGCGAAGTTGGTGAATCAATTGAGCGTGATTTACCCGTGCGGAAAAGGTCGGATGTAGCAGGTCGGCAGAGTTGCTTCGCGGACGGTTATTCTGGGGTTATTCACCCTCGGCGACGGCTAATTCTCGTTCACCAACTTTGCGGGAGAGCCGGTCGACTTGACACATAGCGTCTACGGCCGTGAGACGCTATCGGCGGCTGGCATGCCCTGTTCGGGGCTCATTGACGCCTGAAACTGGTCGGATCGGCGGCCCAAAGCGCGCGTTTTCGTCTCACGCGGGCGGCACATATGAGTCAAGTCAATAGGCTCTCCCGCAAAGTTGGTGAACGAGAATTAGCCGTCGCCGAGGGTGAATAACCCCAGAATAACCGTCCGCGAAGCAACTCTGCCGACCTGCTACATCCGACCTTTTCCGCACGGGTAAATCACGCTCAATTGATTCACCAACTTCGCGGGAGAGCCAGTCAATAACGGCGAGGTGTGGCGCGGCAGCATCTCCACGACGGCCGGGCGCTGGCCCCGACCCTGCACGCGACGACGCCAGGACGACAAGGGGCAGGCATGCATGAGCGGGCACACAGGGAGAGTATCGACGAGGTGGCCGTCGCCGTCTTTCTGGCCGGCCTGACGGAGATGACACCCAGGGACATGACGCACCGCGCCCACGCGCTGGCTGTGCTTGTACGCGACGCGCCCGGTCGCCGCGATCTGCCCGTCAGCCCGGCGACGCTCGCGGAGGCGCTGCGGCGGGTGCGCCTCCGCCTCATCGCGGAGCCCTAGCGAGCCGGCGTAGACGGACGTAGACAAAGGAACGGAAAGGACGGCGACTCCATGCACGAGCACACCCCACCAACCGGCGCATCAACCACGACGGGCGAGATCCTGGCCGCGCTCGCGGCCGAGGAGCCCCACGGCGCCACCGCCGATCACGTCGCCCGCGCCCTGGGGCTGGGCCTCGACGGCGAGACGGTCCAGGCCGAGTTGGAGGAGTTGGTGGGGCGCGGACTCCTTGATCGGCGCGGTCTCGGCCACGGCGCCGTCTACACACTCAGCACGGCGGGCCGGGAGTGGATGCGGTAGGGACAGGTCGTAGGGGCGCGGCTGGCACCGTCCTCTCTCATCGCTCGTCGCCGTCGTCGGACAGCGGCACAAGGCGCAGGTAGGGCTCTTCCAACCGCGCCGCGCGCTCCCGCTCGGCCTGGGCGAGCAGCGCCAGGAACCGCGCCGCCTCCTCGCGCGCGAAGCGGTCCTGGTCGACGGGCTCCCGGTAACGGCCGATGGCGGGGCCGAGCGCGGCGAAGTAGTGGCCCACGAACGCGGCCGTGAGCGGGTCGTGGTACACGTCGGCCAGCGGGTCGGCCGTCACCAGCGCATGGTAGAGCGCCGCACGGGTCCGCGCGACGAGTGGGGTGGGCCGCAGATCCTCGGGATCGTCCGGCGTCATTGTAACCGCCCTTTCACCGCGCAGGGCACGCCTTGTGGACGGCCACGCGGCACACAGGGCCGCCCCTGCGGGGCCGGAGAAAACGCGGAAACGCGCGTCTCCGCGCGATCGGCGCTCACTTGACGACCTGGCATTGTGGCACGCGCCACGGACCGAAGAAGCACGCGGCCGAATGAATAGCGACCTCATGGGACCCAAACGCGAGCGCGGCGACGACGAGCGCCACGGCGAGCAGCACGCGCGGCAGGATGAGGCGGCGCGCCCGGCGCCGTATCGGCGTCATCGGTACCCTCCCCCAAGTTGGGGCCGTCGATGCACACCATGGCGCAGGGCGCGGACGCTCGCCACCGCCATGACGAGCAGCCCGGCCAGGCCCGCGACAATATCGACACCCAGGCCCACGAGCAGGAGCGGCCGCGCCGGCGCGATCAGGCTCAAGACGATCCCCAGGGCGCAAAGCGGCGCGGTGACGCGCGCGGTGCGCCAGAAGAGCCGCCACGCGGCCGCGGTGCGCGCGTCGGGCCGATACACGCAAAAGTGATTGAACACGGTGGCGATGAGCGCCGCCCCCGCGAGTTCGAGCAGCAGTCCGTATGGCATCGTCGTCCCCTCCCTTAGCCCCCACATTATAGGGCGCGCATCATCTTTCCTACTCGTCCTGCGCGCGCAGCGCCTCCACGTCGGCGAGCCGATAGAGATGACTCGGCCAGCCGCTATGGTTCGTGGTACCGGGCAGATGCACGGCGGGCGCGAGCCCGGCCTGCGTGTACCGCCGGTCGAACGTCTGCGCCGAAATCCCCAGCCGCGCGGCCGCCTGGTTGCGCGTCAGCAAGGTTTTGGCCGCGATCTCCGCCCGTTCCGCCGCGCCGAGCGGGACCGCCACGCGGTAGTAGGCCGGGGTGTAGTCGCGCGTAAACGTCCCGACCGTATCGCGCAGGGCGTAGGGTTCTGTTGGGTTCTGCTGGGTTGACATGTTATTGACGCAAAGCCTTCGGTTCAGGGCGTGATCAGCTGCATTGTCGTAGCCATTCAGCACCCCGAGAGGCCCCAAGGGACGCTAAAACAGGCAAGCGGCAGCGACCGAACCGAACGTCTTTCAGCCGTATCAGCAGGACCCAACGGAACCGGCGCTCGTCATGGGAGGCGACATCACAGGCAAGGCTATCGTGCCGATCGTGCGGCAGAGCGGGGGGCGTTACGATATGGAGTTCATGGGGCGTGTCTCCGCCTTGACCGACGACGAACTGCCCGAGGCGGAGAAGCGCGTGCGCTTCAATGGCTTCTACCCCTACGTGTGCGACCCCGGCGAGGTGTCGCGGCTGGAGCAGGAGCCGGAGCATCTCGCGGTGGTGTTCAAGACGCTGATGGGCGAGCAGTTGACGCGCTGGCTGGACATCGCGCGGGAGCGTCTGGAGCCCCAGGGTGTGCAGTGCTTTGTGATGCCCGGCAACGACGACGACTTTTTCGTCGACGAACCCCTCGACAGCAACCCGTATGTCGTCAACCCGGACATGCGTGTCGTGCCGATCGGCGAGTACCAGATGCTCTCCTGCGGCTGGGCGCCCACGACGCCCTGGAACAGCCCGCGCGAGTGCTCGGAGGACGAGTTGCTGGCCAAATTACACTCCTTCGCGGGGGAGCTCCAGCGCGGCGTCCCCACCATCTTCAACCTGCACTCACCACCGTACCGCACGGGCATCGACGAAGCGCCCGAGTTGCGGCCCGACTTCTCGGTTGTCACGGTCGGCGGTCAGCCCAGGATGATCCCGGTCGGCAGCCACGCCGTGCGCTCGCTGATCGAGGAGACACAGCCGCTGGTCGCACTGCACGGCCACATTCACGAGTCGCGCGGCGTGGCCAAGATCGGCCGTACCGTCTGCGTCAATCCGGGGAGCACGTACGGCGAGGGGGTGCTCGATGGATGCATCGTGACACTGCGCGGCGATAAGGTCCGCAACACCCAAATCGTGCGGGGATGAGGGGAGTACGGCTGATAGTGTGCCGCGCCAATGACTAGAGGAGAGAGCATGAGCGGGAGGATCGAAGACATTAGTTCATCTTAGCAATAACGGGTGAGCGGGTATAGTGAAAGGAAAAAGAGAGGAGAGAGCCGCCGATGATCCTGCGCTATTGCTACCTGTCGCGCCACCCGCGCGTGTTCCTGACCATGACGG
>JAABUZ0100003621.1_pt1 | contig 22640 bp, 21 predicted proteins | sample 5562091 | NCBI WGS metagenome assembly JAABUZ01 (sample SAMN12813069, study PRJNA571459) | rock metagenome | isolation source: Antarctica rocks | place: Antarctica: Victoria Land, Linnaeus Terrace sud | collected 2015-12-21
CGGCTTGGCCTCGCATTACGGTTGTGGTAAACAGTAATACGCAAGCCGATGGCTACTTTTGCCGATGGCTACTTTTCAAGTAATTTTGACGGCTTTTCAAGGCTAGGCTAAACTAGCACCAATGGTTCTATACGAGGACAAGACAGCATTTAATGATCTTGATTTCGCGGTAAGCTCATCTGATCCCAATACAGTTCAAGATTTCAAGAACAAGGCGAGTGTTTCATTGGCGAATGCAGGGGTAGACTTTGGAAAAATGCGTCAGGCACTTAATGACCACTTTGATCAAGCCAAACAGGAAGTAAGCCCACGAAACTAAATTGCTTGATGAGTCAGCGAGAAACTTCCAAGCCTTATCTCTGCAAAGCTATGAGAAGTCAGCGTACATAGAATATGACGTTAAGCATTCGCTGGGCGCTTATTGCTCCGGCTGACTGTATACTGGTCGCCGTTTCAGGCGGGCCGGATTCGCTGTGTTTGCTGCATGTGCTGTGGACGGAGCGGCAGGCGCGTCAGCTTGGGAGCGTGGAGGTGGCGCATCTGGATCATGGGCTGCGGGGGGCGGAGTCGGCGGCGGAGGCGGACTGGGTGGCGGCGTGGTGCGCGGAGCGCGGGATTGCCTGCCATATGGGGCGAGTGGACGCAGGGAGGCTGGCGAAGCGGGGACATAGCGTGCAGGAAGCGGCGCGGGCGGCGCGGTATGCGTTTTTGGGACACACGGCGGCGTCAATCGGTGCGGACAAGATCGCGACGGGGCATACGCGGGATGACCAGACGGAAACCGTGCTGGCGAATGTCCTGCGCGGGAGCGGGCTGGACGGCCTGCGCGGTATCCCGGAGCGGCGCGGGCTGATAATCCGGCCGCTGCTGGACGTGACGCGGGCGGAAGTGGAGGCCTACAATGCGATGCATGGCTTAATGCCGCGCTTGGATGCGTCTAATCTTTCCAGCGAGCATTACACGCGCAACCGCATTCGGCTGGAGATGCTGCCGGAACTGCGAAAAAATTACAATTCGGCAGTAGACGCGGCGCTGCTGCGGCTGTCGGCGATTGCAGCGCGGGACAGCGACTACTTAGCCTTGCAGGCAGCGGCGGCGCTGGCGGACGTGACGCGGGCGGAGGATGCCTCGCATTTGGAACTGGACCGGGTGGCACTCACGGCGCTGCATCCGGCGCTGCTGCGTTATGTGCTGCGTCAAGCGGTTGAAAAAGTACGAAGCACGGGCGAAGGCGTGACATATGAGCATTTGGAAGCGATTTGCCGGGCTGTCTCGGCGGCGTCCGGCTCAGGCTTCACGCTGACGCTCCCCCACCCGCTTTGCCGGGTTCGTGTAACGGAGCGATCAGTAGAGCTGTCAATGGCAGGCCGCGCGGCTTTGGCGGCATGGGTTTCCGCGCCTCTGTCCGTTCCGGGAGAAGCAGTCTTGGAAACGCTCGGCTGGACGGTGCGGGCGGCCTGGGAAGACCATCCCGGCGCAGTGCGCTTCGATGCCGATGCGGTAGAGCTAGGCTCGCTTGTGGTGCGGAACCGGCGTCCGGGCGACCGCATTGACCCGCTGGGTCTGGGCGGGCGGCACAAGAAAGTCTCGGACATCTTGACCGATGCGAAAGTGCCGCACTCCGAGCGGGATTTTGTTCCCCTCGTTGCCGACGCGCAGGGGATTGTCTGGATTGCAGGCCACACGCTGTCCGAGCGGGCGAAAGAAACGCCGCGCACCACGCGGCGGCTGTTTTTGTCGGCGAGAAACATGGATTAAAGAAAACAAGGGCAGGAAACGAAAGGGGCGGCATGGAATAATGCGGGTGAGCCGTTAGCAGGGAAGCACGGGAGAAGCCCTTTGCCATGTCCACACAGCGTTACAGCCGAAGAAACGGAGCATACCCATTGCGTAAGTTGACTTTGCGTGGGTTTACTTTGATCGAGCTGCTTGTCGTCATTGCGATGATTGCCCTTCTTGCGGCGCTGCTGTTCCCCGTGTTCCAGAAAGTGCGGGAGAACGCCCGGCGCACGGCCTGCCTGTCGAACTTAAAGCAGATCGGCCTGGCGCTTATCCAGTACACCGGCGACAATGATGAAGCGCTGCCGCCCGGCGCTTATCCTGGTCCGAACGTCACGACGGTGACATGGCGGCAGTTGATTTTCCCGTATGTCAAAAGTATTCCGGTCTTCACCTGCCCGTCAAACCCATACAATACTGTGCCAACGGATGTTGATCCCCCTAGCACGTTTTTTGCGTCCTACGGCTCCAATGACAGCGTGCTGCAAATTCAGAATACAACAGCGTTGCTGAATGATATTCAGAACCCGTCAACGATTTTTGTAATTGGCGAGTCCGATAGTGTCGGTTACAAGCTGCATAATCCGCCGAATCCCCCACTCCTTTCGCCAGACTGCGGAATGTGTGATCTTTACCCGGTCGGCTCCCATACCGACCTCTTTGCGGGCCATTTGACCCGCAGCAACTGGCTTTTTGCCGACGGCCATGTGCGCTCTCTGCGTCCGACGCAGACCTGTCAGGGAACGGACATTTGGGACTTAGACAACAACAACGCCGGGCTGCCCTGCTCCGGGGCGCTGACCGCCGCGCTTCAGGACAACGAGACGTATTGGAGCCAGACAACTGCGCCGTAACATAACTGCGCCGTAGACTAATTGCGCTGCGCCGTGACCGGCGCATGAGGGAACAAGCATGATTTACGAGTGTCCCAACTGCCAGACGCCGCAGGAGGCCGGACAAACCATCTGTCCGTACTGCCACGCTCAATTTGACGGCCCGGTTCCAAGCGACGCGATTGTTCCCCCGATTATTGTTCCCCCAATTATTGTTCCCCCAATTATTGTTCCCCCAATTATTGTTCCCCCGATTGACGCCGCCGCTCTTTCCCCTGCCGCCGCTGCGCCTGAAGAGGCGGCCGCCGCTGCGCCCAGTGACGCTCCGTCGGAGCCGGCAGCCGCCGAGCCGGCCCCGACGCTTGTGGAAGTGCCGCCGCCGCCCAGCTCCCAGCCTGCTCCGAACACCCAGCCGTATTTCACGGCGCAAGCCTACACGCCGCCGTCTTACGAGTCGCCGGAGCCGGTACGCTCGCCGTTTGGTGGACTTTCCCGAGCGCTCCTCATCGCGTTCCCCCTCGTTCTGGTGCTGGTACTCGGCGGCGTCTTCTACACCAATTCGCTCAACACGAACTCAGACACCACGCCCGTGACGCTTCCTCCGGCGCGTCCCTCGGCAGCGCCTCTGCCCGCTGCGCCCGTCACAAGCCCGACGTACCTGCAAGGGGCAGGCAACACAAACAACGCCTCGAATGACCCACGCGCCAAGCTGCTGGCAGGCCGCTGGGCATCAAAGTCGGGGGATTACTACGTTTTTAACAGCGACGGAACCGGCTCACGCGGCAACCCCGTCAAGCAGCAGCCGGAGCAGGCGTTCCTCTGGGGACTGGTCCAGAACCGCCTGATGCTTTACATGGACAAGAACGAGATGCTCCGGTTCAACGCCGGCCCCGATGACAACACGATCTTTTTAGGCGGCCAGATCGGAAGTTATGTCCAGTATTCGCGCTCGAAAACGACTTAAGCTACCAGCCGTCCTGCCAGCGCTTGACGCTATAGCCGCGAAAACCATAGCAGCGGACAATCTGGATGGTGCGGATTGGCCCGGCATACGGCGGATTGCGAGACACAAGCAGCGGCGGCTGCGGCTCGACGCGGGTGAAGACGGCCCGCAAATCGTCAAAATGGTCCTGGTTGTCGGTGTCGTTCAGGAAGATCGCGTCGCGGCCTTTCAGCGCGGCCTGATTTTCCCAAAAGAGATACTCGCTGGCTTTGTAGTTCAAAAAGAGAGCGTAAGTCTGCGGCCGGCCCGGCAGGTAAAAGGCCGCTTCCGACGGCATCCGGTAGTTGAGGCCGAACACAAATGGATCATCCCCCATCGCCGCTTTCTCCTGCGTCACTCGCCCCGCCATCTGCCGCCATCCGTACAGCTCGTTCGTGCGGTCATCGGTCGCTTTGGGGTAATGAAAGCCGGCGTCGTATAATATCTGCGGGAACAGGGCGACGGCAAGCGTCAGCGCCAGGGCCAGCGCCGCGCTCAGGCCGACCCAAACGCGCTTCACCGCGCTTCGGCTTTCCCAGCATCGCACAAGCACGGCCGCCGTCAAAATCAGGCCGGACACATACGAGTCCACCGCCCAATTGCCTTCCACTTTGCTTTTGAGGGCAGTGACGATAATTGCGCCCAGCGCCACGACAGTCGGACACCACAGAAACAAATAAGCCTCGTCCCGCTCCCGCATTCCCCGCTTGAACCCATCAGCCAGTGTATACAGATAGGTCAGAAACACGAGCGGCGACATCAGCACGGCCTGGTCGCCCAGAAACCGCCCAATCCATTTCAGGCCGTCATGCCCGCTGCCGCGTGAACTCATGGCGTGAGCGTGTATCCAGAAAGCGTTCTGATGCGTGTGGTTCCACCAAACAAACGGCGCAAGCAGCGCGAGGGCGATTACGCCCGCCAGGTACGGCTCCGGGCGGCGCAGCCAGCGCTCCCGCACCCTCGGTGAGAGCAGGATATACAAGAAGATGCTCGGCAGCAGCAGCAAGGCGTTCAGCTTGGCCTGCGCCGCAAGCCCCGCCAAAATGCCCGCGCCGACCCACCAGCGCGGCCTGTCGGTCAGCGCCCGCTGGGCCACATAGAGCGCGGCGGCCCAGAGGGCAAGCTGGACCGGGTCCTGGGTCATAATCACCGACCCTGCCGCAAACAGCGGCACGACATTCGCCAGCACGACGGCGACTAAGGCAACCGTCGGTCCGAGCAGGCGCTTTGCCAGCAGATAAATAAAGAGACCCGCAATTAAAGCGCAGATTGTCGCTCCGGCCCGGATGCCAAGCTCGTTTGTTCCCAGCAGAATTGTAAAGAGGCGTATGACAGGAGCCATCAGCGGGGTATTATCGTAGTATCCCCAGTCTAGATGGCGCGACCACTGCCAGTAGTACGCTTCGTCCTGCAACAGCTCATGCTGCGTGTCGTACCAGAGGCGGAACAGCGTCAAAAAAACGAGCAGGCCACCCGCCGCAAAATCAATGCGCCGGGTGTCTGCTGGAATTGTTTCTCGGAGGGGCAGTGTGTTTTTGATCATTAAATCTTGAAAAGCAAGTCGCTGACGGGCTGATTGACCCGAATGTTCTGGTACACCGTCGCGCCTGCCAGCTTGTTCTGCGGGTTATACAGCTCAACGCGGGTCGGGACATAGATGCCGGGCGCGATTTGCAGCGGGTTCACATACCGCAAAATCTTGGTCAGCTTGCCGTCCCGCCCGTAATTATACCGCTGCGTGGTGATATGTGTCTTAGGGTCAATCCAGACGAGGTCTTTTTCGGTTTCGCCGGCCTGTTTGGGCTGGATTTGAAAGCAAAGCAGCCCGCTCTCGCGGCGCAGGAACGTGGCGTTATAGTCGTTCAAAAGCTCCGGCGGGATAAAGCCGAAGTCCATCAGGGTTTGGCGCTTGCCGGGTGCGCCGGTCGTATCCTGAACTTTATGGACAAACGGCGCGACGGTCAGCTTTTGGTTGCCGTTAATAATATAGTACCCGGAAACAAAATGCGGGATGCTGGCATCAATTCGCAGCTTGCCGGGCTGCTCGTAAACCAATGATCCGCGATGCAGGCGGTAGGCGAGGGCAATATCGCCGTCAATGGTTTTGAGCTGGTCTTGATTTTCGGTCACGATCTCGCTGCTCGCTTGCAGCGTCTTGATGTTCGCCGAGGTCAGCGAGTTAATGCTCGGCACGGCCAACGCGGCAGACATGGGCGCAAGGGCCAAAGCCGCGGCGAAATAAGTCAAAGGGCGGTATGTCATGGGAGTTTTCTCCAAAGTTTCCGTGTTCTATGAATACTGTTGTATAGGTATAAGGGCGGAACGGCGCTAATTGGTTCCCGAAGGGTTTGAGATGATAGACACACACGCTTTGCGCGTTTTGGAATTTGAGGCGATCCGTAAACAGCTTGCGGCGCAGACGGCCTGTTCGCTGGGGCGGGAAAAGGCGGAAGCGGTGACGCCCTCGGACTGGCTGCCGCAGGTGCAGGCGCGGCTGGACGAGACGACGGAGTGCCGGACACTGATCAGCGTCAAAGGCAACCTGCCGCTCGGCGGCGTCACCGATATTCGGCCTTTGGTGCGCTCGGCGGAGATCGGCGCGATTTTGGAGGCGCATGGGCTGCTGGACGTGGCGGAAGCCGCGGCGGCGTCGCGTTCGCTGAAGCTGTTCTTGCAGAAATTAGCCGCGGATTATCCGATCATGGCCGACCGGGCTTCGGCGCTCGGTCAGTTCCCGTCGCTGGAGTCGGAGATCAATGCCAGCATCGGCATCAACGGCTATGTGCTGGATTCGGCCTCGCCCGATTTGGCACGGATACGCAGCCAGCGTAAAACGGCGTCGTCGCGGATGATGGACCGGCTGAACGGAATTATTTCGGGGCCATTGCGAACGATGCTTCAAGACCCGGTCATCGTACAGCGCGGCGACCGCTACTGCGTCCCCGTCAAGGCCGATCACCGGGGGGCGTTTGGCGGGATTGTCCATGATACGTCGTCGTCCGGCGCGACGCTGTTCATGGAGCCGCAGGTCGTCGTGGATTTGGGCAACGAGATCAAAGAGCTGACGATCAAGGAAGAGCAGGAAATCGCGCGTATTTTGCGCCGCCTGACCGACAGCGTGGCCCGCGTCGGGGCGAGCCTGGTCGTCACGATGGAAACGCTGGGCGAGATTGACTTCATTGCCGCCCGTGCCCGATTGGCGGAAGTCCACCGGGCCGTGGAGCCGTCGCTGAACAATTCGGGCCTGACGCGGCTGTTGTCGGCCCGGCATCCGCTGATTGACCCGAAATCGGTGGTTCCGATTGACATTGAGCTGGGGGCAAGCGCAAGCAAAGTGCTGCTGATTACCGGCCCGAACACCGGCGGCAAGACGGTCAGCCTCAAAACGACCGGCCTTTTGACGCTGATGGCCCAGTGCGGCCTGCATGTGCCGGCGTCGCGGGCCGAAATGAACGTCTTTGACCAGGTGTTCGCGGACATTGGCGACGAGCAGAGCCTGCAGCAGTCGCTGTCTACGTTCTCCGGCCATATCACGAACATTGTGCGGATACTTCGAGATTTGCGCCGCAACGCTTTAGTGCTGCTGGACGAAGTGGGCGCGGGAACCGATCCCGGCGAAGGCGCGTCTCTGGCCCGCGCTCTGCTGGACCATCTGCGCTCCCATGACGCCCGCGTGATCGCCACCAGCCATTACGGAGAGCTGAAAACCTATGCGTTTGTGACGGACGGCGTCCAGAATGCCAGCGTCGAGTTTGACGAGCAGACGCTTTCGCCAACTTATCGCCTGCTGCAAGGCATTCCCGGCTCGTCCAATGCGTTCGCGATTGCCGGACGCTTAGGAATGCCGGCGTCTGTTCTGGACAATGCCCGCGTCGCGTTGACCGGCTCCGATGAGACGGCTGACCTGCTGCGGGAACTCGAAGAAGGCCGCCGCAAGGCAATTGCCGAAGGCCGCGCCGCCGAGCAGGCCCGCGTGGAAGCCCAGATGCTGCGCCGCCGCTACGCCGACGAGCTGTCCAATTTAGAGGCTCTGCGCCGCGAGTCGCGCCAGAAAGCCCAGGAAGAAGCGCGGGCACTCATCAAGCGGGCGTCGGATAAAGTAGACAATACGCTGGCCGAGCTGCGCCGCGCTCAAACTGAGGGCAGGCAGACCGAGCGCGTTCGCCAGAAGATCAAAGACATCGGCAGCGATTTGCAGTCCGCCATTCAGGACAAGCTTTCCGCCGACCAGCCCGCCGCGCTCGAATTAGTTCCCGACCGGCCCCTGCGCCGGGGGGACAAAGTGCGGATTACAACGCTCGGCATGGCCGGAGAACTCTTGGAAGATGCGGACGGCGACTCGACCGTTCCTGTGCAGGTCGGCGCAATGCGCGTCAGCGTCCCGCCGTCTACGCTGATGCTGCTGGGAAGCGAAAAAGAACAAGCAAAATCTTCACCCGCCGTCAAGCCGCAGTCTACGCCGCTGCCGAAGTCCGCTGAGAACCTCAGTATCCATGCCAAAGACGGCGATACGCCGCAATCATTCAACCTGGAAAAGACCATCGGCATCACGCCGCAGCTTACGCTTTTAGGTCAGCGTGCCGAAGAAGCGATCCAAAACGTCGAAAAGTATCTGGATGACGCCTACGCCGCCGGCCTCAGCCGCGCCCGATTGGTTCACGGCAAAGGCACCGGAGCCTTGCGCCGCGCCGTTCAAGAGTACGTCAGCAGCCATCCGCTTGTGACCGAGTACGCCACCGCCGACCCCGAAGAAGGCGGCGCAGGAGCCACCGTCGTAACGCTGAGGGCGACATAAAGTACCCACTGTGTTATAATGGTGCAAAGGAACCAAAACAATGGCAGAGACACTTAATGGAGACAAGCGGCAAGTTAAACAAGAGCCAAAAAACAGCATGATTCGCCAGTATGAGCCGGACCAGTTTGAAGCGGACACAGATGAGGAGCGTCCGATTGCTCTTTTAGCGGAGCGGCGCAGGCAATTTCTGAAAGGGTTGAAGGCGTGTCAGACAAACGCAAACCCTTCGGCAGATAAGTAATTCGGCAGATAAGTGACATGTATCTTCAAGAACTGCGCGGGGAGGTAAGCCAAGGCGACATCTTTGACAGCCTTCCTATTTCTTATGTCCGGCAGGAAGCGAGGCAACCGGCGTTTCTGGACATACTGGCCATGCTCGTCACTTACGACTGCGAATATGACAAGCCTTCCACCAAGTTGGTCTTGGCCGCTGGAGTCTTTCCGCTGGCGGAGGTTCCTGCGGATAGGCGCGGGAACGTCCGAAAGAACAAGATTTTTAGCACTCTTTATTTGGAAGCAGCAGATTCGCTGGCAGAGTCATTTGTAGACTTTCGCTACATGGGACTACTGGAAAAGTCAGTCGTCGCAGAAGAAGCACAATTCGGCAGGCGAGTGATCTCCCTCAACGAAGAAGCGCAGCTTGCCCTGCAAGAACAGCTCTCCACCTTCTTCGGTTATGGTCGCAGCCGCTAACGCTCTGGGTGACATAACATTCAAGGGTAGTTCATTCAAGGGCAGTGTCTTCCATCCAGTCTGCAAGACAAACCAGGTCTCCAATCGCAGGCAGCGGAGGTTCTTCCGGGAGATAGCGGCGGCGCAGGACGGAAGGCGTGAGCGTTTTCTGCAAGCGCCAGCCATGCTTATCTAAAAATGCCGCCGCTTCCGACTGCCTCATTCCCCACCGGAACGGCTCGCCGCGCCGGCGCAGCCACCAGTTCACAAAGCGGCTGCGGCCCGCGAATCCTGTCCGCCCGCCCGCTTGGGGTTCCAAGGAAGTAAATACAAAGCGGCTGCCCATACCGCTCGCCCGATGCGCGTCCCGGAATACGTCCGAGACCTGTTCCGGTTCCAGATACATCAGCAGCCCTTCGGCAACAAACATGGTCGCCGCTCCCGATTGATACCTCGGTGCGGAATGAATAGCTTCCGTTAAACGCACCGATGCCAGATTAAGAGCGGCGAAGTGAAGGTTGCTTCCCGGTGAGCCGTGCGCCGTCAGGGTAGCCTGCTTTACTTTTTGCGTCGCCGGATGATCCAATTCCCAGAACGCCGCATTTGGGAACTCGCGGTGCAGCCGCCACGCGAGCGTGTCGAAGCCCGCGCCCAGAACGACGACTTGCCGCGCTCCCGTTGCCAGGCTTTGCCGCACGGCTTCTTCTATCTGACGCTTTCGCAGGGCATAGTGCAGCAGGAGGCCCGGCACAGTAGATTGTTCGACCCAGAACAGCAGACGCCTAAACCAAGCCTCCCCGGCAAGAGACCGAAAGCGATCTGAGTTTTCGCCGCAGGCTTCGAGAAACCAGTGGCCTGTTTCCGCCGACTGAGGCGGTACGAGGGCAGCGCAGGCGGGGTCTTGCGAAAGCAGCAACAGGCTGCGTGCAATCAATCGCGCTGTCGCGCTAGGCTGATCGTCTTTCATGCGGCTTGGAGTCCAGGAAACAGGGCGCGATAATGTTCATACCAGTCGCTGCTAAACCGTTCTTCGGGGTCGTATTTCTGCTTTAAGCGCAAAAATTCAGTGAATTGCGGATAGCAGGCGTCCAGTTGGGCGCGGTTCGCGTAACGATGGTAAGCCAGGTAGTAGCTCCCGCCTCGGCGGATTGCCATATCAATCAACCGCCGGAATGCCTGAGCGGAATGGCTGATGCCATCGGGCGTATGCTCGACATGCAGATTGAAGATGATGCAGGCATACGCTTCTTTGGCCCAGGCCAGAAAGCTGTCTGTGTCCTGCTCAATCAGACGAATGGTGCCATAGATCAGATTGACTTGGTGGGCGCGAAAATCTTCAGCGGCTTCATTCAGAAAATCCGCTAATTCTGTTCGCGGCACATAGATTTCCGTGATTACTTCGGAGGCTGGGGATGCTCCTGTATTCAGGTCTTGATGGTAATCGTCTAAATACACCGCTTCCTGGTGGCGATCAGACCAGTAAATCTGACCCGACGTGGAAAGATAATGCCGAGAGTAGAGGTCGAAGGCTTTGGCTTTGTCGGTGTGAGCAAGGTACGCCAGCCGTCGCCAGTCTTCCGGCGTCAGATGTCTGTGCTGCTCCGTAAACGGCGTGTCGTCATCCACCGGATCGTAGCAGGAGAACACGCCTCGGCGCAGAAAATCCGGCGCGGTTTCATCGGTCACATACTGAAAATCGCCGTAAAGAAACCCAGCCTGAATTCGCTCATGGAAGCGGGTCATCAAGTCCTGCGCGTCCACAACTTCCACGACCCGCCGCAGCTTGCGCCGGGGAACCAGCCGCAGTGTCACGGCTGTCACAACCCCAAACAGGCCATAGCCGCCTGCGGCGAGCCGGAACAGCTCTGCATTTTCGGTGCGGCTGCACCCGCGCATTTCGCACTGCGCGTCTATCAGTTCCAGCGATTCAACATCCGAAACAAACGGCTGCATTTTCAGCCCGCGCCCATGAACATTGGTGCTGACAGCCCCGCCGAGAGAAAGCGCATTGGCTCCAGTCTGCTTTTGCGCGATGGTCCAGGCATACTCTCGACCCAGCTGCGCCTGTTCCAGATAATTGATCAGGGCAGGCCACTGAATGCCCGCTTCAATTTCAATCCGCCCCGTATCGGGGTCAAAATTACGGACGGCTTCCATCTGCGTCATGTCGCACAGCCAGGTTCCCGTACCGAACTGCTGTCCGCCCATCGCGTGCCGCCCGCCAGCGACAGAGAGGAATTGGCCCGCGCTCTGTGCTTGTTTGACAATTTGCCTCACTGCCGCCGCCGAGTCCGGCACGAAGATTTGCGCCACTCGCGTTGGATTGAGACGCGAATGGACATCATTGACCCATTGTTCCTTTGCCACGGCAGCCCGGAGTGTTACCATGCCTATATTATACGCCCATTCGGGATTGTTGACAAGCAAGCCGCTCTACAGATTTGTTCGAACGGGGGTACAATTCGTTTGGCAGGCCCGAAACGATTCGGACGTTTGAGCGGGGGACTTCCTAATCTTTTGAGATTGAGGTAAGGAAGGTGCATCTGGCGTCGGACCTCTATTTCTCTCCCATTTTTCCCTTTATCTCGTCCACGTCGTCATCGTCGACGGGGGTGACTTCCCACCAGTTGTGGCCGGATTTGACTTCGGCTTTCAAAGGCACATCAAGCGGGTAAGCGTTCTGCATGGCGTTCTTGACGAGGCTGGACAGGGCGCGAACTTCATCAATCGGACATTCGAAAAGAAGCTCGTCGTGGACTTGCAGGACCATCTGTGCGCCGAGGCCGCTCTTGGGCAGAGCGTTTGCGACATGGAGCATGGCGAGCTTGATGATGTCGGCGCTGGTTCCCTGAACCGGCATGTTGGCGGCTTCGCGCTCGGCGGCCTGGCGGAACTGGAAGACGCGGGAATTGATGTCGGGAACGTAGCGGCGGCGGCCCAGAAGCGTCTGGACATAGCCCTTTTCGCGTGCGCCTTCCAGCACTATCTCTAAGTAGGCGCGGACGCTGGGGTACAAGTCTAGGTACGCTTTGATCAGCTCGGAGGCGCGGGCGTAATCGGTGCCAAGCTCGGCGGAAACCCGGAACGGGCTGGCCCCGTAAATCACGGCGAAGTTGATGGTCTTGGCCTGACGCCGCTGATCGTTTGTGACCGGCTGGCCGTCGGGGACTTCAAAGATGCGGCGGGCGGTCTGGGCGTGGATGTCGGCGTCGGTCTGGAATGCCTGCACGAGGCCGGGGTCTTTCGTGATGTGCGCGAACAGCCGCAGCTCAATCTGCGAGTAGTCGGCAGAGACTAAGACAGAGCCGGGAGATGCGACAAAGCCTTTTCGAATTTCGCGCCCGATTTCAGTCCGCACCGGGATATTCTGCAAGTTGGGATTGCTCGACGACAAGCGCCCCGTGCTGGTGACGGTTTGATTCAGCGACGTATGCACTTTGCCGGTTTGGGGGTTAATCAGCGCGGGCAGAGCGTCAGCGTAAGTGGATTTCAGCTTGGACACTTCGCGCCACTGAATGACTTTGCGGGCGATCTCATGGCCTTTCGCCGCCAAATCTTCCAGCACGTCCGCGCCTGTCGAGAAACCGGTCTTAGTCTTCTTGCCGGCGGGCAGCTTCAGCTTGTCAAACAGCACTTCCTGAAGCTGCTTGGTCGAGCCGACGGAGAACTTGTCGCCGGCGATGGCAAAGATTTCGGTTTCCAGCGACGCGAACTGCTCGCCCAGCATTTTGCCGACTTTGACCAGCCAGTTCGCATCGACCGAGACCCCTGTGCGCTCCATGTCCGCCAGCACGGGGGCCAGCGGCAGCTCAATGCCATTCAGAATAGGCAGGAGGCCATCGCGCTCCAAGCGCGGCGTGAGCGCGGCCTCAAGCGATTGAACGGCAGCGGCTTCGTCCATGACCGACGCCGCCGGGTTCTCCGGGTCGGCAATCAGCTCTAGTCCCGCGCTGTCAGCGGCAAGGTCAGCCAGCGGATAGCCCGCCCGGCCTGCGTTCAAGAGATAGGCCGCCAGCAAAGCGTCAAAAACCGCGCCGCGCAGGGTGACGCCGTTTCGGCCGAGAACGCCTGTCACCAGCTTCAAGTCATACACGGACTTTGCACGGGCGGCGTCTTCCAGATACGGCGTCAGCGCCGCGCCCCACTCGCCCCAAGACGCATAAAACGCCGCGCCCGGCAGGCCAAACGCGATGCCCTGAAGCTCGGCGTTCATCAGCGTCATCGCGGCGGCTTTGACGCCTTCGGGCGGCGACAGATGAAGCTGCATTCCCACCGGCGCGTCGGCGTCGGCAAGCCGCGCCAGCAGTTCGTCAAGCGGGGCCTGCGCCGCCACAATCCGGCCTTCCCCGCCGGTCTTCAGCGCGGCGGGAGCCGTCTCCGAACCGGCGTCTTCCGTCGCGCTTTCAATCGCTTTCGCCCGCTGCTCGCGCTCCAAATCCGGCAGGCGCTTCAGCAGGGTCCGAAACTCCAGCTTGTCAAAGAGCGCTTTGACGGCCTCATAATCCGGGCCGCTTGTCTGATAATCCGGCGTCAGTTCCACCCAGTCCGGCAGCGGGACATCCCGAACGATTGTTGCCAGGCGCTTGCACTGCACGGCGCTGTCCGTATACTGGATGAGCAGATTCTTCATCTTTTCCGGCAGCTCGTCCACATGGAACAATAAGTTTTCGAGTGTTCCATATTCTTTGAGCAGCTTGGACGCCCCTTTTTCGCCGATGCCGGGGACGCCGGGCAGGTTGTCCGAGGCATCGCCTTTGATGCCCTTGAAGTCGGTAATCTGCGACGGCGACAGGCCGTAACGCGCCCGGACGGCGGCTTCGTCGTAAGTCACGGTATCGGTGACGCCTTTGACCGTGATCATCGCCTGTACCTGCCCGCGCCCTTCCAATGGGCTGCCGTCATCCACAAGCTGAAGCGCGTCACCGTCGCCGGTGACAATCAGCACGTCGTAGCCTTGATGCTTGCCGATTTCCGCCAGTGTCCCGCAGACATCGTCGGCTTCGTAGCCCGGCACTTCGACATTGGGAACCCGGAACGCCGCCGCCGCTTCCCGCGCCAATGCCCGCTGCGGCTTCAGATCATCCGGCATTTTCAGCCGCGTCCCTTTGTAGGTAGATAGCTCCTGATGCCGAAACGTCGCCACCGGCGGGTCAAACGCCGCAAAAATCGCGTCCGGCTTTTCCCGTTCTAAGATTGTCAGCAGCATCAAGACAAACGAGTAGACCGCGTTGGTCGGCAATCGGTCTGACGTAGACAGCGCCCGCATCGCAAAAAAGCCTCGATACAGCAGGCTGTTACCATCTAAAATCACAAGTTTAGGCATACAGTTAGTATACCCGCCTTACCCGCCAACACTCCGGTCAATCGGCACGGTCAGCGTCACCGGAACCGAGCGTAGGTCCACGCGCTGCCGCACAACCAGCGTCAGCGTGTCCAAATGGGTCACAGTTCTGAGATCGGGCAGGCCGACCGCGATAATTTTGTAAGTGTTGTCGGCCTGACAAAAGACCATGTAGTTCGGCTTTACGCAGTCCAGCGCAATGCGAACCGGTTGCGGGTGCTTTTTGTAGAGCGGCGACTTCGGCAGTGTGACGATCTTCTGACTGGGCGTCGTTGCAATGCGGATAAACAAAGCGTTGGGATTACCGTTGTAGCCGTCAAACATCTCACTAAAGTGGTGAACATTCTGCGCCAGCAAAGTGATCTGAATGCCGCTGGGGGTCGTCGCAGTCACGGCTGACTTCAAGGCGAGAAAGCGCGGCGTGATCCCATGCTCAGTTTCAAGGTCGTCGGCTAACGGCCAAAGATCAAGATTATGAAAGGTGACCTGATCTTCATATATGTCGTACTCGTGCAGGGTCGCGTGAATGGTCATCTGCCGGTGTCGGCCATAAGAAACCGGACTGACTGCCCCACTCACATCATGGAAGTAGTGGTAATCCGGGTCATTGTCAAGCGTGAAGTCCCACTGCGCGGAGTCCTTCGGCGTCTGCACGATGTCAAACTTATAGCGGGATTGTTCCATTGGGGCATAAACTTTGTCTTTGTACGCCTGCGCCCGCAGCACAAAGCCGCTGACGGCGTACTCATGCGGATACCCCTGGGCATGTACCGCCGGGGCCAGCACACATAAGAGGGCAATGCCGAGATGATTTGTGAGGTGCATAGAAGTTCTCTTTCTTTTTTGCAGTGTACCTGCTGGGTACTCCGCGATGTGCTACAATGACTTTTGGAGGTTTAGAATGCCAATCACCAAACTTAGTCCCGTAGAGGCGCGGGAAGCGATACAGGAATGGACAGCCGCGGTCAATGCGCTGTTTCAGCAGGTGCAGCAGTGGATCGCTGAGGAGCGTCCCAATTGGCAGATAGAGTTTTCTTCTGCGGACGTTACTGAAGCCTCGTCAGGAAGCTATGCCGTTCCCGTGCTGGAAATCAGCGCCCCAATCGGTCGTCTGATGTTAGAGCCGGTCGGGCGCGACGTTTTCGGTGCCAGAGGCCGGATTGATCTGTACGCCTGGCCCAGCCACTACCGGGTCATGCTGCTCCGCAGTTTTACCAGTGACGAGTGGGTCATTCGCACGGGTTCGGGAATAGACTGGCCTCAGCCCTGGGGGAAACCCGGCTTTCTCGCCGTCGCCGACCGGCTCCTGAGCGCCGCATGAGCCGCGTTCTGATCCGTAATCTTGCGGCTGTTCAGCAGGAGTTTGAAGCTGCTCGCGCCGCGCTTTCTTATACCGAGAAACAGTGGTCGCAGGCGACGGAAGATGCCGCCATGAAAGGGGTGTCTAAAAGTCAAGTGACCGCCGCGGTTGGCAAGATAGAGCAAACTTACCTGACGCGCCTTTTTAGCGAGTTTGAGGGAATGCTGAGAGCGTACCTGGACAAGAAACGCGAAACTATCCCTCCAAGAGCCTACGACCTCATCAACAAAGTCGCAGTCCGGCGGCGGGCGAACGTACCGGATGACAAACGCACTGCGGTACACCTGGTTCGGGAGTACCGCAACGCGGTTGTCCATGATCAAGGAATTGGAGCCGCCGCCGTCGATTTTGATCAAGCGCTTTCCGCCTTGAACCAGTACCTTGTGTTTCTGCCTGACCCATGACAGAGTGAGAAGAAGCCGCCGTTCTCAACCGGGAACGGCGGCTTTTCCCGCTCCAGAATGGTGAGCAGCATCAGCACGAACGAGTAGACGGCATTGGTCGGCAATCTGTCTGACGTAGACAGCGCCCGCATCGCAAAAAAGCCCCGATACAGCAGGCTGTTCCCATCCAAAATCACAAGTTTAGGCATAGTACAAAGATTGTACCCGCCCAGCACCTTTGATGGCTTACCTGCTTGCGCTGCGCGAGATCGGTACTTGCAGAGAAATCGGGATCGCCTGTAAATCCACCCGCTGCCGGACAATCAGCGTCAGCGTGTCCAAATGCGTTACTGTTTTTAAGTCAGGCAATCCAACTGCAATTGTCTTAAAGGTATTGTCCGCCATGTACCAATTCATAAAGTTCGGCTTGGCACATTCGAGCTTGATGGTGACCGGCTTTCCGTGCTTCTGGAACAGCGGCGACAGCGGCAGCACCGCCTCGCGCTGGTTGGGCGACACATTAATCTGGATAAAGAGCGCGCCTGCGTTGCCGTTGAAATTTGAGAATACTTTTTCCAGTGTTTCCTCTCCCTGCACCGGCAGCGTGATTGAAATCCCGCTTGGCGTTGTCTCAGTGACCGGCTTATTCAGCACCAGATAGCGCGGCGTCGCCGCGTGCCTGTTCACTGTATCCGCAGCGGGATCGCCGAATATCTTGAAAGAGGGAGTTCCAAAAAGGTTGAACGCAAGCGGTCCCAGGTCAAGATTATGGAATGTGACGCGCTCTTCAGCCGTGTCATAGTGGTACAAGGTCGCCCCAATAGTTGCTTGCCGATCCCCCCCAACGGTCGTTGGGGTGATGCTGCCGTTAATCGTCGTGCAATGGTCGTAGGGGTCACTGTCCAGCACAAAGTCCCAAAATCCTGAGTTTCTAGGCACGCGAACAATCTCAAGGGTGCAGCCATAGTTGGACTTATGAGCATAGTTGGACTTAGGAAGGCGGGCATCAACATAGGCCCGCGCCCGTAAAACACAGCCGTCTTCTGTGAAATACCTTACACCGCCCTGAGCATGGGCCGGTATCGCCAGAGCGCAAAGTGGAATAAGGGTGAACAGTTTCGATACGTGCATAGGTAAGACTCCTTGAAAGCCCAACCGTGAGCGGCGGGGCTTTTTTTATTATACACTCGCTACACTTTGGAAGATGCGGCTTCTCGCTTGCGATATTCTTTCAGCGCGTACCGTCCGAGCAGCAGCAGCGGGACCCAAATGGGGGCGTAGGCTAGGAGCCAGATGACGAGGGCCAGAAGTGCGCCTGCCGAGCCGACGAGCGATTGCAGGGCGTCGTGCGTGGTCGCTTTGAGGCTGCCGGTGAAGCCGTTGGTGACGGGCGGGGCGGCGGCGGCTCTCGGAGTCTGGCTGAGGTCAATCGTGAGGGTTCCCAGCGCGGCCATGCGCTTCAAGAGCTTCAAGCGGGCGCGGGTTTGAGCCAGCTGGACCCGAAGGTCACGTGTGCTTTCCTGATCTTCCCATTTGGCATGGGACCCCAGGGCTTTAAGCCGGGCTTCGGATTTTTCGAGGTCGCTTTCCTGCACGGCCTGCGCTTCGTGGGCGTCGCTGGTTTTTTCGGTGATGTCCTGGCCGGTGACGTTTTTGGACTGAACAATGCCGAGTTTAGCGACTTGGGCCAGAAATGTCTCAAACTGCGCTTCCGGGACTTTGACGATCAGCTCGCCGGACTTCAGGCCGTTCGGGTCGGTGCTGAGATTGTTCGCAGCGACATAGCCGCCAGTCTCCTGCACCATTGTATTGAGCGTGTCCCCGGTGGCTTCGGGGTTAGGCACTTGAATACCAATGCTGGCTTCTTTATGCACCTGCCGCAGCGAGTCCGGGTCGGCATTGGTGGCGTTCAGGGCGTTTTCGTTACCGTCTACCGTCTGGTTCAGGCTGCGGGGGCCGTTGCTGATATATACTTGGGGCTTGCCATTGGCATCTATGCCTGCCTCACGGTCCGAGAGGCGGACTGTCAGAGTTGGAGGCACAGCCGGCTGCGGTGGAGGAGTCGGTTCAAACGTGATTGGCGGAGCAAATTCTTTGGCTCTTGCAGGCGGCAGTGGAGCAGCACCATTCATGTTCATAGGCGGCGTAGGAACCGGATAGCGCAAAGGCGCAGAAGCGGCTTGTTGAAATTTGGGTGCTTCACGGTCTGCCGTGACGACCCGATGCTGGTGGTGGGCCTCAACGAGATTTCGGCTGTAAAGTGGGTAGAAAATGAACCAGGCGACCAGCGCGGCGGCGGCAAAGGTCCAGGCGGGAACGCGGCGCTTTTTTACCGGCACTGGAAGTGCCGGCCTACCATCAAGTGAAAGTGCCTCCGGCACTGCGGAGTCCTCAGTCGCGGAGCGACTTTCATTCAACAGTAGCCCGGCACTTTCAGTGCCGGGTGCGGTCAGCAGCTTCTCGCGCAGGCTTGGCGGCAGCGCATCGCCCGGTTCGGCGGCGCGGAGGTCTTCGGTCATTTGTGTCATGTTAGCAATCTCCTCTCGGCAGGACGCGCAGTGCGTCAGGTGGCGGCGGACAGCGGCGCGGCGGAGCCAGGACAGCTCGCCGTCGGCGTAGGCTTTTAGGTCGTCTTGGTACTTCGTACAGTCGGTCAGGAAACGGGTCATGGGGCGGACTCCGGGAGCGTGTCGGATTGGACGTACTCGCTCAAAGACTGGCGCAGGCGGCGGAACGCGGTGGACAGGCGGGATTTAACGGTTCCAATCGGCACTTCCAGCACGACGGCGCATTCGGCGTAGGTCATCTCGTGAAGCTCATGCAGAACCACAATGGCGCGATGATCGGGCGACAAGCCTTCCAAAGCCGTATGCACTTCGCCGGACAGCTCGCGCCGGGCGGCTTGATGCACGGGGCCGCGCTCGGCAGGCTCCGGCGCTTCGCGGGCGTCGTCGTAGGGAACAGTGACCGGGCGCGTCTTGGCCGCGTGTTTCAGGCAGTGGTTTAATGCGACCCGGTACGACCAGGTCGCAAGCGTTGCCTCGCCTCGATAACCGGCAAGGCTCTGGAAAAGCGCGACGAAGATTTCTTGGGTCAAATCTTCGGCGTCCGCTTCACAGGCCGCATGGCGCTGGGCCAGCCGGTGCAGGCGCGGGCCGTAGGCGTCCACAAACGCCGCCCATGCGCCGGGCGTGCCGCCGAGTATTTGCTGTGCTTGTCGGTCATTCTGCAAGTAGATGCTGCCTTTGTCTGCTTCTACTTAAGTTTGTTCCAATTGGGGCGCAAAAGGTTCAAAGTGGGCCGAATAAATTTCTGGACGTATTTGATAGTTTCTTGCTTGCATTTGTAGCCAATTGCGGGTATCCTCTGGAACATGAAGAAAACGCGCCTTTGGAGCCTGCTTTTACTTGCTGCGCTTGCGGGCTGCGCCTCGCATAAAACGGGGAGCCAGTCGTCAGCCGGCGGCATGACGCTGCTGAACGTGTCGTATGACCCAACGCGGGAGTTCTATAAAGACTACAACCCAGCATTCGTAAAATACTGGCAGGGCAAGAGCGGGCAGACGGTGACAATCCGGCAGTCCCACGGCGGCTCCGGCAAGCAGGCGCAAGCCGTCCAGAATGGCCTGGCTGCCGATGTCGTGACGCTCGGCATTTCCTCCGACATAGACGCGCTGGCACAGTCGGGATTAGTCGCCAAAGACTGGCAGAAGCGGCTGCCCAACGACAGTGTTCCCTACACCTCTACAGTCGTGTTTCTGGTGCGCCACGGCAACCCAAAAGGAATCAAAGACTGGCCGGATTTAGTGAGGCCCGGCGTGTCGGTCATCACGCCGAACCCGAAATCATCGAGCGGCGGACGCTGGAGCTACATGGCGGCGTATGGATACGCCCTGACAAAACCCGGCGGCAGCGCAGACTCAGCAAAAGCCTATATCACGCAGCTTTACAAGAACGTGCCGATCCTTGACTCCGGCGCACGCGGGTCCACTGTGACATTTACTCAGCACAACGTCGGGGATGTCCTGCTGGCCTGGGAAAACGAAGCGTATTTAGTCACCAATCAGCTCGGCAAGGGCCAGTATGATATTGTTTATCCCAGCGTCAGCATTGAAGCCGACCCGCCGGTCGCGGTCGTGGACAAAAACGTGGACGCGCACGGCACGCGCCCGATTGCCGAGGCTTATTTGCAGTATCTCTACTCCCCGGCAGGTCAGGAAATCGCCGCGAAGCACTTTTACCGGCCCCATCTTGCCGCCGTCGCCCAGAAATACGCCGCGCAGTTCCCCGCAATTAAGACATTCACGGTTGAGCAAATCCTCGGCGGTGTCGCATCAGCCCAGAAAACACAGTTCGCCGACGGCGGCGTCTTTGACCAAATTTATGTGAAGAAGTAAACAAGGGAGTAAAGAGCGTGGGATTGAAATCCTACGCTGTGGGCGCAGACGCCCATCGTCCGCCTTCGCGGACAAAGAACCAAATTATTACGAACGTTCTGCTCCTTCTCCACGCAGGTGGAAACTAGGCGTCTGCGCCCACAGCGTAGGAATTTATTCCCACGCTCTCGTCTCTCCAAAAGCAAACCTATGGCCGTCGCAGTCCCCCAGCCTCCTGCCGTTCAGGCAAACATAAAGACAAATACCGCCCGGCGCATCCTGCCGGGCTTTGGCCTGTCGCTGGGCTACACTATCTTTTATCTGTGCCTGCTGGTGCTGATTCCCCTGTCCACGACGTTCTTCAAAGCGGCGGAGCTGAGTACGACGAAGTTCGCACATGTGATCTTTGACCCGCGCACGGTCGCCGCGTTTGGGCTCAGTTTCGGGACTTCGGCGCTGGCGGCGCTGTTCAATGCGTTCGCCGGTCTGCTGGTGGCCTGGACTCTGGTGCGGTATCCGTTTCCGGGGCGGCGTATTGTGGACGGCCTGGTTGACCTGCCGTTCGCCCTGCCGACTGCCGTGGCCGGCATTTGCTTGTCGGCGGTCTACGCCGAAAACGGCTGGATCGGGTCGCATCTCTATCACCTGCACTGGGCGCACACGGCGCACGGCTGGGCGGTCACGCGCGGCAGCCACTTCGATGTTTCCTATACGCCGCTCGGCATCTTTGTCGCGCTTGTCTTTATCGGCCTGCCGTTTGTGGTCCGCACCGTGCAGCCGGTCTTGCAGGACTTGGAAACGGATGTGGAAGAAGCGGCGGCCAGCCTTGGGGCGACGCGCGGGCAAATCTTTGTTCGCATCCTGCTCCCTACTCTCTTTCCGGCGGTGCTGACCGGCTTCACTCTGGCCTTTGCCCGCGCTTTAGGCGAGTACGGCTCGGTGATTTTTATTTCCAACAATGTGCCGCTCAAAGGCGAGATTATCCCGAAGCTGATTATGGAAAAGCTGGACCAATATGACTACGCCGGGGCGAACGCGATTGCCGTGGTCATGCTGCTGGCCTCGTTTGCGCTGCTGCTGCTGATCAATTTGCTGCAAGCCTGGACCCGCAAGCGGCTGGGAATGGCATAACGGAAGAACCCCATGGCAACTCCCCCAGGACTTGATCTCGCGCCGACGCTGCCCGATGCGAAGCGGCCTCCCCTGGCGACGGAACCCTGGCCGGTCCGCGCCCTGTTTATTGGAGGAACACTGCTGTTTCTGGGCCTGTTTCTCGGCCTGCCGCTGGCGACGGTTTTTGCGTCGGCGCTTTCGGGCGGGCGCGGCGCGTACTTTGACGCAATCCGGGACCCGGACACGGTGAGCGCGATCAAGCTGACCCTGCTGACGGCGGCGATTTCGGTTCCCTTGAACGTGCTGTTCGGCATCGCGGCGGCGTGGGCCATCGCTAAGTTCGAATTCTGGGGCAAGAACTTGCTGCTAACGCTGATTGATCTGCCGTTCGCCGTGTCGCCGGTCGTTTCGGGTTTGATTTTCGTGCTGCTGCTCGGCAAGTTCACGCCGCTGGGGGGCTGGCTGGAAGCGCACGACATCAAAATCATCTTTGCCGTGCCGGGAATTATCTTAGCGACAACCTTTGTGACATTCCCGTTTGTCGTCCGCGAAATCCTGCCGGTGATGCAGGCGCAGGGCTTGGAAGAGGAACAAGCCGCGCTGGTGCTGGGCGCGACGGGCTGGCAGACGTTCTGGCGGGTCTCCCTGCCGAACATCAAGTGGGGCCTGCTGTACGGCGTCATTTTGTGCAACGCCCGCGCAATGGGCGAGTTCGGCGCGGTGTCGGTCGTGTCCGGCAAGATCGCCGGATTAACGAACACGCTGCCGCTGCAAGTGGAAGCGCTGAACGACGATTACAACTTCACCGGCGCATTTGCCGCCGCCTCGCTGCTGGCGATGCTGGGCCTAGTGACACTGGTGATTAAATCGTTTATTGAGTGGAAGACGGCCCGGCATGAGGAGTAGCGACCTCACCCCGCCTCGTTCCTATGCCTTCGGCATTACTTCGTATCTGGCGACCCTCTCCTTGTTAAGGAGAGGGTGAAGAGAATTAGGATAAAGAAGCT
>JAABUZ0100003622.1_pt1 | contig 22639 bp, 23 predicted proteins | sample 5562091 | NCBI WGS metagenome assembly JAABUZ01 (sample SAMN12813069, study PRJNA571459) | rock metagenome | isolation source: Antarctica rocks | place: Antarctica: Victoria Land, Linnaeus Terrace sud | collected 2015-12-21
AAGACGAAGGCGCGGTCGAGGCGCTGGAGGGCGGGGAGCCGCGTGAACATCCGCTTGGTGGCCTCCGAATAGGCGAAGTCGGTCTTGGGGAGCGTCCACCCGGGCGAGCGCTGGTAGACGTCCAGCTCCGCCACCGCCGGAACCGACAGCTGCCCGCAGGCGCTCACCAGCACGTCGGCGACGTGGGTGCCGGCATCGGTCTGGAGCTCCCAGCGGCAGCGATTCTCGTCCCAGCGGGCCGCCGTCACCTCCACCCCGGTGCGGATCCGCTCGCTCACACCCTCCTGGCGGGCCACCTGCTCCAGGTAGGCGCGGATCTCGCCCTGCGGGGCGTACCGGCGCGACCAAAGGGGGTTGGGCGCAAACGAGAACTCGTAGAGGTGCGAGGGCACGTCGCAGGCGGCGCCCGGGTAGGTGTTGTGATGCCAGACGCCGCCAACGCGCTCAGCCCGCTCGAACACCGTCACGTCCGCATAGCCTGCCCGGGTCAGCATCGCGGCAGCGCCCACGCCGCCAAAGCCGCCGCCAACGACCGCAATCGACCTCACCGCGCACAGCCTATCGGCGGGTCGGTGAGCCATACAATGCGCTCATGCCGCACGAGGGCTCCCCGCACCTGCCCGAGCCCGACCGGCCGTGGATGATGCGGACCTACGCGGGCCACTCGGATGCCCGCCGATCCAACGAGCTTTACCGCCGCAACCTCCAGAAGGGCCAGACCGGCCTATCGGTGGCCTTCGACCTGCCGACGCAGACCGGCTACGACCCCGGCCACGAGCTCGCCCGCGGCGAGGTCGGCAAAGTCGGCGTATCGGTCGTGCACCTGGGCGACATGCGCACGTTGATGGACGGCATCCCGCTGGACCAGATGAACACCTCGATGACGATCAACGCCACCGCCGCCTGGCTGCTGGCGCTCTACATCGTCGCCGGCGAGGAGCAGGGCGTCCCGTCGAAGCAGCTCCAGGGCACCACCCAGAACGACATCCTCAAGGAGTACCTGAGCCGGGGCACCTACGCCTTCCCGCCCGGACCCAGCATGCGGCTGATCGCCGACACGATCGCCTACACGGTGGAGCACGTGCCCAAGTGGAACCCGATCAACATCTGCTCCTACCACCTCCAGGAGGCGGGCGCCACGCCGGTTCAGGAGATCGCCTACGCCATGAGCAACGCTATCGCGGTCCTCGACGCCGTCCGCGAGCGGGTGACGCCGGAGCTGATGGGCAGCGTGTTCGGGAGGATCTCGTTCTTCGTCAACGCCGGCGTGCGCTTCATCGAGGAGCACGCCAAGCTGCGGGCGATGGCTCAGCTGTGGGAGGGGCTCGGCCGCGAGCGCTATGGCGTGCAGGACCCCAAGCACCTCCGCTTTCGCTACGGCGTCCAGGTCAACTCGCTCGGCTTGACCGAGGCCCAGCCGGAGAACAACGTCTACCGCATCGCGCTGGAGGCGCTGGCGGTGACCCTCGGTCGCGACACCCGGGCGCGCGCCGTGCAGCTGCCGGCCTGGAACGAGGCGCTGGGACTCCCCCGGCCCTGGGACCAGCAGTGGTCCCTGCGCCTGCAGCAGATCCTCGCCTATGAGACCGATCTGCTGGAGTACCCGGACATCTTCGAGGGCTCCAAGGTGATGGAGGGCCTCGTGCAGGAGCTGGTGGACGGCTCGCGGGGCGAGATGGCGCGCGTCTGCGAGCTGGGCGGGGCCGTGGAGGCCGTGGACTACATGAAGTCGGCGCTGGTCGACTCCCATCGCGAGCGCTGGCGGCGGATCGAGTCCGGCGAGCTGACCGCGGTGGGCATGAACCGCTTCACCTCCACCGAGCCCTCCCCGCTGACCGCCGACGCCGACGGCGGCATCCTCGTCGTCGACCCGCAGGTGGAGGCCGAGCAGCGGCAGGCGCTGGAGCGCTGGCGTTCAGAGCGTGACGGCGGCGCCGCGCAGGACGCACTGCGCGAGCTGGCCCGGGTCGCACGCGAGGACCGCGAGAACATCATGCCGGCCACGATCGCCGCCGTCCGCGCCGGGGTGACCACCGGCGAGTGGGCCCACGCGCTGCGCGAGGCCTTCGGCGAGTACCGCGCACCCACCGGCGTCGGCGAGGCCACCGCGGCCCCCGCGGAGGACCTGGCCGAGCTGCGCGACGAGGTGGAGCGGATCAGCGAGGCGCTCGGCCGGCGGCTCAAGTTCCTGGTCGGCAAGCCGGGCCTCGACGGACACTCGAACGGCGCCGAGCAGATCGCCGTGCGCGCCCGTGACGCCGGCATGGACGTCGTCTACGAGGGCATCCGGCTGACTCCGGCGCAGATCGCCAACTCCGCCGCCCAGGAGGGCGTGCACGTGATCGGGCTCTCGATCCTCTCCGGATCCCACCGCGAGCTGATCCCCTCGGTGCTAGCGGAACTGCGCGAGGCCGGTGCCGGGGAGGTCCCGGTGATCGTCGGCGGCATCATCCCCGACCTCGACGCGGCCTGGCTGCGGGAATCCGGGGTCGCCGCGGTGTACACGCCCAAGGACTGGGACCTCAACGGGATGATGCGCGACATCGTCTCGCTGGTGGGAGACCGCCACGACCTTCCCACCGCTGCCCACGCTTGACGGCGGCTGCCACCGACGGGGCCGAGCTGGCACGCCGCCTGCGTGACCGGGACCTCCGGGCCGCGCCGGCGGTCCTGAACCTGGTCGAGAGCCAGGCCCCGCGGGCGCGAGTGCAAAGCGCGGCGCTGCTGGCGGAGGTCTCGCCCCGCGTCACCGGCGAGGAGGCGCGCGCGCACGTCGTCGGCGTCACCGGGCCGCCGGGGGTGGGGAAGTCCTCGCTGCTCAGCCGGTTGGTGGCGCAGTGGCGCCAGCGGGGGCGCTCGGTGGCGGTGCTGGCGGTGGATCCGAGCTCGCGCCGCTCGGGCGGCTCTCTGCTGGGCGACCGCGCCCGGATACAGGTCGATCCCTCCGACCGCAGCGTCTTCGTGCGCTCGACGGCGGCGGGCGAACGGTTGGGCGGCCTGGCGCCGGCCACCCGCGCCGCGGCCGCGGCGCTGGCCGTGGCCTTTGACGTCGTCGTGATCGAGACGGTTGGCGTGGGCCAGTCGGAGACCGAGATCGCTGACGTCGCCGACACCGTCGCCGTCGTCGTGCAGCCGGGCTCCGGAGACGTGCTGCAGTTCCTCAAGGCCGGGATCATGGAGGTGCCCGACGTGCTCGTGGTCACCAAGGCCGACCTCGGCCGCGTGGCCACGCGGGCCCAGGCGGACCTGCGCGCCGCGCTGCGAGCGCTCGGTGCCCGCGCCACGGCGGTGGTGGTGGTCTCCTCGGTGCCACCGCCCTCCGGAATGCAGGAGCTCCTCGACGCGCTCGACGCCCACCGCATGCAGGTGGACCTCCCCACCCGGCGGCTGCGGGCCCGGCGCATGCACGCCCTGGCCGACTTCGCCGCCGAGCGCGGCAACCGCGGCGTGCGGGCGCTCGGATCCCGCCGCGACGCGGAGCGCTGGCTGGCCCAGCAGGACCCGAGCCTCGACGTGCCGGCGCTGGTGGCAGCGCTGGAGCAGCGGGCCGGCACCCGCGGCTGATCCGGAGCTAGCGTCCTAAGGGGCCGGACTTGGAGCCGGAGCCGAGCGCGCTGATGCGCCACCCTTCGCTCTCCAGCGTTAGGTCGATCTCGGCCAGAGAGGCCTGCTGACCTTTGGCGAGGGACAGCGTGATCACTGCGGCGGTGGCGCCGGAGACCTTGACCCGGCCGATGCTCAGCACCGGGTGGCTGACGCCGCCGAGCGTCAGCTGCATCTCCGCCTGGCAGCTGATCCCGCTGGCGGCCACGCGCTCCAGCAGCGCGATGGAGAGGACCTGGTCGCAGATCTCGGTGTAGTCACGGCGGGCTGCGGCGTGGGCGAACTGCTCTACCTTCGCCCTGACCTGATCCTGGGGACGGGGTGTCCCGCCGCAGCCGCCCAGCAGCCCGGCCAGAACCACCACCACGGTGACCGCTCTGCCGAGGCCCATGGGCTCGCAGGGTAGCCTGTGAAGATGGCGCTCGAACCGCTCTGCGACGGTCACGGCCGCTTCATCGGGGACGTTCGCGTCTCGGTGACCGACCGCTGCAACTTCCGCTGCCAGTACTGCATGCCGGCCGAGGGGCTGCCCTGGCTGGAGCGCGAGGCGGTTCTCACCTTCGAGGAGATCCACCGTCTGGTGGCGCTGCTGGCGGCGATGGGCGTGAGAGACGTGCGGTTGACCGGTGGCGAGCCGCTGGTGCGGCGCGAGCTGCCCACGCTGGTGCGGATGTTGAGCGAGATCGAAGATCTCGCGACTGTTTCCCTGACCACCAACGGGTTTCTGCTGGAGCGCCACGCACAGGCGCTGGTGGAAGCCGGGGTGCGGCGCTTCAACGTCTCGGTGGACTCACTGCAACGGGATCGGTTCTACGAGCTCACTCGCCGGGACGCGCTGCCGCAGGTGCTGCGGGGACTGGAGCAGCTGGCCTCGTTTCCCCAGGCGCATCCGATCAAGATCAATGCCGTGGCGATCCGCGGGTTCACCGAGGAGGAGGTGCTCCCGTTCGCGAGGCTGGCGCGCAGCACGCCCTACCAGGTTCGCTTCATCGAGTTCATGCCGCTGGACGGCGACCACGCGTGGGAGCCCGGGCAGGTCCTGACCGGCGAGGAGATCAGAGCGGCGATCGATACGACCTACCCCTTGGAGCCCGAGCCCCGCGAGCCCCATGCGACGGCACGCATCTACCGCTTCGCCGACGGTCACGGGCGGATCGGCTTCATCAACCCCGTCTCCGCGCCTTTCTGCGCCGACTGCAACCGGATCCGGCTGACCGCCGACGGGCGGCTGCGCACCTGCCTGTTCTCGCTGCGAGAGACCGACCTGCGCGCGCCACTGCGCGACGGGGCCTCCGACATCGAGCTGGAGACGATGATCCGGGAGGCCGTGTGGCGCAAGGAGCTCAAGCACCACGTCGGCGAGCCCGGGTTCGTGCAGCCGGCGCGGACTATGTCGGCGATCGGCGGCTGAGCTCTTCCAGCAGCGTGCCGGCACGCCGAAGGTCCGCCGGCGTATTGACGTTGAAGAGGACGGCGGGATCCTTCACCGCCACGAGCTCGGGGCCGAGCCGCGCCACCGCTTCCCGCAGGGGCGCGCGAGGGTCTTGCGCCAGCGCCGCCTCGAGGGGCTCCACCGCCGCCGGCTCGTAGCGCCCCAGCAGCGGCTGGACCTGCCCGCTGTAGGCGGCGAGCCGCGCCAGGGCCTCCGACGGTGGGGAGGCGGCCAGGCAGGCGATCAGCGCCGGCGTCACCAGGGGAAGGTCGGCGGCGCACACGAGGACCGGGCGGCCATCGGCCCGCCGGAGGGCGTGGATGAGGCCGACCAGGGGGTGCCGCGGCACCCCCGGCTCGCTCCAGACGGTGATCCCCGGCAGAGCCGGGAGGGTAGTGTCGGGCTTGGCCACCACGGCCACGTCCGCCACCACGGCACGCAACGCGTCCAGCGGATACTCGATCAGCGACCGCCCGCGCAGCCGAGCGGTGGCCTTCTCGCCGCCGAGTCGGCGACCGAGGCCCCCAGCGAGGACCGCTCCGACGAGGAGGTCCCCGTGCCCCTCCCGGTGCTCGCTCACCGGGGGATCGTAGAATCAACGTGATGGAGGGATCGACGGAGGTCAAGAGCTGGCTGCGCTGCTACCGGTGCTGGTCCCAGAACCTGGAGGTCCAGGTCCATTACGAGGGCATCCACCGGATCGACTCCGAGACCGGTGAGCGGGGCGAGGTCGTGGACGAGATGCAGGAGGCGGTCGTCCAGTGCCTGGAGTGCATGCACGACCAGCCCCACCTCGGCTTCCACAACGGCCGTGTCGAGCCGATCGAGGATCGCTGGGAGCGGATGATCGCCGGCACCCCCTGGGTGGCCTCCTGCACCGTCACCGTCGAGGCCGACGACGTCGAGACCTGCTCGGGCCCCGAGGCCGGCGACGCGCTCTCCTACGCCGCCTTCGGTGACCACGGGACACGGGAGTTCTTCACCCACGTGCGCTTTCACAAGCACGACGAGGATCGCATCGTCGTGCACCTGCTGGTCGAGCTCTACGCGCGTTCGGCCGAAGAGGCCAGCGAGGTGCTGGAGGAGGCTGCCCGCGGCGTGCTGGCGATCACTTCACTGGCCGAGGAGTCACGCCCGCCCGCCTCCACCGGAGGAAGCGAGCACTGACACCCTGCGCCGCGGTCGCCGCGGCGGCTCCAGAGCTCCACGACGATCAGCGCCAGCGCCACCGGCACCGTCGCGGGCAGTTCGTCGAGGACCAGGAACAGGAGGTCGAAGAGTGCCGCCAGGACCAGGGTCAGTGCCGCCGCCCCGAGCTGGCGTCGCGGCTGGCGTGCCAGCGCGGTCCCCAGCAGGGCGGCCACGAACAAATCGCCATAGCCCATCGAGACGCTCCCGAACAGCTCGCTCTGCAGGCGCGGCAGTCCGCCGGCGGGATGGGCGGCGATCAGCGCGGCGTTCGGCGCCTGGAGCAGGTTGGATACCACCAGCCAGGTATCGGCGACGGCCATCAGGACGATCCCGACCTTGAGCCAACGAGATGGCGTGACGGCGCCCAGCAGCACGCCGAGGGTCACGCAGCTGAGCGCCGAGAGCAGCGCCGCGGCCGCCTCACCGGACAGCGACGTTCGGGCCGCCCAGGCCAGGGCGAACAACGGGATCACGATCGCCGCGGTCAGCGGACGGGCGCCGCGCATCGTCCACGCCAGGGCCACGGCCGCCAGCGGCGGCACCGCGAAGAGCGCCAGGTAGGTCAGCGCGGACGCGGTGTCCGACAGGTAACGAATGGCGAAGACCACCACCACGATCGACCCGATCGGGACGAGCGCCCAGCCGGGACCGCGCAACCGGCGCAGGCGGGTGATGTCGCCAACCGCGCGCGGGGCCGCCACTACGCCGGCCTGGAGGGCCAGCAGACCAGCATCGGAGGGGATGAACGGGAGCGCCACGAGATCAGCCTAGGTCCGCGGCAACCTGCGGCTGCTGACGCGCAACGTCTGGCACTTCCCGATGTTCGCATGGCTGCGGCCCCCCTACTGAGCCTCCAGCCCCGCCGCCAGCCGCTCGAGCTGCTCGCGCAGCGCCGCCGGGAGGCGGTCGCCGAAGCGGGCGTAGTGCTCCTGCAGCTGGGGCAACTGCTGCCTCCAGTCCTGCGGATCGACCGCCAGCAGCTGCTCGAGCGCCGCGGCGTCGATCTCGAGGCCCTGGGTGTCGAGTGCCTGCGCGGTGGGCAGGAGCCCGACCGGGGTCTCCACTGCGTCGGCCGCGTCCTCGCAGCGCCGGAAGATCCACGCCAGTACGCGGGAGTTCTCGCCGAACCCCGGCCACAGCAACTTGCCGTCCTCGCCACGCCCGAACCAGTTGACGTAGAAGATCCGCGGCAGCTTGGCGCCCTCACGCTCGCCGACGTTCAGCCAGTGCTGGAAGTAGTCGCTCATGTTGTAGCCCAGGAACGGCAGCATCGCCATCGGATCGAAGCGCAGCTTGCCGACCTGCCCGGCCGCCGCAGCGGTCGTCTCGGAGGACATGATCGAGCCCAGGAAGACGCCGTGCTCCCAGTCGCGGGCCTCCACCACGAGCGGCACCACCGTCGAGCGGCGCCCGCCGAACAGCATCGCGTCGATCGGTACGCCCTTGGGGTCCTCCCACTCCGGGGCGATCGAGGGGCACTGGGCCGCGGGGGTGGTGAAGCGGGCGTTAGGATGCGCGGCGGGAATTTCGGCATCCGGCGTCCAGTCGTTGCCGTGCCAGTCGACGGCGTGCGCGGGCGGCTCGCCGGTGAGCCCCTCCCACCACACGTCGCCGTCGTCGGTCAGGGCGCAGTTGGTGAAGATGGAGTTGCGGCCGAGCGTGTCGATCGCGTTGGGATTGGTCATCGCACCCGTGCCCGGCGCCACGCCGAAGAAGCCGGCCTCGGGGTTGACGGCGTAGAGCCGGCCATCCTCGCCGAACTTCATCCACGCGATGTCGTCGCCGATCGTCTCGACCTTCCAGTCCGGGAGCGTCGGGATCAGCATCGCCAGGTTGGTCTTGCCGCAGGCGCTCGGGAAGGCGCCGGTGATGTACTTGACCGTTCCCTCGGGCGAGCTCAGCTTGAGGATCAGCATGTGCTCGGCCATCCAGCCCTCGTCGCGGGCCATGATCGAGGCGATCCGCAGCGCGAAGCACTTCTTGCTCAGCAGCGCGTTGCCGCCGTACCCCGACCCGAAGGACCAGATCTCCCGCGTCTCGGGGAAGTGGACGATGTACTTGTTGTCGGCGTTGCAGGGCCACGGCACGTCCTGAGCACCCTCGGCCAGGGGCATGCCCACCGAATGCAGGCAGGGCACGAAGCTCCCGTCCTCGCCCAGCACCTCGAGTGCCGGCTGGCCCATGCGGGTCATGATCCGCATCGAGCAGGCCACGTAGGCCGAGTCGGTCAGCTGCACACCGATGTGGGCGATCGAGGATCCCTGCGGACCCATCGAGAACGGCACCACGTACACCGTGCGTCCGCGCATCGAGCCGCGGAACAGCTCGGTGAGCGTGTCGCGCATCTCGCCGGGATCACGCCAGTTGTTGGTGGGACCGGCGTCGACCTCCTCGGCCGAGCAGATGAACGTGCGGTCCTCCACCCTGGCGACGTCCGCAGGATCTGAGAGAGCCAGGTAGGAGTTGGGTCGCTTGGCCTCGGAGAGCCTCTGGAACGTTCCCGCCGCGACGAGGGCGGCGGCGAGCTGGTCGTACTCCTCGGCGGAGCCGTCGCACCAGTGGATCTCGTCAGGCTGGGTCAGGGAGGCCATCTCCTCAACCCAGGCGCGCAGGCGCGGGTGCTCAGTCGTGGCTTGATGCGTCAATGCGGTGTGAGCCATTGTTCTGCAGGCCCTCCTTAGGCTTCGGTGGCGGCGCAAGGGTACCCGGAACGAGTCCTGGCAGCCGCGCGGTTGTCATCTTCCCGACATCGGACGGGAATGTTCTAGGTCGGCTCGCCCGGCTCCCGGCGCGGCACCAGCACCAGACGCTTGAACTCGGCCACGAGCTCGCCGTCCTGGTTGAGCACCCGGGTGTGAACGCGCACGACCCCCCGATCGAGCTTAGACTTCGACGGCGTGACCTCCAGCACCTCGGTCTCGCAGAACAGCGTGTCGCCGTGGAAGACCGGCGCGGGATGGCGGAGCTCCTCGGTTGACAAGTTTGCGATCGCCTTGCCGCTGATGTCGGAGACGCTCATTCCCAGCGCCAGCGAGTAGACCAGGGGCCCGACGACGACGTTTCGTCCCTGCTGGGCGCGCTGGGCGTAGACATCGTTGAGGTGGAGGGGATGGTGGTTCATGGTGATCAGGCAGAACAGGTGGTCGTCGGCCTCGGTCACCGTCTTGGCGGGCCAGTGCTTGTAGACCGCCCCCACCTGGAACTCCTCGAGGTAACGCCCGTAGGCGTGGGCGCCGCTGGCTTCGCGCGCGGCCTGATCGGTTTCAACTTGTGGCATCGCTGCTCCTGGGTTCGCTCTCATGAGGACTCTGAGAATGCCACCGGAGCGGGTGAGCGCGCGTGGTGGCCGCGGCGGAGGGCGACGCTCAGCTGCATCGGTGGGGATACGATAAGTCTGCCCGATCGGCATCGGCCAATGGCAGCGCGCCCTTGGGTCTACGAGCAACTCGCCAACCAAGGTGGGCTGCACCACCGTGCCGGGGCGCCATCCGGATCTCCTCATCGCCGCCGCCGGCATTTCCATCCGGCACTACTACGGTGACTACGAGCGCATCGTCGCTATCACCGGCCAGGACGTCCGCTGGCTCGGGGCCCGCGGATCGCTCACCTGAGCCGCGCGCTTGGCGTTGGCGTCGACGAGCCCGCGCCCTTAGCCGGTAGCTTTGCGCTGCGAACCCCCCAAGGAGACTGACCTGTGCGAAACCCCCGCGACTTCCTGAAGCCCCTGGCCATCGGCGCCCCCGAGCCGGTGCGTGAGATCCCGTTCCGGCCCAGCCGGATGATCCACTTCCTGGACTTCTCCAACGAGAAGATGGTGGCCAAGGTCCCTCAGATCGCGCCGACGGTCGACATCCTGCTCGGCAACCTGGAGGACGCGGTGTCGGTGAATCGCAAGGTGCCGGCACGGGAGGGGCTGCTCCGGGTGGGCAGGGAGATGGAGCTCGGTGAGACCCAGCTCTGGACCCGGGTCAACAGCCTGGAATCGCCCTGGGTGCTGGACGACCTGACCACGCTGGTGGGCGAGATGGGCCACAAGCTCGACGTGATCATGGTGCCCAAGGTGGAGGGCGCCTGGGACATCCACTACGTCGATCGGCTGCTGGCCCAGCTGGAGGCCAGGGCCGGCCTGGAGCGTCCGATCCTGATCCACGCGATCCTGGAGACCGGACTCGGGGTCGTGAACCTGGAGCAGATCGCCACGGCCAGCCCCCGGATGCAGGGGATGAGCTTCGGCCCCGCAGACCTGGCGGCGTCGCGACGGATGAAGACCACCCGGGTCGGCGGCGGTCACCCCGGCTACCGGGTCATCAACGACCCCGACCCCACCGATCCCGAGGCCTCACGGCCCACCGCCCAGCAGGATCCCTGGCACTACTCCATCGCGCGGATGGTCGACGCCTGCACCTCGGCGGGCATCCTGCCCTTCTACGGTCCCTACGGGGACATCCGCGACGTGGAGGGCTGCGAGGTCCAGTTCCGCGCGGCGTTCCTGCTCGGATGCGTGGGGGCGTGGTCGCTGCACCCAGCCCAGATCGACATCGCCAAGAAGGTGTTCAGCCCCGATCCGCAAGAGGTCCTCTTCGCCAAGAAGGTGCTGGAGGCGATCCCCGACGGCCGGGGCGTGCACATGATCGACGGCAAGATGCAGGACGACGCCACCTGGAAGCAGTGCAAGGTGATGGTGGAGCTGGCCGAGATGCTGGCGCACAAGGATCCGGCGCTGGCCGAGGCCTACGAGCTCCAGCCCGCAGCCGCCTGACCGGCGGCGGGCGGCGGGCGGCGGGCGGTCACAATCACGCCATGCGCATCTCCGCCAAGGCCGACTACGCCGTGCGCGCGGTGGTGGAGCTCGCCGCCGCCGGCGGTGAGAAGCCGATCAAGGCCGAGCGGCTCGCCACCGCCCAGGAGATCCCGCTGAACTTCCTGGAGAACATCCTCGGCGAGCTTCGCCATGCCGGGATCGTCCGCAGCCACCGCGGCGCGGAGGGCGGCTTCCGCCTCGCCCGGCCGGCCGAGCAGATGACCGTGGCGGACATCATCCGCGCCGTGGAAGGACCGCTGGCCAGCGTGCGCGGCGCACCTCCTGAGGACGCCGCCTACCTCGGCGCCGCCGAGTCGCTGCCGCGGGTGTGGATCGCGGTGCGGGCCAACCTGCGCCAGGTGGTGGAGCAGGTGACGGTCGCCGACATCGCCGCCGGGCACCTGCCGGCGGCGGTCGACCGGCTGGCCGAGGATCCAGAGGCCTGGGTCACGCGGTAGCACCGCGCACTCCAGTTAAGCCCGCTGTCATCAATCTCTGCCACGCTCAGAAGACATGGTGCTCCTGATCCTGTTCGGGTTCCTGGCCGGTGCCGGCACGGCGGTCTCCCCGTGCGTGCTCCCGGTACTGCCGATCGTGCTCTCGGCCTCGGCCACCGGCGGCCGCCGGCGGCCGCTGGGGATCCTCACCGGGTTGTCGCTGTCCTTCACCTTCGCCACGGTGGCGCTGGTCTACGTGATCGACGCGCTCGGTCTGCCCAGCGGCCTTCCGCGCACCCTGGCGGTGGTCGTGCTGCTGGCCTTTGGGATGGCGCTGCTGGTGCCCCCGGCCGCAGCCTGGGTGGAGGGGCTGCTGAGCCGCTTCTCGGGCCGGGTTGGGATCGCCCAGACCAAGGGACAGGGCTTCGGCTCCGGGATGCTCGTCGGCGCCAGCCTCGGCCTCGTCTACGCGCCGTGCGCGGGTCCGATCCTGGCCGGGGTCATCACCGTCTCCGCGGCCCAGAGCTTCACCACCGGGCGGCTGGCGGTGGCGCTGGCCTACGGCCTGGGCTCGGCCATCGTCCTCTACGTGCTCGGCCTCGGCGGCCGGCGACTGAGCGCCAAGCTCTCACGCCGGTCGGGCAAGCTGCAGATGGCGATGGGAGCGGTGATGGTGCTGGTGGCGATCGCGATGGTGGAGAACCTCGACACGCGCTTTGAAACCGCCATCGCCAGCGGCGTGCCCCGCTTCCTCGTTGACCCCACCAAGAGCCTGGAGGCCAGCCACTCCACCCAGACGGAGCTGACCGGCATCCGCGGCCGGCTGCACGGCTCCGGGCGGGTGACGGGCGCGGCGGGCGCCAGCCAGGCGGCCAGCGGCGCGCGGCTGCCCGTCCTCGGCCAGGCGCCGGAGTTCGTCGGTCTGGGCCGGTGGTTCAACACCCCCGGGGGCGCTCCCCTCTCCCTCCACGGGCTGCGCGGGCGAGTGGTGCTGGTCGACTTCTGGACCTACTCGTGCATCAACTGCATTCGCACGCTGCCCTACCTGAGGGCCTGGGACGCCCGCTATCGCGCCAAGGGGCTGACGATCGTCGGCGTCCACACGCCGGAGTTCCCCTTTGAGCGCGAGGCGGCCAACGTGCAGGCGGCGGTAGCCCAGGACGGGCTGCACTACCCGGTGGCCCAGGACAACGCCTACGGCACCTGGAACGCCTACGGCAACCAGTACTGGCCGGCGGAATACCTGATCGACACCCAGGGCCGGCTGCGCCTAGTCGACTTCGGCGAGGGCAACTACGCGGCGCGAGAGCAGGCGATCCGGGCGCTGCTGGCCGAGGGGGGCGCGCAGAGCCTCGGTGCCATGGTCCACCCCACGGCCCAGACGGTCTCCAACGACACGACGCCCGAGACCTATCTCGGCTCCGCCCGCGCCGAGCGCTTCACCGGGGCAAAAGTGACGGCCGGCGATCACCAGTACGGGGGGGCGCCGACCCCCGCCGCCGATCACCTGTCCTACGGCGGGCAGTGGCGGATCACTCCCGAGCAAGCCACCGCCGGCACCGGCGCCACGCTGAAAGTCTCCTTCCACGCCCGGCGCGTGTTCCTGGTGCTCGGCTCGCCCGATCGAGCCCGTGGGATGCGGGTGCTGCTCGACGGCCGGCCGATCCGGGCGGCCCAGGCCGGCAGCGACGTCCGCGCCGGCGGCCTGACAGTCCGCATGCAGCGGCTCTACAGCCTGGTGACGCTGCCGCGGGTGGAGCGTCATGTGCTCACCCTGCTGCCCGCCCCGGGGATCACCGGCTATGCCTTCACCTTCGGCTGAGTCGTTGCCGGCGCCCCCTCAGCCCGTGGGCAAGCGGCCCCGAGGGTCGATCCTGGTGGTTGACGACGAGCCGACGATCGCCGAGATCGTGGCGCGGTACCTGGAGCGGGCGGGATACGCCGCCCGCACCGCCGGGGACGGGCTGCAGGCGCTGGCCCTCGCCGCCGAGCGCCGGCCCGACCTGGTGGTGCTCGACCTGATGCTGCCCGGGATCGACGGCCTGGAGGTGATGCGGCGACTGCACGAGGACAGCGGACCGGCGCTGCCGGTGGTGCTGCTGACCGCGCGCGGGGAGGAGAGCGACCGGATCTCCGGGCTACGCTCGGGGGCCGACGACTACGTCGTCAAGCCGTTCTCTCCCTCGGAGCTGGTGGCCCGTGTGGACGCGATCCTGCGCCGCGCCGCCCCCACCCCCGAGGATGGGCCACCGCTGCGCTTCGACGGCCTGGAGGTCGATCCCGCCGCCCGCCGGGTGCTGGTCGACGGCACCGAGGTGATGCTGACAGCCAGGGAGTTCGACCTGCTGCTGTTCCTCGCCCGCCACCCGGGACGCGTCTTCACCCGCGACCAGCTGATGGACTCGGTGTGGCGGTACACGTTCTGGAGCGACGCCACCACCGTGACGGTGCACGTACGGCGATTGCGCACCAAGATCGAGGCCGACCCAGCGCGCCCGCGGTGGGTGCAGACGGTGTGGGGCGTCGGTTACCGGTGGACGCCGTGAAAGGCTCGCTGGCGGTCGTGATCGCCGCGGCCGTAGCCGCCGGGATCGTCCTCGGCGCCCTCTATGGCGTGGCCGGCGGCGGCGAGACGGCCGCGCTCCTGGTCGCCGTGGGGGTGCCGGGGCTGTCCCTTGCCCACCTGGCCGCGGCCCGTCGGCGGCGGCTCTCGCTGCGCCGCCAGTTTGCCGTCGGCATCGGCCTGGCGGTGGGATCGATCCTCGTGGCTACCGTCGCCGGAGCGCTGCTGATGTTCGTCTCCAACCACGACGCCGCCATCGTGGCGGTGATCACCGTCTTCGCCGGCGTGCTGGCCGCTCGCGCCGCCGGACTGGTGGCCACAGGCGTACTGGCCGACGTGCGCCAGATCAGCCGCGGCATCGCCGCTGTCGGCGAGGGGCGCCGTGACCAGCGGCTTGGACTCGCGGGACGCGACGAACTGACCGGTCTGGCTGGCGAGGCCGACGCCATGGTCGACCGGCTGGCCGCCGAGGAGGCCCGCGCGGCGGGCGCCGAGCGGGCGCGCCGGGACCTCGTCGCCGCTGCCTCCCACGACCTGCGCACGCCGGTGTCAGCGCTGCGCCTGATCGTCGACGCGCTCGACGACGACCTCGTCGACGAGCAGACCCGGCGTCGCTACCAGCGCACGATGCGGACCCATATTGGGGCGCTCGGCACGCTGATCGACGATCTGTTCGAGCTGACCCGGCTTCAGGCCGGCGACATCGCCTGGTCGCTGCAACAGGTCCACGTCGCCGAGCTCGTCGAGGACACCGTTCAGGCGCTCAGCACGACCGCGCAGGCCCGCGGAGTGGCACTCGCCGCCGAGGTGACCGACCGTGGGGTCCGCGCCCACGCCGACGCCGAGAAGGTCCAGCGCGTGCTCTTCAACCTCGTCCACAACGCCATCCGCCACACGCCCGCCGACGGCAGCGTGACGATCCACGTCAACCCGCTGCCCGAGGGCACCGAGATCGAGGTGGCCGACACCGGCGATGGGATCGACCCGGCCGACCGGGCGCGAGTGTTCGAGCCCTTCTACCGCGCCGGCCCCGACGCCGCCCGGAGCACCGACGGTGCCGGCCTCGGCCTGGCTATCTCCAGGGCCATCGTCGAGGCCCACGGAGGACGGATATGGATAGAGCCCGCGCCGGTGGGCACCCGGGTCAGGTTCACGCTGCCCACTGAACGGCCCCTCAGATCACTCCGGTCAGGATCAGCGCTCCGATGACGACGAGGACCAGCGCGGTGAACACGTTGCCCCACCGCTCGAGCCACTGGCCACGGATCTCGTAGCCGCCGCGGGTGGCGGCCAGCGTCAGTCCGACGATCGTGCCGATCGTCACCGCGGCGAAGCTCACCAGGCAACCGATTGCCGTGGCCGCGCCGGCCGTCGCCGCCGCCAGGAACACGGGCAGGATCGTGAGGTCCGGGGACGCCGCCGCCCCGAACGGGACCATGACCGCCGCCAGTCCCTGGATCCCGCGGCGCGCGGGCTCGTCGTGGTCGTGATCGTCGTGATCGTGATCGTGGTGGTCGTGGCCATGCTCGCCTCCGTGCTCGTGCTCGTGCTCGTGCTCGTGCTCGTGGCTGTGCCCGTGCCCGCTGATCTCCAGGACCACGAAGCCGAACCCGGTGGCGATCAGGATGCAGCCGATGATCGTGTCCTGGGCGTTCTGGATCGTGGAGCGGAACTGCAGACCCACGGCGATGATCACCGCGCCGAGGACGATCGACACCAGCACGTGGGCGACGCCGGCCAGCCCCGAGAGACGTGCCACGCGTGAGAGCGGATAGCGGCGGGTGCGCCCAAGGACCGCCAGCGGCACCCAGTGATCCGGGAGGATGGCGTGCCCGAACCCCACTCCCGCGGCCGCCGCCAGCAGCGCCGGTCCGCTGCTGGTCACGCCGCCACCGCCCGCTCGGTCGGGCTGGCGGAGAGGCCGAGGCGCAGGTGCTCGGTATGCGAGACGGCCTCAGTGAGCAGCGCACGAACGTGGTCGTCGTGCAGCGCATAGATCACCTGGCGCCCGTCACGCTCGCCGAGGACGAGGCCGAGGTGGCGAAGCACGCGCAACTGCTGGGAGACCGCGGACTGCTCCATCGCGATGTCACGGGCGAGGTCCCCGACCGAGCACGCGCCGGCGCCGAGGCGGCTGAGGATCCGCACGCGGGTGGGCGCCGCGAGCGCCTGCATCGTCTCCGCCACAGACCGCGCCGTCTCAGCGGACAGAAATGCCAGATCGCTATCGCCGCCATGACTCATGCACGTATTATCGCATGAGCACTCATTCATGTGTTTTTTGGCTTGTCGGTCCATGCGGGAAACTGGGGGACCTGGTGGCACACGAGCATGCACACTGCCACGCCGGTCACGCGCACGACGCCGACGCCGGCACCGACGCCGGCAAGCTGGCGATCGCCCTGGCGCTGATTCTCGGCTTCATGGCCGTGGAGGTGACCGTGGGGATCCTCGCGTCCTCACTGGCCCTGCTCTCAGACGCGGCGCACCTGCTCACCGACGCTGCTGCGCTGGGGCTTTCTCTGGTCGTCGTCCGCCTGGCGCAGCGGCCGGCGCACGGGGCGATGACCTACGGCCTGAAGCGGACCGAGATACTCTCGGCGCAGTTCAACGGGGCCACGCTGCTCGTGCTGGCGCTGCTCATCGTCTACGAGGGCATCCGCCGTCTGATCAGTCCTCCCGGTGTCGCCGGCGCCGCAGTGCTGATCGTGGCGCTGGTCGGGATCGCGGTCAACCTCGTGGCGACTTGGACGCTGAGCCGGGCCAACCGGCAGAGCATGAACGTCGAGGGCGCCTTCCAGCACATGCTCACCGACCTGTTCGCGTTCGTGCTCACCGCCCTCGCCGGCGGGGTCATCCTCCTCACCGGCTTTCGCCGCGCCGATGGTCTGGCCTCGCTGCTGATCGCCGCGATCATGCTCAAGGCGGCCTACGCGCTGCTGCGCGACTCGGGGCGGGTGTTCCTGGAGGCGGCCCCCGCGGACCTCGACCCGGATGCCGTCGGGCGGGCGATGGCATCCATGCCGGGCGTCGCCGAGATCCACGACCTTCACGTCTGGGAGGTCACCTCGGGCTTTCCCGCGCTGTCAGCGCACGTCCTCGTCGGCCAGGACACCGACTGCCACACAGCGCGCCGGACGCTCGAGACGTTGCTGCACGACCGCTTCCGGCTGGAGCACACCACGCTGCAGGTCGACCACCAGGGGGACGAGCTACTTCAGATCGAAGTCTCCGAGCAGCGCTAGCCGTCTCGGCAAGCGTGCCAACCGAGGCTCCGGTACGCTCCCGCGCCGTTCATGCGCTTCTTTGAGTACGAATCGCGGGCGGTGCTCGCCAAGGCGGGGATCCCGGTGACAAAGCACGGGTTCGCCAGGAGCGCCGAGGAGGCGCGCGGGATCGCGCAGGAGATCGACGGCCCAATGGTGATCAAGTCACAGGTGCTGACCGGGGGGCGGATGAAGGCCGGGGGCGTGCAGTTCGCCGAGACCGTCGATGAGGCCGCCGAGCACGCCGAGCACGTTCTGGCGCTGGAGATCAACGGCCACATGCCGCGCGGCGTGCTCGTCGACTCCCGGGCCGATGTCAAGCACGAGTACTACGCCGGGGTGGTCTGGGACGGGATCCGTAAGCAGCCGGTGATGCTGTTCTCCGACATGGGCGGGATCGACATCGAGGAGGTGGCCGAGCAGCACCCCGACCACGTGGCGCGTCTGCACTTCTCCACGCTGCGGCCCTTCTCCGAGTGGCAGGCCAAGCAGCTCATCGCCTCGCTGGGGGTGAGCGGGTCAGCGCTCAACCGCCTGACCCCGATCGTGGCCCGGCTGGCCCGCCTGTTCCTGACCTACGACATGACGCTGGCCGAGATCAACCCGCTCGGCGAGCTGAACGACGGTTCCTTTATCGCCCTCGATGCCCACATGGACATGGAGAACGAGGCTCGTCCACGCCAGAACGCCCTGCTGGCCGAGCTGGGTATCGGCGGCGAGGAGACCCGGCAGGCCCGGGAGGCGACGCCGTTCGAGCTCGCCGGCGAGGAGGTCGATGCCCAGGATCACCGCGGCGTGGCCGGCAACGTGACCGAGTTCGACGGCAACCTCGGGCTGGTCATCGGTGCCGGGGGTGGCTCGCTGACGCTGTTCGATGCCGTCCGCGCCCACGGCGGGGATCCCGCCAACTACTGCGAGATCGGCGGCAACCCGTCGGTGCGCAAGGCCGCTGGCCTGGCCAAGCTGGTGCTGCAGAAGCCCGGCGTGGACAAGATCGCGGTGATGATGTCGATCGTCTCCAACACGCGCGTCGACATCGTCGCGCGCGGGGTGATCAGGGCCTGCCTGGAGCTGGGGCACGACCCGGCCGAGAAGATCGCGATCTTCCGCATCCCCGGCGCCTGGGAGGAGGAGGGCTTCAAGATCCTGCGCCAGTACGGGGTGGAGTACGCCGACCGCAGCGTGTCGCTGCACGAGGCCGCGCGCCGCGCGGTGGAGAAGATCCAGGGGGCCTCGGGTGCGCCAGGAGCCTCCGAGGAGAGCTTTCTTCAGACCACGGCCGACATCGGTGCAGAGACCGACGTCTGATGTCCGTCCTGATCGGCGCCGAGACGACCTTCATCGTCCAGGGCATCACCGGCCGCGAGGCCGTCAACCTGACGCGGGAGTGCCTGGACTACGGCCACGGAGCCAAGGTGGTCGGGGGCGTGACCCCGGGGCGGCGCGGCCGCGAGGTGCACGGCGTGCCCGTGTTCGACACCGTGGCCCAGGCTGTGCAGCACCACGGCGGCCCGATCGACGGCTCGGTAGTGACGGTACCTCCAACTTTCACCAAGGACGCGGTGCTGGAGGCGATCGAGAACGGGGTCAAGCTGGTGGTGATCGTCACCGAGCGGATCCCACGCGGCGACGTGGCCGAGATGGTGGAGCGCGCCGGCGAGCTCGGCGCGCGCATCATCGGGCCCAACTGCCTGGGCATCATCGTTCCCGACGTGATCAAGATGGGCGGCATCGGCGGTCCCGCCCGCGACGCCGCCAAGTCCTACACCCCCGGTTCGGTCGGGGTCATCTCCCGCTCGGGCGGCATGACCACCGAGATGTCCTCGACGCTGACCGCCGCGGGCCTCGGCCAGTCCACGGCGGTATCGATCGGCGGCGACGCCATCATCGGCTCCACCTATGCGGAGCTGATGCCGCTCTTCGAGGCCGACAAGCAGACGCAGGCGATCGTGATCTACACCGAGCCGGGCGGGCGGATGGAAGCCGAGCTGGCGCGCTACGTGGCCGAGAGCGGCAGCCGGCTGCCGATCGTCGCCTTCATGGCCGGACGCTTCATGGACGAGATGCCAGGCATGAGCTTCGGCCACGCCGGCACCATCGTCGAGGGCAAGGCCGACACCGCCAGCGAGAAGATCGCGCGGCTGGCCGAGGCCGGGATCGTCGTCGCCGAGGAGATCTCGCAGATCCCGGGCATCGTCCAGGAGAAGATGGGAAGCCAGACGAGGCCCTCCCTGCCCGATCAGGCGAGCCCGGAAGGCGAGCGGGCGGCAGGAGGGCGGGTATGACCACCGAGAGCGCGACCTTCATCGGCGTCGAGGTGGATGATGTCGCCGCGCAGAACCGGGCGCTGGCCGCCAAGCTGACCGAGGTTTGCCCGGTCGATATCTTCGCTCAGCACGAGGACGGCACCCTGCGCATCCTCACCGAGAACCTCGACGAGTGCGTGCTGTGCGAGCTGTGCATCAACGCCACGCCGGCGGGCGCCGTAAAGGTGCTCAAGCTGTACTCGGGCGAGACCCTGCCCGCCTGAGCAGCCTCACCGCCCCCCGTCGGCCGGCACGTGGCCGAAGAAGCTCAATACCTGCTGGATCCCGCTCGGCCGGCCTCTCGGCCTGTCGGGTCACGTTTACGCTCAACGCGCCCCGAGACCCCGCGTATCAGTCACGTTAATGGCCCAAAACGTGACCCGAACCCCAAATGGCGGCCTTAAGACCACGGGCCACCGCGTCACGGCCCGGTTACCACGGCCACGGCTACCGTTAGGTCGTGCCCGCGTTGCCGCTTCCGCGCGACCTCGCAGACGATCTCGTGGCCCTGCGACCGTTCGTGCCCCAGGACGCGACAACTGTGTACGAGGCGTGTCGCGATCCCGAGATCAGGCGGTTTACCTCGTTTCCCGAGGCCCAGGACGTGAGCCAGACGCGGGCGTGGATCGAGACTCAGCCGGGCATGCGCGAGCGAGGCCAGGCTCTTGACTTGGCGATCGTGCCGATCGGCGGGCCAACGCCAGTCGGCGCGGTCGGGCTCACGGCGCCCGCGTTCGAGCACCGCCGCGCGGAGATCGGCTACTGGATCGCTCCCGGCGCGCGTCGACGCGGGCTCGCGACCGCCGCCGTGCGCCTGCTCAGCGCCTGGGCGCTCGGGACGCCGCTCAGCCTCGTTCGACTCGGTCTGCCCACCGATGTCGATAACACCGCCTCGCGGCGCACCGCCGAGCGCGCCGGATTCGAGTTCGAGGGCGTCCTGCGCTCATACCTATACGCCAAAGGGCGCGACTGGGACGTCGCGATGCACTCGCTCATCGCCGGCGCCGAACGACGGTGATCGTCGCTGTGCCCCGGGCCCGGCCGCATCGCTGTACGTCCGGCCGCACCCCTGGACCCGATCAGCTGTCCGTCGCCAGCGACATGGATCACGTTTATGTGCCAACCGTGACTCAAGCCGCAGGTCGGTCGTTTCTTCCCTTCGTCTTTGGGGCTCGGTGGAGGATGGCGCACCCAGGAGATCCTTCGGCGAAACTTTCGCTACGAGTCGGCGTTCAAGCCATCATGGACACCATGAGGCGCTACACCAGCAGGCGCGGGCTACGCCTTCGCATCAGCATTTTCGCAGCGCTCCTGGCCGGCATGTCGCTGGCGCCGGCGGCGCACGCCGCCCGGCATGCGTCCTCGCCTGCCCGGTCGGGGTGGTCGACGCCGGTGTCGCTGGGCTCGGTCGCCTTCGACGACGCATTCGGTGCCGGGGGCGTTTACCGCCGCCATCAACGGTGATCGCCAGTGGACGGCGGCGTGGATCGCGCCCAGCGGCCGGGCGATCCGGATGGCGACGCGCGGTGGCCGCGGTCAGATCCTGAGCGCCACGCGAACCGTCTACACCGCCCGCCCTGACCACTACCTTGGCGGCCTTCGCGCGGGCATGGATCTCCGCGGCGACGTGCTGGTCGCGTACCGAGGTGACGCTCAACAGTCACGGCACGGTGACGGGCTCCGTGATCAACCTGCTTGCGCGCGGCCCGGGCCGTTACGCCCACGCCCGCGTGCAGACCGTCTCTCCCCGCTACAGCGAGCAGCCGGCGATCGCGGTGGCGCGGTCCGGGGAGGCGGTCGTGGTCTTCCAGCACGACCGATCGTTCACGCACCCCGGGCCACCTCCCCTCGGGCAGCTTCCCTTCGACGGGCAACGGTTCGATGACGTGATGGCGGCGGCGCGTCCGGCCGGCGGGTCGTTCGGCGCGCCGGTGGCGATCTCCGCCCCGACGGTCTATGAGCCTCAGGCCCCGGCCGGAGTGCAGCCGCCGCTGGCCCCGCAGGTGACTATCGCCTCAGACGGCGAGGTGATCGCCGCCTGGGCGCGCACCGTCGACAGTTCCGGTACGCAAGCGATCGAGGCCGGCGTCCGCCCCGCCGGTGGGACCTTCGGGGCGCCGGCACAGCTCGCCACCGGCACCTTCTTGGCGCCGCAGCTCGCGGCCGACGCGTCCGGCGATGCCACGGTGGCCTGGAGCAGCTACCGGGCCGCCGACGGCCAGAGCACGGGCGTGCAGGCCAGCGCGCGCGAGGCCGGTGGACCGTTCGGCCCGGCGCAGGCGGTGGCGCCATACGTCCTTGACGCCGGCTCCCCCGATCCCGGGTTCAGCCTCGCCGTCGACGCCGCGGGAACAACCAAGGTGGTGTGGGGCTCTGCCAGCAACGCCTGCATCGGCGGCGGGTTGCGCTTCGCGACGCGTCCTCGCGGCGGGACGTTCTCCGCGCCGGCACCGGTGCGCCGGCCTCACTTCGACCACAACCGGGGACTTCCGCCGTCAACCACATACCCCAACGTCGTCGCGCTCGGCCCGCGGGGCTTTTTGACCACCTGGTTTGAGATCCTCAGCCGCCCCACCAACAACCGGGATAATCCCTGCGCCATCTACAGCGCGCGCGGGCTGTGGTTCGACACCGGGACCGGCGGCTCGGCCCCGCCGCGCCGCACCCCACTGCGCGGCGTGCTCGTCCCGCCGCCCGTGACGAGCAACCCACCGCCGCTGGTGATCGGATCCCCGGCCGGGCTGGGACTCGTCCTCTGGTCGCGCGGCACCGCCCACCCCACCCTGCGGGCAATGGTGTACGGCCCTCGCCGATAATCGGCCGCGCTCGAGGTCAGCGGCTCAGCGGTCGCGTCCTGAGAGCCGCGACATGGCATATACGGTCACGTTTCTGAGCAAAACCGTGACTCAAGGCGCAGAAGGCCGTCGCTGAGGAACCCTGTCACGCGCCGGCTCGCCTGGGGCCGGTGTGCCATAAGCGGATCCTCGGGCGCAACAGGAAGTGTCTATTGCTCGAGGAGCAGCCTGGCGGCGCGCGCGGT
>JAABUZ0100003623.1_pt1 | contig 22626 bp, 19 predicted proteins | sample 5562091 | NCBI WGS metagenome assembly JAABUZ01 (sample SAMN12813069, study PRJNA571459) | rock metagenome | isolation source: Antarctica rocks | place: Antarctica: Victoria Land, Linnaeus Terrace sud | collected 2015-12-21
GAAGCCTGAGCCATCACCCAACCCGTCCACAGGACGGACGCAAGGCCAATATCGCTGGGGACGACAAACCTTTTCCCCTCGCATGCTTCGTCAAGGGGGACTTGCAAAAAAATAAATCACACCCGTTGATTGAGATTTGATTGAGACCTTGACAACTCGCTGCTTATCTTTTACGCTCTTTTGTGTAAAGGTTTTCATGAAGTGTGTTGAACGGTATGCGTCATTCCTGGATGTAGGAAGCAGCAACCTCCCGCTCTCGTGATAGGCACTATACGGGGTAAGTACTGACACGATAGCTTGGATCTCTCCTTTCCATCCAGGAACAGTGGGAATTGCTTAAACTTCTTGTACATCACTCTTTCGAACTGTACGCGGTTTGTACGAGATTGTTACAATCGAGCACCAGAAGGAGGCAAGCATTGACTCGTATTGGGATCCTGACCTTTTCTGACGGCAGGGACTTCGTGCATCGTGATATTGAAGCATTCGCCCGGGGCGTTGAGGATGACATAGCTGGAGCGCTAAAGGCCAATGGGCATGAGGTCGTGCGCGGGCAGGAAGTAGTGTGGACGAACGAATTGGCTACCAGAGAGGCCAAGCGCATTGCTGATGTTCGCCCAGACCTGACCATCTTCAACATTCCGGTCTGGGCGTTTCCGCACTTCTCGATGCTGGCAGCAAGATTGACGCCTGGGCCGTTGCTCCTCTTCTCCAATATCAACCCCCAGTATCCAGGCATGGTTGGTATGCTTGCAGCAGCTGGTGCATTAGATCAAATTGGGCGCACATACGGACGCGCCTGGGGAGATATCTCTGATTCAACAGTGCTGGCTCGTGTTGAGACATATGCCCGGGCGGCGGCCTCGGTTCACTCGCTCGAAGGGAGCACTTTCGGACGGATCGGTGGGCGACCGATGGGCATGTACACCGCCGTCTCTAACGCCGATCAGTGGCTCGGCAAATTTGGGGTGGATGTCGAGGAGATTGACCAGTGGGAACTTGTGCGCCGATCGGAGCAATTCGAGGAGAGCCGCGTGCGTGCAGCCCGAGAGTGGCTTGAAAGGCACGCAGCCGGAGTTCACTACGACGGCAAGCAGCTCACACCTGAGCTACTGGAACGCCAGATACGTTCATACTACGCTATGCGTGAACTCATCAACGAGTGGAATCTTGACTTCTCAGGCATCAAGGGTCAGCCTGAGTTGACTACCCACTTCGCTACAATGGACGTGACGGAGGCGTTCTTGAACGATCCATATGACTGGGATGGCCCAAAGGAGACGCATGTCTGCGCTACTGAGGCTGATATGGATGCGGCGCTGACAATGCAACTTCTCAAGGGACTCGCGCATACACCGGTGCTTTTCGCGGATGTCCGCCACTATCATGCCGAGCGGAATATATGGGATCTTTGCAACTCTGGCCAGCATGCGACATGGTTTGCGGCTCGCAGCGATGACCCATTGGAAAATATGCGTCATGTCCACCTCTACCCAGAAGGCTTCTACTTTGTGGCCGGTGGGGCCTCAATTCATCATCTTGCTGCACCAGGCGACTTCACTTTTGCCCGCCTCACTCGCCGTACCGGGTGCTACCGAATGCATGTACTGCGCGGAAGTTTCGAGGTTTATGATGATGATACTAACGAGGCACTCATGCGACAGTCCACTTATGAGTGGCCACATGCTTTTGCACGTATTGATGCGAGTGCTGAAGAAATTCTTTCGCGCTATGGTTCAAACCACATCCATGCCATCCCTGGCGACCATGTTGAAGAGCTGCGCATCATTTGCCAACTTTTGGATGTTGACTACGACGGCTTTGGGGGTGCTAAATGAGCGAGTTCTTACTCGGGGTGGACATCGGTACCTCCAGCTCAAAGGGGTGCTGCAAGCCCAGATGGGGAGGTCATCGCGACCAGCGAGCGACCACACGAACTTTCCCTACCTCGGCTCGGGTGGGTCGAGCACGATGCTGAAAGTGTGTGGTGGGCTGATTTTAAGGCCATTTGCGCAGAACTCCTGCCCCGAGCCAACGGCTCTCTAGCAGCAGTTTGCGTCAGCGGCATTGGTCCTTAGCAGATTTACAGGGAGGTGAAAGTGATATCAGCTAAAAAAGAGCAAGAGCCAGTTGTTCGGATGGAAGGCGTTTCAAAGCGCTTTCCGGGTGTCGTTGCGGTGGATGACGCCAACCTGGTCCTTTATCCTGGTGAGGTCCAGGCCGTTTCTGGTGAAAATGGAGCCGGCAAGTCAACGCTGATGAAAATGTTAGCCCAGGTCGAGCGTCCCACGTCCGGGAAAATCTTCATCTCTGGTCAACTAGCACCGTACCACGGTCCCCGCTTCGCACAAGAGCTTGGGATCGCAATGGTTTTTCAAGAATTTGCAACTGCACCTCACCTGACGGTTGCACAAAATTTGTTCCTGGGGCGCGAGCCTATGCGTGCTGGCTTCATTAACCGTAAGACTGAGAAAAGTGCGGCGCGGGCACTTCTCGAGCGTGTTGGCCTCGATATTAACCCGCAGAGGCTTGCCTCGACTCTCACTGTAGCCGAGCAGCAGCTCGTTGAGATAGCCAAAGCACTTGCCATCAATGCCAAGGTCGTGATCCTGGACGAGCCAACCGCCTCTCTTACTGAACGGGAGATCGAGAAGCTTTTCACGGTCATCCGCGACTTAACGTCTCGAGAGATAGGCATTTTCTACATTTCGCACCGCATGGAAGAGATGTTTACGATATGCAACCGAATCACCGTCATGCGCGATGGGAAAGTCATAGGTACGCAGCCCACGGCTGAGCTCGACGAGGGGAAGTTAATTCGCATGATGGTGGGCCGTGAGATCAAAAACCTCTATCCGAAATCGGAGGTAAAGATTGGTGAAGTTGTCCTGCGTGCAGAAGGCATCACCCGCAAGAGTGTCCTGCAGGATTGCTCATTCGAAGTGCGGGCAGGGGAAATTCTCGGGTTTGCAGGACTTATCGGTGCGGGGCGAACGGAACTTGCCCGAGCGGTTTTCGGTGCTGATCTCATAAACTCAGGCCGTATTCAGCTTAACGGTCGGGACGTTCATATTAAGGCACCCCGCGACGGCATCGAGATGGGTATCGGCTATCTGACCGAAGACCGAAAAAGGGAAGGTCTCGCTCTTATGCTCGGGATCGATCAGAACATTACGCTGGCTAATCTTCCCATACGAGCGGGTTTGATCGATCTGGGAGCTGAGCGGCGCACTGCTAACCGTGAGCGGGATCAACTCCGCATCCGCACTCCATCCATACGCCGCATTTGTGCAGTACTTTCAGGCGGCAATCAGCAGAAAGTCGTGGTTGCAAAGTGGTTGGAGACTAAGGTACGCGTCTTCTTCTTTGATGAACCGAGCCGCGGTATAGATGTTGGGGCGAAGGCGGAAATGTTCGATCTCATCGGAAAGTTAGCGCAAGAGGGACGGGCTATTGTCATGATCTCCTCGTACATGCCCGAGCTTATAAATATGTGCGACCGTATACTGGTGATGCGAGAGGGTCGTATAGCCGGGGAACTTAGCCGTGAGCAGTTCTCCGAGGAGAATATCATTGCGCTTGCAACTGGAGTGAAGGAGGCAAATGCAACATGAAGGAAACTGTAAGAGCAGATCAAGGGGCGCAGACCTCGGGAAAAGAAGCTACAGCCGGGCCATTGCGTGAGCGATTCTCTGACGCTATCTCGCAGCTTGCGGCAGCGGCTGCCCTTGTCGTCATCTTTATCTACCTTTCGTTCGCCTCATCAGAGTTCCTGACGATCAACAACCTGTTCAACATCGTCTCCCAGACGACAGTGACGGCGATCATCGCTATTGGCATGACCTTCGTCATCATCACTGCTGGCATCGATCTGTCTGTCGGCGCGATCGCCGCGCTCGCCGGAGTCCTCGGCGTGGCATTGATGGTGAATCACGGTTTCAGTTGGCCTCTTGCAGTCATTATAGGCACGTTGATCGGCGGCTTCGTTGGGCTTATCAACGGCCTCCTCGTGACGGCAACTCGCCTTGCTCCTTTTATTGCAACACTCGGGATGCAGAGTGTTGCTCGTGGGTTGGTCTATATAGCCACGGGTGCCATCTCGATCTTTGGCGTGCCTGATACGTTCCGGCTGCTTGGCCAAGGTGTCATCGATGGCTTCCCTATTCCTCTCATCACACTCATTGTCGTTGCCGTTATTGCGCATATCGTCCTGAGCCGAACACGGCTCGGTCGTTATACGTACGCGATTGGTTCCAATCCAGAGGCCGCACGGCTTTCAGGTATCCCCGTTGGGCGCTATCTGACTTATGTCTATGTGTTGCAGGGTGTGCTGGCCGGATTCGCCGGTATGATCGCTGCCTCACGCGTTGCCTCCGGACAGCCAAACTTTGGCATCGGATTGGAACTAGACGTCATCGCGGCGACGGTAATTGGAGGTGCCAGCCTCTTCGGCGGTCAGGGCACAATCACTGGTACCCTCATTGGAGCCTTCTTGATCGCACTGATACGCAACGGTTCTGTCTTGCTCAACATCAATATCTTCTATCAGGATGTGATAATCGGTGTAGTCATCTGGTTAGCAGTGATCTGGGATCAATTCAGGCGACAGCGGCTTACTGCTGTTGCCCAGTAATGGCAGGAGAGCGTGCCCCCGGACAGGCTCTTCCTTCAGTAGGAATATCGTCTCGCAATCAATTCCAGCGCGTAGGGGCGTGTACGCGCCGCATTCGGGGAATGATGAAGGCAAATAATGAAGGCAAATGATAAAGGCAGCGTGTGCCCATTCCATAGGGAAAGGAAGGCTTCAATGCAGAAATTATATCGAGTAGCTCTAGCTCTCATTCTAGCAGCACTTGTCCTCGGAATTACCTCCTGCGGCCAGGTCGGTGTCCAGGGAACCTCAGGCAGTGGGGGAGGGAACTCGAATACCAATGGCCCGATCAAGATCGCGGTGGTACCCAAAGCCATAGGCTTCAGCTACTGGGAACAGGTGCGTCAAGGGGCCGTATGCGCGGCTTCGAAGCAGCAGCAGGTCACCGTTCAGTGGAATGGTGTAACCGCTGAGACAGACGTCACGGGCCAGATAAACCTCCTACAGAACTTTATCACTCAGGGCGTGAATGGATTAGTTTACGCTGCAACTGATGCCAAGGCTCTCAAGCAGGTAACGGACCAGGCCCTCCAGAATAAAATCACTGTGGTCAATATCGACTCGGGTACCATACCTCAACCATCCAATGTCCCGGTCTTTGCGACCGACAATGTAGCTGCTGCCCAGAAGGCAGCCGATCTGCTATCCCAGGCACTCAATGGAAAAGGCAAGATCGCCTTCATTCCTTTCCAACCCGGCACATTAACCAATGACCAGCGCACGCAAGGGTTCAAACAAGGGCTCACCAAGCATCCTGGACTGCAGTTGGTTTCCGAACAATCCAGCCAGAGCGATGAAAATACTGCCTTAACCGTCACCTCGAACATCTTGACGGCCCATCCTGACCTCAATGGCATTTTTGCCGCCAACGAGCCTGGCGTTCTAGGTGCTGCCGAGGCCGTGCGCCGCGCAGGCAAGGCTGGCAAGATCGTCATTATCGGCTGGGATGCCGCCCCCGATGAGATCAAGGGCGTTCAGCAGGGTCTCATTAGTGCTCTCGTAGTACAGAACCCTTTCAAAATGGGCTTCGATGGCGTGAATGCAGCGGTGAAAATGATCCGTCAGCACGCCCAGGTACAGAATGAGGATACCGGCGTCACATTCGTCACGAAGGACAACATCAATGACCAGAAAGTCCAGGCTGTCCTCAATCCCAGTTGCTCGAACCCACCAACCTAAGCTCTTGATCAAGAGGAAGAGGATAAACGATCATGGGTTTGGGATAAAACGCAATAGAGATTGATGGAAGAGGCTGCGCTCTTGTGTAGCCTCTCCTGGGAAAGTCCTTTCTCTGGAATTGCGAAGGAGTTATATGTTCAGACTGGATAACAAGGTCGCGTTGGTTACAGGCGCAGGCTCGGGAATTGGGAGGGAGATTGCACTGCTCTATGCCCGGCAGGGAGCGCAAGTCTTTGTGGCCGATCTCCAGGCAGAAGCGGCTGAATCGGTAGTTGCAGAAATCAATTCGCAGAACGGTGTGGAGTATGTGCAGCATCTTGACGTGGCGAACGAGGAGCAGGTGCGGACAGCGGTCGAGGATATTGTGCAGTACCACAGCCGACTCGATATCCTGGTGAATAACGCTGGTATCAGCCATGTGGGCAATCTGCTGGAGACGAGTGCTGCTGATTGGGATCGCGTGATGGCAGTCAATGCACGCGGCATCTTCCTCTGCTCGAAGTATGCTGTTGCCCAGATGCTGGCGCAGGATCCGCCGGGTGGAGTCTTGATTGCTCTCCTCGGCGTTCGGGAGCGCATCGGATCCCGTCCCCTTGCCACGCCTGGCGCGAAGCCGATTGCGACCTTGCTCTCCAGTATCACCATTGCCTGGAAAAAGCCCAAGACCGCCATCGGCAGCATTGTGCGTGCTATTAACACGGCTCCGGAACTTGGTTTTCTCATCTTCCTACCCATCTTCTTCACCCAGACCCTCGGATTCAGCTTAGGTGCATGGCTGCGCTTACTCAGCATCATGTTTCTGAGCAACATCATTTGGAATCTGCTTTTCGGCATCATCGGCGACAAGCTCGGCTGGCGACAGACCGTGACCTACTGTGGTGGTATTGGCTGCGCCATCACCACTCTAGCACTCTACTACGTCCCGATCACGTTCCGCGGAGACTACTCACTGGCGTTGCTCATGGCCATCCTCTACGGGGCAACGTTGGCTGGCTATGTCCCACTCTCCGCGCTTATGCCCTCACTGGCTCCAGAGAACAAGGGGGCCGCAATGTCTCTCCTCAACCTGGGTGCTGGTGCGAGCGCCTGGGTAGGTCCAGCCATCGTCGGTATTTTTATCGGGCCGCTTGGAGTGATAGGCGTGATGTGGATCTATGCGGTGCTCTATGTCATCAGCGCCATTCTGGCACTCTTCCTCACCTTGCCACCCGAAGTCGAGGCAGCGATAGTGCAAGACCCTGCGCGCAATGGCTTCAAAGCAGCAGCGTTCGCGGCAGGAGGCACCTTGCTGGGTCATCCGCCTGTAATGCCCGCCCATCTAGCGGGCGACAGCAACATTGATCTGATCACCTTCGACCTTGGCGGGACGATCTACGATGATAACGCCTATGCACAGGCACTCCTGCGTGCCGTCTGCGAGCTCAAACCTGAACTAGTGGAGAGCGATTTCTGGGAGGTCTACGATATTCAGCTCGGGCGCACGTCAGGGTCGTTGCGTACGGAGTTATCCAAGCGCTTTGGAATTGATCGGCAACAGCTCAATGAGCTGACCCGCAAGTACTGGGAATACCCGGCATCGTCTCTCTATCCAGATGTGCTGCCTACTCTCACCACCCTGGCCTCTCGCTATCGACTTGGTATTGTGGCCGACTCGCCCGTATCAGCAATGGAGGCACTGCGCCGCGATGGGCTGGATAAGCTCCTCACGGTCATTGCGATCTCGGACGTAGTTGGCATGGAAAAGCCTGACCCGCGGCTCTACCAGTATGCACTGGACAAAGCAGGCGTGCGTGCCGACCGAACGGTGCATGTCGGCAACCGACTCGATCTCGACGTTCGCCCAGCCCGACGGCTCGGGATGCGCACGGTGTGGGTGCCGCGTGGCGAAGTCCCGCCTGCTCCTACTCCAGAGCAGTTTGCTGAGGCCGACGCAGTCGTGCTTACGTTGGTCGGCTTGCCCACTGCCCTCGCCCGGATGACAGGAGATCCGTCAAGGCTTTCTGCCTAAATTTTAGGGCATTTGGGCCGTGAATGCTTCAATTGATGCGGAAAACGGCCCAAATGCTAATAGATTGTTATCTATACTGGACGGACTCGACACTGCAGCGGTGATGGTCGGTACAATAGCGAGCCTTACCGCCGCAATTCAGTTCCACGAGGTGTGCATGATCGCCTTGATCGGGCAGGCAATGGCAGATGGCTGATCAACTCTGCCGGGGAAACGAGCGACCCCGCTATCTAACAACCATTGGTGCTATTATTAGAAGGCAAAAATAAGGTCGGGATGAACACCCGTCTGCGCTGTGCGGGATGCGTGCGGCAAGAAGGCCGCGGTGACGTTGTGAAAGGGAGCCGGATGGAATCTTGACACTTGATCGGCTGTGTACTTAGTTCTGACTTTTGGGAGGGAGAACAATGATGACTGTAAGCATTCTGGGATCGGGCATAATGGGTACGGCACTCAGCTTCCCGCTGGCCGACAACGGCCACGAGGTACGGCTGGTGGGTACTCATCTCGACCGCGACATCATCGACAGCATAAAGAAGACCGGCGTGCATCCTGGCCTCGGTCGCAAGGTTCCCGAGACGGTTCGTGCATACCAGCTCGAGGAGGCCAAGGAGGCTTTCGAGGGTGCCGAGGTCGCTCTGAGCGGGGTCAACTCCTTCGGAGTACATTGGGCGGGCGAGCAATTGGCCTCGCTCTTGAAGCCGGGTATGAGAGTGCTTTCCATCGCAAAGGGGATGGAGGCCGCCGAGAACGGCGACCTGCATATCCTGCCCGAGGTGCTGGCCGAGGGGGTGCCTTCGGACCTGCGGAAGCAGGTCTCCTGGTCTGCCATAGGCGGCCCGTCCATCGCAGGTGAGGTGGCCGCGCGGCGGCACGACACCTGTGTGGTCTTCGCGGGTAGAGACACGGATGTCCTGAAGAAGCTGGCAACACTTTTCCGCACTGACTACTACCACGTCTGGACCTCCACCGACTTCATCGGAGTGGAGGTGTGCGCTGCGATGAAGAACTGCTATGCGCTGGGGGTCGGTTTTGCGGAGGGCATCCTGGAGCGGGAGGGCGAGTCGGGGAGCAAAGACCGCAACTACAACTACGCTGCTGCCCTGTTCGGTCAGGGGACGGTGGAGCTCGGGCAAATGATGCGGATACTCGGTGGTCGATCCGAGACGCCCTATGGGCTGGTCGGCGTGGGCGATATGTACGTGACGAGCCAAGGTGGGCGTAATGTGCGTGCAGGGCGACTGGTGGGTACCGGGCTGCCCTTCTCGGAGGTACGCAAGCAAATGCCGGGGGTCACGCTGGAGGGCGTGGCGGCGGTCGTGGTCATCGGGGGTGCCCTGCCCAAGCTCACCACTCGCGGAATCATTCAACCCGAAGACTTCCCCCTGTTGCGCCACCTGCACGCGGTCATTGCCAAAGATGAGCCTCTGAACATGCCCTGGGATACGTTCTTCGGTACACAGGAGTAGAAGCGAAAGGAAGATAGGGATAGGGACATGAGCCGTCCTACAGGAGGATGACGCCTTGCCTGAGGCGGTTCAAACGGTCCGGATCAGGAGCTTCTTGAAGGGGAAGGATTACCCCGCTGGGATGGAGTTCCGGATGATAAGGTTGTAGAGCTGGCTGTGCAGGTAGGAGGATAACCATGACTGACGGTCCTTCCTTTCTCGGTTTGATGGCGGAACGGAGAGCATGTGGGTCGGTATCTTCGACCGGGCGGGCACTCCGAGAACCTTCGCAGCCGAGCCGTACACCTTAAAGCACCCGCACCCTGGTTGGACTGAGCAAGACCCCTGCGAGTGGAGGGCGTGCAGAAATTTGCCGACTTGGTCAACCAGTTGATTGACACCATCACTGCTAAGCGTCAACAGATGATGGCTGGCGTCTAGGCAATTTCATAATCAGTCTTTTGAAGTATCTCAAGGAGGTATTTTGTGGATCATAACCGAATGAATGCGGCATTGCGCGATGCCACCGACACACACCATCTACGTATCGGTACTGGAACACTCAACGAAGTTGGCAACGTGCTGGAACAGGCGTTTGGTCAGCAGCCTGTGGTTGTTGTGGCTGATGACAACACCTATGCAGCTGCAGGTAAAGCCGTCTATGATCGCTTGCGTTCCGCCGGGTGGATGGTCGAAGAGCCTATTGTGTTCCCCGGCACTCCCACCTTATATGCCAGCTTCGAGAACGTACTGACATTGGAGGAGAAGCTGCGTCCAACGAGTGCTGTACCCATCGCTGTCGGATCGGGCACCCTTAATGACATCACCAAACTCGCAGCATACCGCGCTGGGCGGCGATATATGTGCATCGGTACCGCTGCCTCGGTGGATGGGTACACAGCGTTCGGCGCGGCGATTACCAAAGACGATTTCAAGCAAACGATAATGTGCCCTGCACCACGCGCTCTCGTAGCCGATCTAGACGTACTGATAAACGCACCCGCACAGATGAAATCAGCTGGCTATGGCGACCTGTTTGGAAAGGTGACCGCGGGCGCCGATTGGATACTCGCAGACGCGCTGGAGGTCGAGTTGATTGACAAGAATGCTTGGTCGCTGGTGCAAGACTCATTGCGCGACTGGACTGGTCAGCCGCAGGCATTATATACAGGCGACAGGCAGGCTATTGAGAACCTGTTCGAGGGGTTAATCATGTCCGGTGTCGCAATGCAGATCTACCACTCGTCACGAACGGCCTCCGGCAGTGAGCATCAATTCAGCCATACGTGGGAAATGCAGGCGTTGGCCCACGATCATGCGCCAGTGCCGCATGGCTTTAAGGTCGGCGTTGGCTCTATAGCAGTGGCGGCACTGTATGAGTTGGTGCTCGCCCGCGACCTGACCAAGCTAGATATTGACGCGCTCTGCCACGCCTGGCCGTCGCCGGAAGAAGTTGAGCGCGAAGTCGAGCAGAGCCATAGTATTCCGAAGTTGGCCGAAAATGCGGTGCAGCAGAGCCTTACCAAGTACATTACCCCTGACCAACTACGGCAGCGGTTGCTACTTATCCAGGAACGCTGGCCGACCATCCGAGGGCGTCTGGAGCACCAACTGATGACGGCAGAGCAAATGCGCGATATGCTACGGGCTGCGGGCTGTCCAACTGAACCGGCAGAGGTTGGCGTCACCGTGGCACAGTTGCGGGAGACCTACACGCTGGCACGCACCATCCGCTCCCGCTATACAGTGCTTGATTTGGTGAACGAAGTTGGCATCCTTGACGCCTGTGTCGATACGCTCTTTGCCCCAGGTGGCTATTGGGCATCTATTACGCACGCATAGGTAGGTGAACAAGGTATTATGGTAGGAGACCGCCTGAAGGCAGATATCCGCGTGGGCATGCATTGCTGTGGGTATGGTGATCTGTGTAGTGCTGACAGGTGACGCAATTCACGAAACGCGGGTGGCTTCGGGACTCCAACCAATACTGCTACTCGAACCGATCAATGGACTTCTGAAACGGACATGTTCACAATGATGATGGACATAAGAAGGAGACGATATGAGCACGCACAAGTATACTATTGGTGTGGACTACGGCACTGAGTCGGGCCGGGTCCTCCTTGTGGACGTTGCTAATGGGCAGGAGATAGCCACCGCGGTTCATCCATATCCCCATGGTGTGATCAGTGAAACTCTTCCAGGCACAGATATTCGTTTAGGGCGGGATTGGGCACTGCACGACCCTGATGACTATATAGAGGTCCTCAAGCGTTGTATTCCAGAGGTCCTCAAGGAAAGTGGCGTCGATCCTGAGGACGTCATTGGGTTGGGCATCGATGCTACCTCCTCTAGCATGCTGCCGACGACTGCGGATGGTACGCCCTTATGCTTCCTGCCTATGTGGCGTGACCAGCCGCATGCTTGGCTCAAACTGTGGAAACACCATGCAGCACAGCCTGAAGCCAACAGGCTAAATCAGATAGCCCAGGAACGTGGAGCCACGTTCCTGGAACGCTATGGTGGCAAAGTTAATTCTGAGTGGTTCATTCCTAAGGTGTGGCAGATTCACAATGAAGCACCAGAGATATACAACGCTGCTGATCGGCTGCTTGAGGTAGGTGACTGGCTCGTCTGGCAACTCACGGGTGAGGAGAAACGGAGCGCGGGCCTAGCTGGCTACAAGGCACTCTGGTCCAAGCGCGAAGGGTTTCCATCTAACGCATTCTTCAAGGCATTAGACCCACGCCTGGAGCATCTCGTCGATGAGAAGATGATGCGTGACGTCTACCCACTCGGCATGAAGGCTGGTGGAGTAACCGAAGAGGCCGCACGTTGGACTGGACTGAAGCCAGGTACAACAGTGGCGACTGCTAATGTGGACGCTCACGTTTCTGTTCCTGCCGCTACAATGTTCGAACCTGGTACAATGACGATCATCATGGGTACATCTAGCTGTCACATGGTGCTGAGTGCGGAAGAGCATAGCGTTCCAGGTATACAAGGATGCGTCGAGGACGGTATCATTCCTGGGCTGTTTGGGTATGAGGCAGGGCAATCGTGCGTTGGTGATGCCCTTGCCTGGTTTGTGAAGCGATGTGTACCTGCCACCCTTACGCATGAAGCAGAGGCTCGTGGCATAAGTGTGTATCAGTTGTTGGAAGAGAAAGCAACGCTCTTACAGCCGGGTGAAAGCGGCCTCCTGGCGTTGGACTGGTGGAACGGTAATCGTAGTGTGTTGGTGGATGCTGATTTGAGCAGCATGTTGCTGGGAGTGACGTTGGCAACCAGGCCAGAAGAGATCTACCGGGCTTTCATTGAGGCAACAGCATACGGCACCCGAATGATCATCGACACGTTCGAGTCCCATGGCGTACCAAGTAAAGAAATCGTGGCCATTGGTGGTCTGCCTGACCGTAGCCCGTTGTTTATGCGCATCTATGCGGATGTAACTGGTCGCCAACTGCATATTGCGAAAACAAGTCAAGGTGGTGCGCTCGGTTCGGCTATGCATGCTGCAGTGGCGGCCGGTAGCTATTCTACTATTGGAGAAGCAAGCAAACAGATGAGCGGTCTGCGCGATATCACCTACACTCCTATTCCTGAGAATCAACACATCTATGACCAATTATATGCCGAGTATGTCCATCTCCACGATTACTTTGGCCGTGGAGGCAACGATGTAATGAAGCGTCTCAAGCACCTGAGAGAAAAGGAACAAGAGATTGCTGTAAGTTGACAGGATAAGCCTGATAAGCCTGATAAGCCTGATAAGCCTGATAAGCCTATAGAAGGCGAGCAGATAGGGGGAGGTATTGTGTTGCGAACGCCAAAGGCCATTCTTTTCGACCTGGATGGAGTCTTGACCCATACAGGGGAATACCATTTTCTCGCCTGGAAGCATCTGGCTGATGATGAAGGGATTCCTTTTACCCAGGAGGAGAACGATGCCCATCTGCTCGGTATCGGGCGACGCGAATCGCTACTGTACATTATTCGGAACCGCCACTACACCGAAGCACAGCTTCAGGAGATGATGGACCGGAAAAATCGCTACTACAACGACCTTCTTCACCAGATGACATCTGAAGCTGTCGTCGAAGGTGGCAGAACGCTTCTGGAGGAAATTCGACAGGCGGGTATCAAAACGGCGGTTGCCTCCGCAAGCACGCACTGTCGAATCGTGCTGGAGAGCTTGTGTCTCAGTCAGTATTTCGACGGCATTGCTGATGGATATAGTGTCAGTAATAGGAAACCAGCTTCGGATATCTTTGTCTACGCAGCAGGTCTCGTGAATGTTCCGACCTCAGCATGCCTGGGTGTTGAAGACGCGAATTCGGGCATTGAGGCGATCAAAATGGCGGGTATGCAGGCCCTGGCTATTGGTCCTGCAGTGCGCTTTCATCGAGCTGACAAGGTGCTGCCGACATTGGCAAACAAACGATTGCATGACGTATTGGCCTGAAAGAGTCGAAAGGCCAGAGTGTTTGAGGAAGGAGGCGTTCATGAATCTTTGGCACATATATGAAGAGACGTTTAACCCTACTCCAAAGAATTTGCATAGCCAGGAAACCGTCTATTGCGTCGGAAATGGCTATTTCTGCACCCGCGGCACTTTTGAAGAAGGTTATCTCGGAGCTAATCCCGCTACCTTACTGTACGGCGTTTTCGACGCCGTTCCCATCGCAAAGGAGGAACTGGCAAACGCCCCTGACTGGTTACCAATAGGCTTAAGCATCGGCGGCGAGCGCTTCCGCCTCGATAGGGGAAGAATTCTGAGCTACCATCGTACCCTTGATATGCAGAACGGCATACTCACACGCACTGTCCAGTGGGAGAGCCCGAAAGGGATGCGTCTGCAGATCAGCAGTGAGCGCATCGCCAGCTTAACAGATGAACACGTTGGCGCGGTACGCTTTCGGGTCACGTCCGACCAGTCGAACAGTAGCACGTTCGATATCATTCTGTGGTCAAACTTTAATCTGGCTGTCGGGAATTACGATTTGCTGCACTGGGAAGCCGTTGATTACGCGCACGAGAGTGACCTGATCTGGTTTCAAACCGTGACGAGGAAGTCTGGGGTGCATCTTGCCCAGACGATGAGTTTCACCGTGGATGCACCCGGTTTCCGGCGGGAATATGGCCCCGTGACCACTGCGCCAAGCATTGAACTCTACGGAACAATCGCGCCGGGTGCGACAGTGACGACGGAGAAAGTCGTCGTCATGTATACCTCACGCGACGACGTCGAGCCAGTTCTCGCAGCACTCAAACATCATCAAGAGATTGTGGGCACGAGTGGGAATACCTTTGTCTTCGATGAACTCCAGATAAAGAACCAGCAGGCATGGCGGCACTTCTGGCAGAGTGCAGACGTGATTATTGAGGGTGATGAGAAGGCTCAGATAGGCATTCGCTACAACATCTATCAATTACGCATCAGTGCCTCACTGCACGATGACCGATACAGCATCGCAGCAAAAGGGTTAACAGGGTTCGGCTATCGCGGTCACATCTTCCACGATACCGAAATTTTCATGCTGCCTTTCTATACGTATGTCATGCCTGATGTTGCACGCAACCTTTTGCTGTATCGCTATCACACCCTCCCGGCGGCACGCAAGAAAGCAGCGAGCAATGGGTACAAGGGAGCGCAGTTTGCCTGGGAGAGCGCCCTCACTGGTGAAGAGACGACGCCGCCAACCATCGTTCATCCAGAGCTACTCGAGGTAGTCCCCGTTTTAAATGCTCCATTGGAGATACACATTACGGCCAGTATTGCTCATGCTACCTGGCATTACTGGACGGTCAGCGGCGATAACGACTTCTTGCGCGACTACGGTGCAGAAGTCATTTTGAGTGCTGCTCTGTTCTGGGAGAGCCGCGTCGAGAAGAATGAGCAGCAGAACGAGTATGAGATTACAGACGTCATTGGCCCCAGCGAATGGCATGAGCACGTCAACAACAACACCTTCACCAACTATATGGCCCGCCACAACCTCCAGATCGCGCTCGCTGTCTGGAACTATGTGCAGACCAATGCCCAAGCGAAGGGCGAGGAGCTCACACAACATCTGAACATCACGCAAGAGCGACTAGACCACTGGCAAGATATTATCGCACACCTGCTCATTCTGCAAAACCCACAGACTCAGCTCTTCGAGCAATTCGATAACTTCTTCAACTTAAAGCCATTCGACAAGTCAAGATATGTGGGGCGCAAGGACTCCTACCAGGGTATTCTTGGCATGGAAGAGGTACAGAAGTATCAGATCGTCAAACAGGCGGATGTGCTGATGCTGTTGACCGTGCTCAAGCAGGAATTCGATCTTGAGACAAAGCGCGTCAACTGGGATTACTACTATCCCATTACCGACCACGAGTACGGTTCTTCACTCACACCGGCGTTCCATGTGATCTTAGCCTGTGAGCTCGACAAAGCGAGAGAAGCCTACGATCTTTTCGGAATAGGAAATATGGTTGACCTGGAAAACCTCCGTGGTAATACGCCAGATGGCATTCATTCCGCCTGTGCTGGGGCGGCTTGGCAGGCGGTCATCCTGGGTTTCGCGGGCCTCGATGTCACTACCGAGGGCTACACAACAAATCCCAGATGGCCTGTTGGTTGGACGCGCTTGGCATTCACTATCAAGCATAAAGGGAAGTCAATCCCCATCGATCTGCATCGCTAGATGTCTGGTTCTCAAAATGGTCCAGACTCTCGATGATCGACAGGTACTACTGCGTATTGGTCAAGACGACGCGCCATTCACCTCCACCTGGATATGGACGTGGTTGGCAGACTAGAAAAGAAAAGGGGAGAGCTGTTATGATTCGGGCTGTCATCTTTGATCTGGATGGGACGCTGGTGGAGACGGAAGAGCTCAAAGGGCTCTCCTATGCACGAGCTGCCGTTGAACTTCGTCCCGAATTGCGCGAAGCAGACGTAGTGGAAGCTTTTAAGAATTTTGTCGGCTTGTCGCGCCAGGAGGTGGCAGTAGGGTTAATGCAGCACTTCGGACTGGAGGACGCAGCTCAGGCACGAATGGCAGAGTTCCATGTGAATGCTCCCTGGCAAGCCTTTGTCCAGGTGCGACAAAGCATCTACGAGGCGATGCTGGGCGATCCAGAGTTGTTGCTGAGTCAAAGGTACCCACATAACATCGCCTACTTACAAGAAGTTCGCCACTCAGGTGTACGAATCGGCCTAGCAACAATGTCTTATTGTCATCAGGTACAGCGTATCCTCAAGGTGTTGGGCCTGTCCAATGCGTTCGACTTTATTGCCTCACGGGATGATGTCGAACATGGCAAGCCTGATCCTGAGATCTATTTCCTGCTGGCACGAGAATTGGAGGTGCAACCGGAAGATTGCTTGGTGATCGAAGATTCGCCTGCAGGTGTAAAGGCGGCACTGGAGGCAGGGATGAACGTGGTAGCCGTCAGCACTCCCCTTACACACCAGCACCTGCACGAGAGTGGACTGCTTCCGCCTCAGCATATTGTGGACACCCCCAAATTGCTCCCAGCTGGAGTTGCCCATGTTATTGCCCACCAGCAACACAACAAGACGAAGAGATGATTTATACAGATTCCGTCTATTTACTCCATCGCTTATATGAGTGAAGACGACCATTCGAAGGGAGAGACAATATGCAACTTGCATGGAAGGTTGATGAAGGCAGCAAAATCAAATTGAAGGATTACGATCCAGACCACGTTGATAAGCAGACGGATCACGCGTTGGCAATGGCCGAGATGGACAAGCTTAGTGAAGAACTCGGCGAGTTACAGCAGTTGTTGGCAGCGGCACAGCATCACAGCTTGCTCATCGTCCTGCAAGGGATGGATACAAGCGGCAAAGATGGCACGATCCGCCATGTCATGGCGCAAGTCAATCCACTGGGATGTGAGGTGCGTTCGTTTAAGGGACCTTCATCCAGGGAACAGACACATGATTTCCTCTGGCGGATTCATCGAGTCGTTCCCAGCAGAGGCATGATCAGCATTTTCAATCGCTCCCACTATGAGGATGTGCTGGTGGTGCGCGTGCATGAGATGGTGCCAGAAAAGGTGTGGCGGCGACGGTACGCAGCCATTAATGACTTTGAGCACCTGCTGGCCCAGAATGACACGATTATTCTGAAGTTCTATTTGCATATTAGCAAAGACGAGCAGGAAAAACGCTTACTGGCCCGTCAGGAGGATAGAACCAAAGCCTGGAAACTCTCGTCAGCCGATTGGGCTGAGCGCAAATACTGGAACGATTATCAAGATGCCTATTCAAGTGCCCTCTCCAAGTGTAGTATGGATGAAGCTCCCTGGTATATCGTGCCTGCAAACCGTAAATGGTATCGCAATTTGCTCGTGGCCCGAACACTGGTTTCGACCCTGCGCCCATATAAGAAGGAGTGGCAAGCTCAATTAGTGGAGCGAGGAGAGCATGAACTCGCACGCATAGAGAAATTGCGGCAGGGATCGGATAACCCCACTGAAGCAAAGCCTCTACTACAGAGCTAGGTTCTTCATGCTTTCGGGTGAAAGTGAACCTTTCATGGGCAAGAAGACGATATTGAGAAAGGAGAAGGGAAATGCAAGAAGCATGGAAAGTTGAAGCAGGGAGCAACGTCAAGTTGCAGGACTATGATCCCGACTACGTTGATGGGAATAGTGATCCCGCATTGGCGAAGGCGGAACTGGAACAACTCGGCAAAGAACTGAGTGAGTTACAGGAGTTGTTAGCGGCAGCCCACCATCAGAGCCTCCTCGTGGTGTTACAGGGGATGGATACCAGTGGCAAGGCCGATACGATTTACCAGGTCCTCTCTCGCATCAATCCACAGGGATGCGAGGTGCGTTCGTTTAAAGTCCCGACATCTCGGGAACTGGACCATGACTTTCTCTGGCGTGTGCATCGGGTCACTCCAGGCAGAGGGATCATTGGCATTTTTAATCGCTCCCACTATGAGGATGTGCTGGTGGTGCGCGTGCATGAGATGGTACCACAAGATATCTGGAGTCGCCGCTATGCGGCCATTAACGACTTTGAGCACTTGCTGGTTCAGAATGACATGATTATTCTGAAGTTCTACTTGCACATGAGCAACGACGAGCAGGAAAGACGCCTCCTGGCCCAGCAGAAGAATCAAACAGACGCCTGGAAACTCTCTCCTGCCGATTGGGCGGAGCGCAAATACTGGGACGAGTATCAAAAAGCTTATGAAGAGGCTTTATCCAAGTGCAGTACGGATGAAGCCCCCTGGTATATCGTGCCTGCCAACAAGAAATGGTATCGCAATTTGCTCGTGGCCCGCACCCTGGTTTCGACCCTGCGTCCGTATAAGGACGAGTGGCAGGCGCAATTAGTCGCGCGAGGAGAGCAGGAACTTGCGCTTCTAGAGCAGCTCGGACATCTCGGACAGAACCGCAATCAGAAGAAGAAACAACCAAAGAAAGTTCAGAAAGCTCATAGTGCTACGTAGCGAACAACCTTCCTTGCTGTGAACGCAGCTCGGGTAGAGAGAACAAGGGTTACAGGGAAGCAGGTAGACGCTTTTACCGTTTCTGCCCATCTTCCCTATGTCCTATGTTTGCACGTGCCTCGGTCTACTTTCATTGTAAATGGGGGCGTTACAAGAACGTTAAAAACTCACAGTTCGCTCATTGGCCAAGCAGTTCGTGAGAATTGCCCTCCATTACGCGCTCAACATGTCTTCATTGAATGGGTGCGGTTCAAATTTTGAAACGTCATGCGCCGTTGGCGCACCACTCCGTATGAAAAAGAGTAGAATAGAAGGGGCAACGTTCCTGAGAGAAGACGACCAACAGTATACTGCGTCCGAGCGTGTTTTTGAAACTGTACTTCGGTGTCTGGACGAACCACTCCATGTTGCCTGAACGGCGCAAGCCGAGGGCAAGAGCACGAAGAATACACTGTAAAAGAACAGACACCCCTGGGATGTTGCCGCCCCTAATTGAAAAAGAACGGAAAGAGAAAGGAGCGGGAAACATGAGTCTAGAAGTGATGTATGAACGATGTGCAGGCATAGATGTGCATCAACGTTTTTTGGTTGTGTGCCTGCTCTTGGTGGAGGCTGGAAAACGGCGAAAAGAGACGCGGACGTTTCGCAATGAGACTGCGGACCTTCTCGCACTACGTGCCTGGTTACTGCAAGAACGGTGTACACATGTGGGTATGGATAAGCACAGGAGTCTACTGGATGTCGGTCTATCGACGCCTGGAGGGCTTTTTTGAGTTGGTCGTAGCCAATGCACAGCATCTCAAAGCCGTTCCAGGAAGAAAAACGGACGTGCAGGATGCGCAATGGATCGCCAGTTTGCTCCACCACGGACTCTTCAACCCCAGTTGTGTGCCTAGCCAGGAACAACAAGACCTGCGCGATCTCACCCGACTGCGGGTACGTCTCGTTCGAGAACGCACGCGTCTGGTCAATCGGGTGCATAAAGTGCTCGAAGAGGCTGGGATAAAATTGGCAACGGTTCTTAGTGATATCATGGGCTTGTCTGGACGAGCCATCTTACAAGCCATCTGCGAAGGAGAAAGTGAGCCAGAACGGCTAGCCAAGCGTGTGCATCCAAGTGTGCATGCGAGTCAGGAGCAGATCATGGCGGCTCTGACAGCAGAAGTGCGAGAGCACCATCGCTTCCTCTTACGAGAGTTGCTCTCTCTGATTACGGTTCAGGATCGTTGGATCACTCACCTGGAAGAGGAGATCGAGCGTCACCTGCACCCGTTTGAAGAACAGATCACGCGCGGTGAAAAGATCAATGGGGTAAGTCGGCACGTCTTGTATGTGTTGATGGCAGAGCTGGGAACCGATCTTGAGCGTTTTCCTGATGCCGAGCATCTCAGTTGCTGGGCAGGTGTCTGTCCAGGGCACAAGGAAAGCGCAGGGAAACGACTGAGTGGCAAGTGGAAGAAAGGCAATCGCTATGTGCGGGAGGCACTCGTGCAAGCGGCTCATGGGGTACGGCGATGCCGCACCTATTTGGGGGAGCGGTATCGCCGTCTGAAAAAACGCCGAGGGAGCAAACGAGCCGCGTTGGCCATTGGTCATGATATTCTCGTTATCTACTACCAAATGATGAAAAGCGGGCAAGAATACCAGGAGAAAGGAGTGGAGTTTTTCCAGCAAAGGGATCGTCGCAAAGTTGAGCACCAACTGGTTCGTCGTCTGGAGCACCTGGGGTATCAACTCATAAAGCCATCGCAGCCTGTCGCCTGACGAGTGACGATCCATCTTGAAGAATTTGTGCGTGAACCACGGCCAGAGAAGCGTGGGCGAGAGGGGATTTTTGTCTTTTTGTTCGAGCGTTTTCAGAATATACCGTTGGCGAATTGATTTTCCAAGCTCAAAGGGAAATGGCCTTTGTCCTCAAGAGGAGCAGACATTTGGCAATTCGCCAACGGTATCAATTTTTGCACGAAGGAGGGAGGTGGTAAACTAGAGGAAAAACCCCAGGAAAGAGAGACGAGAGTATGAAAGTAAAGAAGAACAAACGGGAGCGGAGTGAGCTAATCCAACAAGTGAGTGCAGGACTACGAGACGTACTGGGGATCACACAATGGAGAAAAGAACACCCGAAAGCGACATGGGCGACCGGGCTTGCTCCAGTTTGATAGAGGGGGTAGTAGAAATATACTTCATCTATTTGAGGAGAACAAGACCACGAGTAGGGCCATACGCTTTGGACAACTTTGCTTCCTCTATGAAGTGGAGTCTTTCTGTCCTTGTTGTGTTTTCAGTTCTCTCTTGGTCGCAGGAGAGGTAGGCCCCGCAACCTTTGGGTCCTTCCCTGTCTGAGGTATTGTATTCTTATAGTCATTTCAAAGTGTTTCTCGTGAAGGTATATCTGTGGAGGAGTAAAGGTCTTAAAAAACTGCAACTGCTATCTGCACGGATGCCCTTGTGGCTATTTTATGGACCCTGTGCGCGAATGTACCTGTTCCGTCACCGCCATTACGCGTTACCAAAAGCGTATTAGTGGCCCCTTACTGGACCGTATTGACATTCATGTCGAGGTGCCAGGTGTGGATTATGAAAAGCTTGCTGACAAACGCAAAGTAGAAGACTCCGCCACGATTCGCAAGCGTGTTCAAGCTGCACGTGAACGCCAACTACAACGCTTCACCGGAACAACGCTGACCTGTAATGCCGAGATGGGACCTGCCGAGGTCCGTGACTTTTGCCAAGTTGACCCGTCGGCAGAAAAATTGCTCAAAGCCGCGATGCAGCAGTTACATCTATCAGCCCGAGCCTTTCATCGTGTGCTCAAACTGGCAAGAAGTATTGCTGATCTTGCTGAAAGTGAGATGATTGCAGCCAATCATGTCGCGGAGGCGATACAGTATCGACCCAGGATGGGGACGTAGCTTTGGCGGAGCTTTTCTTTCGAAAATCCCTCTGCGAATATGAGCCAGTCCCACTTTTGACACTGCTGGTAAACTCCCTACGCTACATTGAAAAGCCTTTCAAAGGTCGAAACCCGGGTAGGAGCAAGCGGATCGCCATCGAGCCACACGACAAGGCGGACCAGATTGATCGCTGTTGCAATGCCAAGGTGCTGCAAATGCGTCTCTGGTATTCCCACTTACCGAGAACGCCGCAAATCAAAGGCACGCACTCCTGGCGAGATGGTCGCTTCAATGCCCGCACGCAGGCATACCTCTGCTTGAAGGTGTCAGTCCGTTGGATCTTCCGGGCGACTTGGAGGGCTGTGTGCTGTGCCGAGGTTATGACCACTGCCATTAACAATGCCAACGTATGCACGAGAATGGAACGTTTGTGCCCTTTCACCCCCTTGCCACTGTCATTGACTTGCACGTCATAATCACGTATTCGACCAGGATTTTCTAATCGTGAACAAGGAGGACTTAATAACGGGTGCAGTATAACCATGATTGCCCTCACTAGTCGTTAGTAGTGGAGTTATTTCCTCTTACATGGAACTGCATTGCCTATAGCTAGGTGCTACGAGAAGCTGCTCCTTGTGAGATGTTTTGCTTCTGGTCGGTCTGCTCTTCATGCTCGTCATGTTGCAGCTGTTCTAGGCTATCTACCTCCTGCTGAATTTGAGGCCCAATGGCTTGCTCAACAAGAAGAATAGCGAGTATGATGAGTTTCTGAAAGAGTCCAGTACTAAGTACAATCACGGAAAAAATGCGGAAACATCGGTCATTCATCATGAGGAGTCGAGCCGAAGCACTAGTGTAGTATTCCGCGAAAGTAATGTGATTGTACTTAGCTCCTCGTTGCCGCTGCGGCCTGGTCAGGGACGGGCGCGCTGAAAATATGCTTCTCGAATGCATCTGCCGCGCG
>JAABUZ0100003625.1_pt1 | contig 22614 bp, 19 predicted proteins | sample 5562091 | NCBI WGS metagenome assembly JAABUZ01 (sample SAMN12813069, study PRJNA571459) | rock metagenome | isolation source: Antarctica rocks | place: Antarctica: Victoria Land, Linnaeus Terrace sud | collected 2015-12-21
CGGACTCGGTACCACCACGGCTGGCAATCCCGATCTGGTGCTCGTCAAATCCCACGCTGTGCAACTCTGACACGGCTGCCTCGGCCTGGTTCCGATGCTCGAAGACACCCACGAGTATGGAGCGAGCATGGTCGACTGCCATCAGTTCCTCCCGTCTACAGCAGGGTCCTCAGCACATGAAACCATCGCATCACTCCCGCCTGTATCTTCTTCGCAACGATTCTGTACCATGTGCCCATTTTCCCCACACGCCTGCAATGCCGTCTACTGGCAACGGGGCGCGATTTTGCGGCATCAAGAGCAGGCTACCACATAGCCGCATGTATGGAGCTACCATCTGCTTGTACGTCTGTACAAGGGGCGTAGTCCGGCAGAAGGGAGTCGCCAGCGATGGCAGGCAAGAAGCGCGGACCCCAGCCAGGGACACCACATGCGAAGCACGGCGGGGAAGCGGCCAAAACGAAGTACGGGACCGCGTAATACTCCCGGATTGGCAAGAAAGGTGGGGCTGCCGTCAGAGAAACCTACGGATCCAAACCTCACGCCGAAATCGGCAAGAAGGGACGCACCGTGACCACGGAGCGCTATGGCAGTGAGCACTACGTTCGCATGGGACGAAGGGTGGCCAAGGGAGCGGGCCACAAGGCAACCGACTACCAGACGCACCAGAGAGACCGCAGCCGCACGACACAACGTAGGGCCAGTACAACAGAAAGACAAAAGGGGAACAGTTGGGCCAGCCGTGACGCCATGCTGATCCGCCAAATTTCGTACGCTCTCTCCTCTGTGGCATTACATGGAGCATTCCAGGGGCGGACGTGAACCCCGGAATTGATGATTTCCGCCCCTTTTTCCGATAGTTTTTGCACTTCTGCTTGGCATCACCTGTGCATGTATCGTAGGTATCTGGAAAGGAGGGCCAATGTGCGACGAACGGCGGGTGCTGGTGGTAGAGGACACTGCCCCGATCCGTGACCTGCTCCACGATGTCTTGACCTTCAGTGGCTACCTGGTGACCCTCGCACACCATGGGGCTCATGCACTCCGACTCATCCCGCATGGACGACCGTGTGTCATGCTCCTCGATCTGGAAATGCCGGTGATGAATGGCTGGGAGTTTGTCCATGCCTATCGACAGACACCGCTCCCGCATGTCGCCATCATTGTGATGACCATGGCACGAGACGGAGCTCACCACGCAGCGGCGTTGCAGGTCACCGACTACATCCCCAAGCCCTTCGACCTGGACCACATGCTTGACGTGGTGGATCGTCATGTTCGCGCGCACCCGGCCATATAACCTCCTGGGCAGCGGGTGAGCGGTCATGGAACACTCGCCCGGTGTCATAACACTCACCATATACCTGACAAGGAGCGCGGAGCACGGTAGGGAAGCGGTTACGGTGTTTTGTTGATGGCACGGAACACTGAAGGATCTGAGGCTTGCGCTATCGGAGCAATCCATGGCGGGAAGTATGGCGGCATAGGATTCCCAGAGCAGACGCCGAGGAACGTTTCTGTGTAGGTATTGACGGAAGACCTATCTCCAGAACGGGTTCACCATGTATGACACAGCGTGACTTTAGCATCACGATAATCGTCCATGCAGGGGAGACCATCTCTCTGCGTGGATTGCACCTGCAACGAAGATGACCACCAGTATGACCAGACGGAATGTCGAGCGGCTGATACAAGAGGAGGATATGTGGTGCACAAGACCTATCAAGGCTTGCTCACCGTTTTCCTCCTGCTGCTCCCGACCGCCTGCACTGGAAGAAGCGGACCGAGCGAACAGCCGACGTCCCGTGAGGAGCCTCTCGCATCTCTCCCAGCTCCACACGATACGCCGTCCTCATCGTCAACGCTCCCTACCGTTGGGGCAACCTACCCCTATTTGGCTCCCAGAGCATGTCGAATGACTCCGATGTCTGTGCATGAAGCTCGGCAAAGGTTTCCAGCCTGGTGGCTCGACGGACACGATCTCGCGATTGGGACTCCCATTGGAGCGCTCTATGAAGGCGAAAACAAGCTGTATTGGATCTGGCAGCATCCTGCACCCCATCTTAACCTTGTTGGGGTGCGAATTGATGGACCTCCATCCAAAGGGCCGATCATCATGGGAGGTCCGGAAAGTGGTGGGCCGTCAACCGTGACGTTTTCGGCTACCGGGTGCTGGAGCATCCACGCTGAAGGGAACGACCAGCACCTCGATGCAGTGGTCTATGTCTATCCTTGGACGTGTCGACCAGAAGGACTGCGTAGCCGTAGCACGCCCGTGGCGTCACAGGAGCCTTGCACTCCACCGGAGACGTGACAGCGACGGCAGTGCGCCTCGCTCGCCCCGGGGATCTGGGACCGCTCTGCACCTCCACACCCTCTGCTTTGTCGTTGCTTCGACTGCGACTATCAAGGAATGGAACACGCGCCTGGAAAGCCACCCAAAACCAGGCTGGAGGGAACGTGCGACGGTGCCCGCTTCCAAGGGTGGCACCGCCCGTCCTCTCTCCAGCGATCCGGTGGTGGATCGCGTCTGCTCAGAACAGGCAGGTACCCCGACTCGCTCGTATTCCCGTCGGCGTGCGCCCGCAGCCGACCAACCTTTGAACGCCACCGATGTGATCCCGGTGATGAGTTGCCGCTGGAAGATCAGGAAGACGATGATCACCGGGATCAACCCGAGCGTAGCCGTGGACAAGCGTCTGGGGGCGTGATTTCCAGCATACCCTCCAGGCAGAGCACGGGGTCCGTCGGCGTCCCGTCGGTCGGGTGCTGGTGGCGTCCCCCTCTCCATTCCAGGCGTCGCCGCAATCGCACCAGGAAGTGGCTGGTATGTCCGGCCGTCGAAGTCCGGCAGTGGCACACAGGCGCAGATGCCAGCGTCTTCCAGTGCGCGGATGTCATCTAGGGTCCCGTAGGTGGTATCGGCGACCGCGTGCCGCGGGTGGAGGCGCCAACGACAGGTGACCCGGCGGAGCACGTCGACCATCGGCTCGTTCTCCATCACGTCGGCGGGTATCACCAGGGCACAGAGGATGATTCGCGTCCGGCCACCGTCCACGCAGTAGTGGTCGTGGTAGCCGAGGCTCGCCCCTTGCGCGCAGCGCCTATCGGCGTGGCGTCGGGGTCGGTCGTGCTCACGCAGAGGCCCGTCGTGCGTTGATAGTAATTGACGTCTGGATGATCTGGGTTGTGGTAGCACTCGTCTAATATGTTCCACCCGGTCGGCTGATGCGAGGTCAGCCCTTCCGCCCCGGGGCGCTTGGGCCACGACCACGGATCGTCCTCCCAGGGCATTCACCGCCCGGTCCTCGGGTGCCGCGTGATCGACAGTCGGCAGCCCGCCCCAGCCAGGGACGGCGGCATTCGGGTCGTCTGCACCGTACTCGCGATCCGTCGGTGTGGCCTCGCAGCCCGCGAAGAGCTCATCGAGGTGCTCCCGGGCGACGACCTGCAAGCGCGGGACGAGCGAGTCTATAAGGCTCGGCCGCCATGGGGTGTAAATTGAAGTTGTCAAGTCAGCGGAATTGCAGGATAAAAACCGGCATACCAACAACGCAGGAAGGTTGCATGGAGAGGGTTGTGTGCCCTCTCCATGCGGCGTTCGGTTTGGTGTAGCACCTCCTTCTCTTTGCCGGTGAAGCCGGTCCGTGGTACGTCTGGCTGGTTACCCGGCAGCGGTTGGTGCCAGGTCCACAGTGGTTGGCGGTGTTGCGAGGAGCAGCGCCTCCTTGCCTCGCAGACGGTGGGAGGCGCCGCGCAGGTAAAAGACCTCGCCGTGGTGGAGCAGGCGGTCAATGACGGCCATCATGAGCGCCGTGTCGCCGCCGATCACCTCTCCCCAGTTGGTCAGGCTTTTGTTGGACGTGATGACGGTCGCGCGTTTCTCGTACCGGCCACTGATGAGTTCATAGAGAGCCGGGCCGATGCGGGGATCGCCGTTCAAGGATCCAAATTCATCGAGGATGAGGAGATGGCACGTGAGCAGCGGCTGCAACACCCCATCGACGTCGGCGCGGGTGGTGGCGGCGAGCGCCTGGTTGGCAAACCGCTGCGCTGTGAGAAAGCGGACGGCGTAACCTAGCTGGACCATCTTGGTCCCGAGCGCCACCGCCAGATGCGTTTTCCCAACACCGCTGGGGCCGATGAAGATGAGCGAACTGGCCTTCTCAATGAAGGAGCTGTCGAAGAAGCGGATCATCACCGCTCGCTTGAGTTCTGGATGCAAGCTGAACGCGAACTGTTCGAGGGTGGCGGCAAACGGAAAGCCAGCGATCTTGAGCTTGCGGTGGATCTGATGTTCCTGGCGAGCAACTCCTCGGTGAGCAGTTCGTCCAAGAACTCCGCGTAGCCCAGCTCGTGCTGCTCCGCATGGCTGACCCACTGGCCGTGGACCTCCCTGATGCGCCCGAGCTTGAGCTGCGTGCGTTTGTGCTCCCAGGGGTGGACGTCCTCATCGTGCCCCTCCCTCGGTCAGTGCCCCGGCGAGCAGCACATCGCGATTTGCCACGTAGCCTTCGTAGAACGCGAGATCTCGTTCGACCTCGCGCTGGGTCGGTCCCAAGTCTCGGTGCGGCAGCACCGGTCTCTTTTCGTCCACCAGCGCTGGCTGGTGTGCGGGCTGCGCTGCGAGGAAGGAGCGCACATAGTTACCACCGACCGCCTCCTTCGCCAGTGTGTGCTCGACGGCTACGTGGAACGCCTCTGTTCCCACCTCCCGCGCCAGCTCAATCATGCGCTGGACACTCAGTCGCTCGTCCAGCCACTGTTGGATCTGTGGTTCAAAGGCGGCCGCCAGCGCACGCCGTTGCCGACGCGCCGGCTCCTTCTCTCTGGACTCGCGCAGTACCCGCGCCACCGTATCCCGATGATGCCTGGTGAACTCCGCAACTGCTGGTTGGTCCAGCCCCGCTGCTTCATGTAGTGCATCGCCGATCCGTCCATATACCTCAGGACGCTTCCTATCCCTCCGCACCCCGGCGGCACGTCTGCTCCCGCTCCTGCCACGGGATCGCGTCGCCATGGTGCGAAGGCTACTCTACACTGCCAAGTTTTATCCTTTAATTCTGCCGACTTCTACCCTTCAGCTTACACCTGGGAGCATTTAGGAAAAGCCGGTGAGTGGCTGAAGGATCACGACGAGGCCCCCTAATCGAGCCTGCGATTCTTCGTCATCAGGCGACAGGTGTACTTCGAGGATCCCCGCACGCGGCAGTGCCCGCGCCCGAGGTCTCCGTCCCACGTAGTTCTCCCCATCGAGCTGCAGTCAATCGAAGACGAGACGAGGGCACTGCAATTGCGCGAGCGGTCACCCGACGAGATCGGCAAGATGACGCGCTACCGCTCCGTCGTGAGCAGCGCATGGGACCCGGTCGAGATGCGCGTTCCCACCGTTGCCCTCTGGAATTTTCAAGCGGCCAGGCACAACACCGACGCGGTTTCCCCACGCGGGGATTCTCTGCTTCCACTGCGACGATGCGCGCTTTGAAGCGTTCCAACGACCTCATCGATGCCATTGATGCTGAATATACACTGATTCAGCAGCGATTAGACCCCGCCATATGGTGGAGATTACAGACGAGACGTTGGCGCTCATTCGTTAATGAGGGACCGGGGTGCTCGTGAGCTGCTGAGGTGCCGGGAGTGCCTACAGGATGTCTTTGTAATACGCTTCGGCCGATTCGAAGTCGACGGTGTGATCATATGCCTTGCCGAGTCGTTCATACAGGTGTCGTCGGGCTTTTTTGTCGTCGATAGCGATGTGGGCGGCTATCGCCAGCACCTCCTCGGCAACCTCCTGAGGCACAACAATAACGCCATCCCAATCACAACCGATGATGTCACCCGGCCGGACCAACACCCCACCGCAGCCAACAGGAACATCGAGATCCATCAGTTCAACCCGGCCAGGGATAATTGGACGGCCGATACCGCGGCAGGCCACCGGCGTCTGCTGCATAATCACCTCGTCGGTGTCACGGCACTGCCCTTCCGTGACGATGCCTACAGCCCCGGCTGCTTGCATCCCCATACTATTCGCCGAGCCCCAATATCCAGTCTCACGAGCACCACCGGTGGATGTGACAACGACGCAGCCGGGCTTCACCTTCTCACCCAGCTTCAGGCCGCGGCCGGTCATCTCATTCCAGATACCGTGCGACCGGCGCGCTTCTTCTCGGGAGAGCACGGGCATACGTTGGTTCGTGGGCACCACACGCATCGTCACCGCCGGACCCCAGAACTGCATCCCCAGCCAGAGCGGCCGGATAGCCGGGTCCAGCAGTGTGAGATCGGCACGTCCCACGGCGTCGAGTGCGTCGGTGACACGGGCGCGTCCTCCGCTGACGCCGCGCCTGCCCACGGTATCCGTCTGCACGTCCAACGCTCCTTCGCCTGATTTGCCCGCTTCGGTCACCTCGCACGTGACTATGAACGCTTGCCTGACACGCTCGCTGGCGCGCACTTCTTAGCCGCTGCCCTCCTGATGCTCAAAAGCTTTGTCACCCTCGCTGCTCAATATGCAGAACAGGCTCTACGCGTTCGCGATGACTTCAGCCTGATCCTTCCCATCGCCGTCACCCCTGGGCACGAGATCACCATGGGCTTCGACGAAGACCTGGACAAAGCAGCACGCAGTGCCGTGCGCTCAATGCTGAGCCTGTTGCAACGCTACTACGGCCTTACCTGGAGAGACGCATACCGCCTCGTGAGCGTCATCGCCGATCTGCGCGTCACCCAGCTCGTCAATGGCGCGAAGGGTAGCCATGTCATGCTCAGCCGTGACGTCCTGGCGCAGAAGCCCCAACAACCACCATTCCTTGCGCTGACGTAATCGATTCGATGCTAGGATGTCTACCGTGAAGACAGGGCTTGCGAGTTCCATACAGGTGTCGTGCAGCACACCTGTACTTCCAGATTCCCCATGCATCTCATCAACCCACATCGTGGCACTTCGTTGGGACGTCTGCCTGGTATGCGCGTTGAGGTACGCAACGGGGTTCCACTTTGAGCCCGTGAAGCCGGGCCGTGCACGGTCAGCTATGACACGAGTCGTCGGCCATTGCCCGGCGACAGGCAGCGGCACGACCTGGTGCAAGGTGTTACCCCATGTGTATCGTCAAACTTCCTGACGGGGAGGTTAGTCGTAGGCGAGCCGCCGAAGCGTCTCGGTGAGGACGGAGATTCCCGCCACGCAGTCATCCAGGGTTGTGAACTCGTCGGGGCTATGGCTCCGACCGTTCTTACTGGCCACAAAGATCATCGCCGTTTTGACGCCAGACCGCGCGATGACCTGCGTATCGTGGCCGGCGCCACTGACCAGCGTGCGATACGGTATGCCCAGTGCATCGGCAGAGGACCGTATGGTGTCCACAAGCGATGGATCCATGGGTACGGCTGGCTGATCCAGCAGATTCTCGGAACGTAGACCAAGGCCAGCATCAGCGGCGATCTTCGCGATGGCGCGGTCAATTCGCTGGTTATACTCCTGGCGTTTTGCCTCACTATGGTACCGCGAATCAACGCTGAAGCGGATCCGGGCCGCTACGATATTCGGAAAGCCAGGGAATGTCTCAATGCGGCCAATCGTTGACACGGCCGGTGGTCCGAAATCAAGAGCCATCTGGGTAACCTGTTGTATCACTTCCGCGAGCGCGGGAGCGGCATCGAGACGCTCGGCCATCGGCGTAGAGCCAGCATGATCGGCTCTCGCTAGCAGAGTGAACTCTTGCTGGCGAACGCCCGTTATGGCTTCGACCGCGGCCAGAGGTATCTTGAAGCGATCGAGCACCGGACCTTGCTCAATATGCAGTTCTAGGAAGGTGTCAATGTCAGTGCGGTGTGCGCTCCGGACATCTGCCGGATCCAATCCGACAGACCGCATCGCGTCGGCCAGGGTGATTCCGTCTGAATCGCGGATATGGTCAGCCTCGTCAGCACCTACCAATCCGGCGATCGCACGGGCACCCCAGAAGTTGCTGTGGAAGCGGCTCGCCTCTTCGTCGCAGGTGGCCAGTACCTCCAGCGTGCGTCGTGGCTGCCCATATCCCTGTTTGAGGCTGCGCACCGCGATCGATGCCGCTATGACCCCAAGAGTGCCGTCATATTTCCCGCCCTGCACGGTCGTATCGATATGCGAACCGGTTATGATGGAAGGCCCTGGCTCGGTACCCGCCACGACGCCGTATATGTTGCCAACCGCATCCCGCCGAACATCCATGCCGTCGGACTGAAGCCACTCCCCAAGTTCAGCAACGGCTGCGCTCCACGCTGGCGTATACACAAGTCGCCGCATGCCCGCCTCGGGGTGTGGCCCATACCTGGCCATACGTTCAATACGATCTGAGACGAGGGAAGGATCGATCACGATAGGTGAGTCTTGAACTGCCATGACGTGCTGCTCCTCCTGGTGACATGTGATCCTGTACAGGGTGTGCAATCAGTGCGTTATCGACGATGGGTATGCATTGATGGTCAAATCGCGCCGTCGGCCCCGGCTGGCAGCGATGCCTGCGATATCGGTATGATGCGCCTTTCGTGCGACGATAGGCACACAGTATGCCGACGGTCAAGAGATGGTTGGGGCCGTCAGTCAGTCGAAGACGACTCCTGGCCCTCCGGCCATAGCAGGTCGATTGCCTGCGTCGCGAGCAGATCGGTAGTCGCCGCCTCTTCGTCGTCCCGGCGGGCGAGGTCCATGTCTTTCGTCGTGCGTGATCGCGCACCGAGTCGCAGATCGAGCGCGAGCGCACCCTTCAGGAGCCACCGGTCGGGGGCGACGATGAGGAGGCGTGCGAGGAGTCGCTCGAAGACCAGGATTTTGCGTCATCGTACGACCGGGAGGTCCACCGCGTGTGCCATCGTGAGGAGCCGCTGTTCGAGGGCGGTGCGAAACGCGCCGGGCGTGGCGTACTTCATTGCAGCACTGGGGCGAGCGAGTCATCAATAAGGCGGGAGACTCGCTGGTTGCGCTGGCTAGCGTACTGTACGAGCTGCGGCGGTGTGGCGAGACCGCGCTCGACCGCTTAGATCACGGCCTTCTCGATCTGCTCGGGCGCCGAGCCCGCCGCGGCCGCGTCAACGATCGTCCGCGCCGCTGCGGTGAGTCGTATGCCGTCACGGACGGCGATATCGCCGAGAGACAGCGGTCGGGTCGTGGTGTGGATGATCACGCCTGGCAGGTTCGGCAGATGGCGTCTCGCGCCCGGCAAGCGCGTCCTCGATGTTGGTTGTGGGAACGGTGTCTTGCTCCCCTCCCTCGCCTCGGTCATCACGCCTGACGCGTGAGCGCATCGATGACGCCCTCGCCTATCTGGACATGGCAAGCGCCAACGGCAGCTTCTGGGCGTACGGGCTTGTTGTTGTGGCCGCGGGACAGGTACCCGCGTAGCACGAAGACGGCATGCACGATCGCCTCTGGTTCCTGCCTCGTGCGCGATTACGAACTGCCGATAAAAATACCGGCCAGAAACACCAGTCCCCCGCCAAAAATGACCTGCACACATGAGATAAAGAAGTTCATTTTGAAGTACTTGTAGCGGATAAAGGCGATGACCACTAACTCAATGCCGACGACCGCGTACGCCAGCGTCAGTGCGTGGTTGACGTTGCTGATAAGGAAGGGCAGTGTATGCAGGAGGCCACCCAGAAACGTCATAGCGCCCGTGATGAACCCACGAAGGATGGGACTTCCTCGTCCGGTCAAGATGCCGTTATCGGAGAGCGCTTCAGAAAAGGCCATCGAGATCCCTGCGCCGACGGCTGCGGCCATGCCGATCAGAAAGACCGTATGGGTATTATGGGTGGCGAATGCCGTGGCAAAGATGGGCGCGAGGGTCGACACCGAGCCATCCATCAACCCGGCAAGCCCCGGCTGCACATACCGCAGAACAAACTGCTTTTCCGCATCATTCAGGCTTGAGTCCGGTTCACGCGCCGCGCCCACCTGCTCCGCGATGGCTTCCGACATCCGAGACTTCCTTCACCGATGGCTTAGAGTTAGACTCATTCTAATTTGAATAATGACACTGTACCACCTTATACTCGAAATATGGAACGAAGCATGCCGCCATCTGTCCACGACCGCCTGACCCGTCACCGTCAATCCGTGCGGAACGTTGTGACGAGCCAGCCCGAACATCTGACCGCTGCCCAAATTTACGACCTGCTCTGCCAGCAAGAGGCACGGATGGCGTTCGGCACGGTGTATAACGCGCTTCACTATCTCGTTGGTACAGGACTCCTGGCTGAGGTACGCCGCTCCGATGGTGTCATCGCGTACGACCAGGATACGTCGCCGCACGACCATGTAACGTGCCGACTCTGCGGACGACTCGCCGACGTACCCCCCGATTCGTCACAGGATGCCGCCGCGAGCACCTATGAGCAGGTCGCACAGCGAACGGGCTTCACCGTCGAACAGCACAACATTACCTTCGTCGGCGTCTGTCCCGACTGCCGCCGCCAAACCATCGGCCGCTGACCACCCTTCCCGGTGCTTCCTCAGGACAGCGTGATACCCAGGCGGTTGGCTATGCCCGACAGGTAATTGCGCGATTCGCGGTTCTCATGGTCAAACGCCTCCCCCGCCACCGGGCGGCTTGCACTGGCGCGACCAGGGACATCTTCGAGTTCAATCGAGATGACACCGTCGTAGCCGACGTCCCGCAGTGCCGCGAGCAACGCTGCCCAGTCGATTTTCCCCTTGCCTGGCCGCCAGTGCGCGTTCGTCACGCCATCGTTGTCCGAGAAGTGTGTATGGAAGACGCGTGGGCCAAGCTGATAGACGGCAACGTGTGGCAATTCGCCACAGGGGAACATATGGCTCGGATCCAGGTTCACGCCCAGCGCCGAGGAGCCAACGTGCTCGATCAACCGCATGAGGCTCATCGCTGTCGTCGCCCACCGGTAGGGGTGCGTCTCCAACGCGTAGCGCAGTCCTGCCTGCTCGCACGCTGCACAGCATGCCTGCAACGACGCGACATACGTATCATAGCCGCCTGCCCAATCGAGCCCTTCGGGCACATCAACGATCAACTCCTGCGTCTGTGGCAGCGAGAGCAGCCCCGGAAACGGCAGGTCGAACGGCGTGGCCACGACTGAGTTGATGATGCCCGTGCCCAGTTCGTGCGCAACCTCCACGGCCCTCTGGAACTGCTCAATACCGGCGCGGCGGCGCATGGGGTCCGCATCGGCCACGCCACGGGGGGTGAAGACAAACTCGGAGAGCCCCAGCCCTTCTTCTCGCAACAGGTGCCGCAGCCTGCGGATGTCCTCGGGTGTATACGCCTCCTGGAGGACGTCCTGATTCCAGGCGATGAGTTCGATCTGCTTGAATCCCTGAGCGGCAATTCTCCGAATCGCGTCATCATATGGCGCGGGCCACTGAAATGGCCAGACCGCTGCCCCGAACTCCATCGCACGCTCCTTTTTGTCGCACCTGCTTTACTGATAGATCACCACGATCGGCACCGGGTCGAGTCCCAGTACCTGTTTCGGTGTGAACAGCGGCTTATCCTGGCGGTAGAACAGCTTCACTCCCGCATACTGCACCGGTTGATCGTGGATATACGTCCGATACGACTCCAGCTTCATATCGGGGGAGCCGAAGCCATCTATGTCCATCACCACCTGCACCCTGGGGTCAGATTGGATGCGGCTGGAGTTGGTCACCATATGCTCACGGAACCGGTGAACGATCAGGAGCTTTGGAGGGATCTGCTCCTGCGCCACCAGTTGCGACAGCGTCTGCACGGTCTCGTTGATCGTTGTGGCATCGATACTCCCGTACACCTCGCCGGGTACCTGATCGGAGGCCATGGCGAACTCCGGATCGAGCCCCAGATGGACGTTGGGCTGCTTCAGGTACGGCAGCAGCGCCTGCACCTCGCTGGCCACGGAACTGCGCCCTGGTTGCACATCGAGGATCATGAGCGAGCCAGTGCGTTCAGCCCACCCGGCGACTTCAGCGATCAGCGCGTCGGACATCCGTGCGCGGTAGAGGCCATCGGCCCCCGCCCCGGCCTGCGCGACCACCGTGACCAGTTCCAGCGCCGTCTGTACGGGCGTCGTCGGGTCTGCCTCGGCGAAGGCGTCGGCCTGCTGCTTGAGTCGTGCCAGCATCTGCTCGGGCGCGCCCTCGCCCAGCACCCCCATTGCCGGAACCAGTTGATTGCCGTAGTAGACGACCAGACGGTGGCCGGGGAGGATGGCGCCGCTCGTGGACGTGGTAGCAACGATGGCCAGCCCCTCAGGGTTGGCCTCCCACGGAAAACGCTCGGTATTCAGTCGCCGTTGGAGACCACGCGGACCGACCAGCCACGTCTGCCTGCCATCGGTAAAAGCCGTGATATTGTCGGCCTTACGCCAGACGAGTAGGCCACCAGTGGTCTGTTGGAGGCCGTCGCCGTTGGTCACGTCGTGCCGCTCGTCTTCCGTGCAGTCGCCGACCTGGCCGGGCAATCGGTCGTGCATTGCGGCGAAGCCGAACACAAACGCGCACCCTTCCGCCGCGGACGCGCCAGTCGGCCATGCCCCGAGCACCAGCATCATTGCCAGAATCGCCCCGATGAAACGCACGCGCCGACCTCCCCTTGCTCCGCTCATCGCACCATGCGACCCCCATCGCGGTGTAGCGTACCGCAAGCGAGCAGAAGTGCGCCATGGCACACTCGCAGGCAAGTGTACCGCAACGTCGTGCGTCATGGCGCACTTCTGCTCGAAAACCACTATTAACTCAGGATGTTCACGGCGCGTGCCGCGACGAGCGCGACCGTCAGGAGCGACGCCGCCGACTGCACGAGCATAAGCATCTTCGCCCAGGGTGTGAGCGGCATCGTATCGGTCGGGCTAAAAGCGGTCGCGTTTGTAAACGCCAGATAGACATAATCGATAAACAAGGGACGCCACCGTTTCATAGCGGGATTCGAGGCCGCAAGCTGCATCTGCGGGAAGAGAAAGTCGGGTTCCCGAACGTCGTGCCGGAGCCGCATGGCCGGTCCACCGCGGTCCAACTCCCAGTACCAGAGTGCGAAGATCAGCACATTCGTCACCCAGATATTGAGCGCGTTGAGAATGAGTGGCCCACCCTCGGCCTTGCCACCTTTCAGAAGGAACTGCACCAAAAGCACGAGAGAGATCAGATTCGCTACATTGATCAGCGCAATCAATGCGATCGCTATGAAACGCTGCCACGGAAGTTCGTCACCGTGCCGATGCGGCACCACCAGGGTCAGCGGCACCAGGAGTGTGAGCGTGAGCGCAGGCACTATCCAGTTCGGACCGAACGTCAGTGTTTCGGGCAGCACGATGTACAGGCCCAGCGTCACCAGTACTGCAAGCGAAGCTGGCCAGCGTGGTTCGTGCCGCGATGACGGTGATGACGTCTGGCCCGCTGTATCATTTGTTACCACCACGGATATGCTCCCCCACCGTCGTACAGCACCGAAACCAGCCCCATGGTACGTAGACGACCAACTCCCTGCCGTACCTCAACCATGGGAGATCGGGTACGTTCTTGAAGTGGTAACGACACGCTACGGTCCCTGCTACGCGGTCGTGCTATCCCAGCACGACATGAGGTGGCGTCTCCACCCCACGACCTTCTTGCTCGCGTATGTGAGCCTACGAGGCATGTGCGAGAGCACGGGACTTTCGGGTAACAAGAATTCGATGTTCGCGAACGCTTGAATATACGGTAACAGTGATGTATGCTCACCGCGTCATTATCCATCGATACGTTGCATAAACTCTCTTCCGCAATTGCTTCCCATGAGACGAGTGTAGAAGTATGACGACGTAAGCATCTGCTAGAAAGTTTGCCGTGGCACGTCTCGTACAAGCCGGGGTAGGTCCAGCGACCGAGGGAGAGCGCAAGGCTGGCAATGCGCTTGCAAAACTACCCCGGGACTGGGTTGTTATCGCCAATAAAGTCCTCCCGACCCCACAGGGTCAGTCGTTCGAAATCGACTTTATTGTTCTCGCCGATCACCATATCTTCACGATCGATGAAAAGTCGTGGCGCGGACGTATTCATGGTAGCGACGAAGTGTGGGTGCGTGACAATGGCTCGTCGGAGCGGAGTCCCCTCGCTAAAATTGACTACGTTGCCAAGGTACTCGCCGGCCGCCTCAGGGATAACGTTGCGTATTTCAAGGAAATAGCGGGTCATCCCGTGGTTGGGCGCGTGTTGTTGTCCCAGATCGACCACCGACCTACCGTGCGCGATCCCCGTGCCGCCGATGGAATTCTCATGTTGCCGTCTCTGGTTGAGACTCTGGTACAGCAAGACGAATCGAACGGAGAAGCATCGATTACCGCGCTTCGCGCCAAAATTGAGGCATGGCTGCACGACCTTTCAGATCGTCCAAAGACCCCATCTACTATTGGTCCGTATCGTGTCATCGACGTCGCCAGCGGTCTGGCAGGATCGCGTGTGTTTCAGGTTGAACATACCGATGGCGAAAAACGCGTGCTCACGCTCTACAACATGGCATCCGCTGATGAAGTCACACGTACCTTTTACCGTCGGGAATCCCAAACACTTCGGCACTTGCATGGGCTCGGTGTGGCGCCCGAGGTGCAGGATACCTTTTCCTGGTCCGACGACTTCCTGGCAGTGCCAAGCGCCGTTCCCGCTGGACAGTCGCTTGGGGCATTGCCCCCGGCTCAGAGCGAAGCCGATGCCTTGCGAGATGTGCGCTGGGCGGCAACGGCATGCTCTGCTCTGGCGAAGGTGCATACCGCAGGCGTCATCCACAGGGCGCTCAACCCCGACGCCGTCTACGTAAGCGAGCAGCACGGGCAGCCGCACGTGGAGTTTACCCGGTTCTTTGCCGCTCGGCGCGAGGCGGGAACGATCGCCCCGACGCTGGATAACCTGGGCCTCACCGATCCCTACGTGGCTCCAGAAATAGCTCAACTGGGCAGCTACGGTTTCGCGAGTGCCGATTCAGATACGTACAGTCTCGGACTCGTGTTCCTCGAACGGCTCGCTGCCGTTCCCGTCGATGTGCTGCGGGAATCCGATGGCAGCGTACGAGTTCCTGAAGGGGGAGCGGGGTGGCCATACCTTCCCGAGTCGACGGTCTCAGAACTTCGGGATATCTTCGAGGCCATGGTGACGCCTGGAAGCCTCGCGCCAAAGGGCACGCCCGAGTCATTCCGTTTGTCCGCACGGGATGCGGCCGATCATCTTGACGCGCTCCTGCTTCGCATCGAGCAGGAGCGCGAGCCAATCTCGGGGAAACTCCTCGACAGGCGGTACCGTGTCGAGCGCCTTCTGGGGCAGGGCGCGTTCGCACGCACCTATCTCGCGAGCGATACCGTGGCACCAGGGCTATTCGCACTCAAGCAGTTCTTGCGCCCCGTGGGCGAGGAGTTTCAACAGGCGCGCAGTGAGTTTGACACGCTGCGCCAACTTCGGCACAAGAATCTTCCCACCGTGTACGACGTGTATCCCCCGAGCCATGAGGTACACGTCAAACTCGAATACGTTGAGGGGCAGCCGCTCTCCCAGGCAATGGGTGACTATATCGGTAACCTGGCACAATGTCGTCGCCTGGCGAGCGATCTCCTCGACGCAGTCGACCAGTTGGAGCAGCGCGCTCTGCTGCACCGCGATATCAAGCCTGAGAACGTCATCCTCCGCGACGGCACGAACGAGGCGGTTCTGATCGACTTCGGTATCGCGACGGCGACTCAGTTGCAGAACGGGGTCGCTGGCACCCCGGGATACCTGCCACCGGAGACGTATCAGGCGACGGAACCACCTCCTACATCCGACCGATACGCACTGGGCGTGTTGCTGTTCCACGCACTCATCGGGCGCAGCCCGTTCGTCGACGATGACCCATACAGGCAGATACCGGTGCAGGAGATACCTGGTGTTCCCCCTGACGCTCAGAGATTTGCCCATGCGCTCCTTCGGGCGGTTGCAATAGCGCCAGACGAACGATTTGCATCCGCGCACGCGATGCGTACGGCCCTTCTTGGAACGACCACGGACAGAAAGGTCGTCGACATCACGGAGCTCCCCGACCTCGTTAATCCGTGGGTCGACGCACTACGCGGGCTGTTTCGCAACAGTACACTGGGGAACGCGGACAACCGTGGCATGGATAGTGACTTTGCACGCGCCACCTACGTATCCACGGCACTTGATGATCACCTGCTCCCGGCGATTTTCCGCGATCACCCACGAGTCGTCTTCCTGACAGGAAATCCCGGGGATGGGAAAACGGCGTTTCTCGAACGTGTACAGAGCAAACTCCAGGGGGACGGCGCGACGTGTGTATCGCTTGATGTCAGTGGCTGGGAATGGACGTTCGACGGCCATACGTTCCGTGCTTGCTACGATGCTTCCGAGTCGCACCAGGGGAAAAGCGCTGATGAGCAACTGCTCGCACGCCTCGATGGCCTGCAGGGGGACACACCGGACCGCACCGACCTGACCGTCCTCGTTGCCATCAATGACGGTCGACTTGCGGCTGTGGTTGAGATACACGGGTCTCGGTTCGGGTGGATGGTACGTGGCGTCGAACAGGCCCGCCACACACCACAGGATGAAGCGGGAGGCGTCTGGCTCGTCGATCTGAAGCAGCGCGCATACGTCAGCAGCAGCCCCGGTCCTGACGGGCAATCGGTGATGCGTCGTGTGCTGAAGACGCTGGTCAGTCCCACACAGTGGGACATCTGCACTGGTTGCTCCGCTCAACAGATCTGCCCGATGCGCCAGAACGCGATTGCACTTGGTGCGAGTGGCGATGGCGAGACGAGCCAGCGACTGGAGTATCTGTTGTTGCTCGCGCATCTGCGGGCACAACGTCACGTGACGATGCGCGACCTGCGTTCTGGGTTGGCATACCTCGTCACCGGCGACACCGGTTGCCAGGATGTCCACCATGCTCGTCACCAGGATCAAGCACTACCCTCGCTCGACTTCTGGCGATCAGCATTCCGCACGCCAACAGATCGAGATGTGCTACTGGGCGAGTTAGAAATCCTCGACCCCGGTCGGTACGGGCAACCACACCTTGAGCGCTTCCTCTACTTCCGTCAGGAGGAGACCGACGAGCGCGAGCGACGCGGCATGTTCCGCGACGGTGGCGACGTCCGACCGACAGCTGAGCCGGTGGCGTGGCTGGCTGATGTCAAACGCCGCCTCTTCTTCCTGAGCCAGACCTCCGATGCCGCTGCTGGCGAATCCCTTCCGCAGTGGCGAGCCCTCTTGCCATACCAGCACGCGGCCGAATTTCTTGAAATCTTGAGCGGTCAGCGGTCACCAGACGACGTGTTGCCGCGTATCGCGCGTGGTGTTGGCCGGTCCGACGGCCTCAGTGGGGCGGTGATCAGCGAGGGCCTCTGTCTGCGGGTGGCGCACTCAGAGGTGAACAGCCTGACGGTGCTCAAACTGTTTCCTCTGGAAAAGTTTCGCCTGGTGGTGGCAGACCCGCGGGCGAGCAGCGTTGTGGAGGCCATCCCTGGCTCGCTGTGGCTCATCCACGTTGATACATCGGCACGGCTAGAAATAACGCTCGACCTCTATGAGCTCCTGATGCGGCTCGCCAGCGGTCTGGAACCCACCAGTCCTGAACTGCAACCGTTGCTCGAGGACATGGCTCCGTTCAAGAGCACGGTGCAACTGAGCAATACACGAGACCTCATCCTGGTCGAAGGCGGGCGTCGTCTTCACCTCCTGACGCAGCGCAACGGGAAGATTGTTCGCGAGCAATACGCGACAGGATTGGCGCGGTCATGAAACTGATTCTCCCGAAGGCGCTGCGCGGCTTCTCCTATGACCGTGCGATGCCCGTCGAATTCAACAGCTTCAACGATGACGTCTGGCTGCCGTCGCTGTTTTTCAAGGTGGTAACGGGTGGCCAGGACCGGGGCCGCAACGCCAATGACCCAACGAACCTTGAACGATACGTGGAAGCACTTGCGGGGCACCCTCATGTGGATGGGTTTGAGGGCGACGTAGGATATCGGCTGCTCAATCGACTGACCAGAACGTCGTTGGTCCAGATGGGCTTCCGCGGTCAAGCGCACCGGTCAGAGCAGATCGAGAGCGTCAGTCCGTATTCGATTCTGGCGTTTAAACCGGGTTTTCCAGAACACGCGTCAGTGAGCCGAAAAGTGGATGTCCTCGTCTATCGCATGATGCGCGACCAGATGCGAGGTGACGCTTTACTGCGGACCTTCTTCGAGCGCGTCTTTGGGCACGGTGTCCACGTTCAGGGAGGTGCCCAGCCCGGCGGAACATACGACGGCTGTACTGAAATTGGCACGCTCACTCGCTTATCGCTCTGTCTCCTCGATGGGTTTCAGAGCGTTGGAGCAAGACCACCAAAAGAGCGGATACCGGGCGAGCCAATGCCAGCCTTTGCTAGTGCCATGGCGCGAGATCTCCAGCGGTATCTCCAGGCATACCACGACAAAATGCCCGTCGAGGCCCTCACCCATCATTTCAGGGGGCTGGTCAGTGTCGAATTGTTCATCTACACGCTGAAGCTTTTCCATGCGCTGCCCGCGCTGGTCTCCGACGCGTCCGTGTTGCCCGCAGCCATGCGGGAACTGCTGCAAACGTCAGCCCCTGAAATCTATCTCGACTTTACCGGTACAGCTTCCGGACTCAGCCGTTCGATGGCAACATTCTGCGTTCGTCGTGACCTGGAATCCATCCATCCCTTTATGACGGCTGTGCTCACCGTGCGGCACTTCGACCGCCTGGTTCGCGCCGTGCGTGGGGACAAAAAAGTGGTGCAAGCAGTGGAGGCGGGTCTTGACGGGAAAGAGGGACCTGCGTACCTCCAATTGCTACTTACTCTGCGTGATGACCTGGCAGTGGCGCTACGAGTGGATACGGCTGCCGAGCACGAAGAGGAAGAAATTCGGTCACTAAACAGTGAGAATCCAGGGGACGACATGATGAGCGCAAGTCGTGAATATATTGATCACGTTACCATAGATGGTGAAAGTGGTTTTCAGCGACTGATCCTACTGCTCTGTGATGTGCAACGTGGGAAGATCTTCGAGACTGCATCTCAGTGGTATCGCAACATCGGTGGACTGACACGGCCGTACGGCCTACTTACCGGCACCTCGGCTAATCGGTCAACCTGGCGGTACGCGCCGGGCAATGACCTGCTTGCCACCCTCGTGCAGTTGGCCGCCGTTGACATCCCGCAGTGGAACACGGACACGCCTGCACCCGCGCCCGTAGCACTGGCCGGCTTCCTCAAATGGCTTGAGAAGCGTTTTGGCATCATTGTCGACCGGCCTCCCGATACCGTACACGGTGCTGAATACACCGCCGCCGCTCAGGAAAACTTGCAGGCAATGCTTCGACGGCTCCGGCAGATGGGCGTGTTCCGGGATCTATCGGACGACGTCACCGTACAACGACTCCATCCACCGTACACGAATAATAGCATTGGAGCATCGGCACCATGATTAAACTGCCAAAAGACTTGCGAGGGGGCACGTTCAATCGCGCGCTTCAAGTCACAGCCAACGGCTTTGATGTAGATGCGGTGCTCCCTGCTGTTTTTTTTCGGGTAGTGAGTGAAGGGCAAGAACGCGGTCGCCATCCTAACGATCCGACCCAGATTCAATCTTTCGTGGATCGTTTGGCGCAGCACCGCGACGTGCAAGGGTTCGAAAGTTTGGAAGGTGGCCGTCTTCTGAATCGATTGGTTCGCACATCTCTTGTGGAGATAGGTCGACAGGGTATCCGTCGCAACGTCGAGCAAATAAGCGGCATTGCTGGTCACACGTTCTTATCATTTAAGTCGGGAATCCCTGACGATGGTTCCAGGCTCCGTAGTGTAGACAGGGTAGTCTACCAAATGATGCGTGAACAGGTCGGCAGTGACACCCGCCTCCGTGCGCTGTTCGAGGAAGTCTTTGGCCAGGGATTGTCAATTCAGGGAGGACGCATTCCTGACGGCAGCTACGACGGGGCCACGCCGCTCGATACGCTCACCAGACTATCAATTGCTTTTCTCGATGGATTTCAGCCAACACCAGCCCGTCCCGCTGTATCAAAAGAACGACACGAAGCATGCCCTACATTGGCCATCGCGATGGCGAGCGACTTACGTGCGTATATGCTGGGGTACCATCGCAGCATGCCGACCGAGGCACTGGCGTACCACTTCCGTGCTCTCATTAACTTCGAGTTATTCACGTACACGATGAAACTGTTCTACGCGATTCCGGAACTGATCGCTCAACCAGATCGTCTCCCAGCCGCCATGTCAGCCGGAGTGGCGTCCTCTCCACCCGAAGTCTACATAGACTTCACCGGCACGAGTCGCGGTCTCAGCAGCGATATGGCCGCCTACGGTGTCCGGCGCGACGTTGAGGCGATATCGCGGTATCTCGTGGGAGTACTCACCCTCCGTCACCTTGACAGGTACGTGCAGCGCTTCCGAAACGATCGGCGCGTTGGTCAGATTGTCAACGATGCGCTGGCACAGGATGACGGAGGTCCAGGGTATTTGCAGGCTCTGTTGCGATTGCGGGGCCACAGCGCCATAGCGACCAAACTTGACGCCGCCGCCGAGTACGACGAGCAACTGATCCGCGATGAAAATACCCCGGCAGACCACGAAGGCAAGGCCGACCCTCCAGAATGGAAAATGATCGACGAGATCGCTTCCCCCGGTGAATCAAGCCTCGAGAGACTCGTTCTCCTTCTTGCCGAAGGCCAGCGATCAAAGGGCACTCAGAACACGGTCAAATGGTACTGGAGCATTGGCGGCCTGACGAAACCGCACGGCATCATGTCCGGCTTGCTCCGGCATCGGCAAAGCTGGCGATACGCGCCGAGCAACGACCTCCTGGCGACCTGGGTCCAGCTGGCGGCCGTGGCACAGGGGGACGGTAATGATGGACGGCCCGACATCCCCGAATCCGTGAGTCTGCGGGGATTCCTCGACTGGCTGGAGCGTCGCTTTGGCATCCTCGTGGATCGTCCCCTGGCGGAATTCCGGGGTGCCGAATACGTCGCCGCTGCACAGGAAAACCTGCAAGCCATGCTCCGCAGGCTGCGACAGATGGGCATCTTCCGCGACCTGTCCGATGACGTCACAACCCTGCGCCTGTACCCACCGTACAGCCGAACGAACGAGGAGACAGTGACCCGATGATGCGAGCCACGACAGCCCCCAGAGTCACATCGCCCGAAGGACGCCGACGCGCGATACTTGCGGATCTCGTCGCGGTTCATCTGCGAGGGACCGGTGATGGCCATTGCATCCGCATCAACTACCTCACCCGCGAGGAAGCCGAAGACGTCTGTTGGGAACTCCGCGACCGCACGTCAACGTCGTCACAGGATCTCCATATTTACATCCTGTTAGGGGCAGGGCACGGCGCCGACAGCGACGTGGGTTTGACCACGGACCGCGCCATCGAGTTACGCAATCGGAAGCACGGCACCCTCTGTCTCTTCGTGCCACCCGACCTGGTCGATGCTACCGTCAGTTCGCTTGGGAACTCCTTCGCCGAGATCGACGGTCGCACACTGCATAGAAATGCACTGACCCGCGTCCAGCACGAACTCGGACCGGTGGCCCAGGACATGGTTCGGCATGTGCTGGGTGCACAACGTGGACGAGTGGCTGCGAGCACGGATGAACAACTGGATTTCGCGCTCAGCGCGGCGACACGCGAACGGGCGGGAGAACTGGAGAAGTTGGGCCTGGAACTGTGGCGGGTGGGCCTCATTGCCGATGGACGCGCTGATTTCGACAGCTACATCGCGGCGAATAGACGGCACACCGGTCACCTGTCGCGCCCACAGCGGTTAGGCGCATCCTACCGCGACCGTATCACCAGCCTCAAGGTGTCCCCAAAAACAGCGCGCGAGCTGGAAGCCTTCTTCGCCACCCGTCCCATGCACGATGTCTCACGGTGGTCGCGCGAACTTGCCGAGGGGATAGGGCCGACCTTTGACACATGGGTGTTCCCTGAGGCGGTTCGTACCAACCTGACCAGCGTGCAACTGGAACCATTTACGGACACGCACGGTGCGGTCACACGGTCCTCGCGGCTCCTTCAGCCTGATGGGGCCGACGGAGCGCTCATCGCGACCTATGGGGAGAAGGAGTTCATCAACGTCAAGTGGACGCCGACGCCTTTAAAGCCGCTCAATGTGCAGTCCTGGCACGTCGAGATTGTGGTGTCCGGTGAAGGTGACGGACTGGACGACGACTCCGGTCTGGATCTTCCATCGCGCGAGGTGAAGGGGACGGGACGTACTGCCCGAGTCAAGCTCAACATCGATGTCGACAGTCCGCCCGAAGACCGTTTCCGTGTGCGCGTGGTCGCTGTCGACGAGACGGGCAACGAGATCAGCGATGCAGAAAATAAACTCATTGAGGCGTTCAGCGAGGAATTCTATCTCACCTCAGAGTCGCGTGTTCGTCCCAAAAGCGTCAGCCAGCGGCGGCGCACCGTGGCGTCATTGGCAGTGGGAAGACTTCAGGCGGGTGCCCACCAAAGTTTTGCGCTGGCGTTGGGTGGGGACCAGACGCGAGAATACCAGGAGGTGACAGTGCGACGCAGCGGGGGGACGGGCGATGGACTGGGCAGTGGGCGCGAGTGAGCGGGGGG
>JAABUZ0100003626.1_pt1 | contig 22609 bp, 22 predicted proteins | sample 5562091 | NCBI WGS metagenome assembly JAABUZ01 (sample SAMN12813069, study PRJNA571459) | rock metagenome | isolation source: Antarctica rocks | place: Antarctica: Victoria Land, Linnaeus Terrace sud | collected 2015-12-21
AGCTCTCCCAGAAGGAGTACTCGCTCCTGCGCACGCTCGCCACCGAGCCGACGCGGGTCTTCACCAAGGAGGAGCTGCTGCGCGGGGTCTGGGGCTTTCGCTCCCTGGGCTCGACGCGGACGCTCGACTCCCACGCGTGTCGGCTGCGCCACAAGCTGGGCGTCCACGGCGATCGCTTCGTGGTCAACGTGTGGGGCGTCGGCTACCGCCTGATCGACGGGCCGGTGGGATCGTGAGCGGGAGCGTCGCGCTGCTCGCCGGCTGGACCGTCGCGCTGGCGGCCCTGGCCCTGGCCGCCGCGTGGCGCCAACGTCTGGCGCGGCGGATGGAGCTCGTCGCGCGCGCCTGCCACGAGGTGCGCGGACCGCTCACCGCCGCGCACCTGGGGATCCACCTGGCCGCGCGGCCGGACGCGCGGGTCGCGCCGCGGCTGGCGGTGATCGAGCTCGAGCTGCGGCGGGCGGCCCTCGCGCTCGACGACCTCAGCGCCGCCCGCCACGGTGACCGCGTCCCGGATCGGCCGGAGGCCTTCGACCTCGGCGAGCTGCTGCACGAAGCCGCCGAGGCGTGGCGCCCCGTGGCCGAGGCGCGTGGCGGCGAGCTGCGGGTCGTGGCGCCCGACGGGGCGGCGCTCGTGCGCGGAGACCGGCTGCGGCTCGCCCAGGCCTGCGGGAACCTCCTGGCCAACGCGATCGAGCATGGGGGCGGCGCGGTTGAGCTGCGCTGGCGCCCGAGCGCGGATCACGTGCGTGTGGAGGTGGGCGATCTCGGGCCCGGCCTGCCCTCGTCGATCGCCTCGCTCGCCGCGCGACCGCGCGCGGGCCGAGGTCGGCGTGGCCGCGGTCTGGCCATCGCGGCGGAGATCGCCGCGCGCCACGGCGGCCGGCTGGCCGCCGCGCCCGCTCCCCGCGGCGCGCGGCTCGCCCTCGAGCTGCCCGCGTTCTGGGCCGGGGCATGAGCCCACGCCGGCGCGCCGTGCTCCTGCTCGGCCTCGCCCTCGCCCTCGGCGGCCTGGCCGCCTCCGACGTCGCACGCCGCGAGGCGGCGGTCGCGGGTCAGCTCGGGCCTCCGGTGCCGGTGATTGTCGCCCGCGGCGCGCTGCCCTCGGGCGCGCCGCTGGCGCCCGACCGGCTCGGCGTGCGGCTCGTACCCGCTCGCTACGTGCCTCCCGGCACCTTCCGCGCCGCGGCGCCCCTGACTGGCCTGCGCACCGCCCGGTCGCTGCCCGCGGGCGCGTTCCTCTCCGCCGCCGAGCTGCGCGACCCGGCGGCCGAGTCGCGCCCGGGCGCGCCCATCCGGCCGGGCGAGCGGGTCGCCGACGTGGTGGCGCGCGCGGCGCCGGAGCTCGTCACCCCCGGCGTACGCGTCGACGTGCTCGTCACCCGGGAGGGGAGCAGCGGCGGCCGGGGCCGGACGGAGCTCGCGCTACAGGACGTCGAGGTGCTCGCCGCCGCGGCGGCGCCCGCGGGCGGCGGAGGCGGGGGCGCCGGCGGCGCCCCGGACACCGGGGCGGGGCCGACGGTCGCCGCCTCGTTGCGGGTCGACCTGCGCCAGGCCGTCTTCCTCGCCGCCGCCCAGAGCTTCGCCAAGGAGATACGGCTGCTGCCGCGGGCTCCGGGCGACCGCGCGCACTCCGGCGACGGGCTCGTCGCGGGAGGCTGAGCAGTGGGCGCGGGCGCAGAGACCCTCGACGAGCTGGCCGGGGAGCTGCACGCGCGACTCGTACGCGATGCCGGCGCCGGCGGGGAGGTCACCGAGCTGCGCGAGCGGATCGAAAGGCTCGTGCGCCAGGAGGCCGGGCTGCTCGCGGAGAGCGAGCGCACCGAGCTCGCGCGCCGCCTGGCCGAGCGAACCGTCGGGCTCGGTCCCCTCGAGCCGCTGCTGCGCGACCCCGCGGTCGAGGAGGTGATGGTCAACGGCCCGGGCACCGTCTGGGTCGAGCGCGCCGGGCGGATCGTGCCCACGGAGGTCTCCTTTGCCTCCGAGCGCGAGCTTCGCCACGCGATCGAGAGGATCCTCGCGCCACTGGGGCGGCGGGTCGACGAGGCCACGCCGCTGGTCGACGCCCGCCTGCCCGACGGCTCGCGGGTCAACGTCGTCATCCCGCCGCTCTCCCTCGACGGGCCGGTGCTCACCATCCGCCGCTTCCGGCGTCGCGGGTTCTCGCCCGACGACCTCGTGGCCGCGGGAACGCTCTCGCCGCCGCTGCGCGACTTCCTCGCGGTCTGCGTGCGCGCCCGGCTGAACATCCTCGTCTCCGGAGGCACCGGATCGGGCAAGACCACGACGCTCAACGCCCTGTCGAGCTTCATCTCGGGCGAGGAGCGCATCGTCACGGTGGAGGACGCCGCCGAGCTGCGCCTTCAGCAGCCCCACGTCGTGCGCCTCGAGGCGCGGCCGCCCGGGCTGGACGGTGGGGGAGAGGTGACGATCCGTCGCCTGGTGCGCAACGCCCTGCGCATGCGGCCCGATCGCATAGTCGTCGGCGAGGTGCGCGGGCCCGAGGCGCTCGACATGCTGATGGCGATGGGCAGCGGCCACGACGGCTCGCTCGGGACGGTGCACGCGGGCTCGGCCGAGGAAGCCCTGCGCCGGCTCGAGACCCTCGCGCTCATGGCCGACGTCGCGCTGCCGCACGCGGCCGTGCGCGAGCAGGTGGCCGGCGCGCTCGACCTCGTCGTCCAGCAGGCGCGGACCCGCGACGGCGCCCGGCGAGTGGTCGCGGTGAGCGAGGTCACCCGTGTCGCCGGCGGCGCCGCCACCCGCGAGGTCTTCGTCCTTCGCGGGGAGCGCCCCTGCTGGCGCGCTCCTCTGGCCGACTCACTTGCCGGGCGCCTGGCGGCCGCCGGATGAGCGTCGCTCCCCTGCTCGCCGCCGGGGCGGCGACCGCCGGCGTGGCCGGGGCGTGGGACGCGCTGGCCGCCGCGGAGACGCTCGGAGCGGGACGCGCCGCCGCCCGGTCGCTCATCCCGCTCGCCCGGCTCGGGCGCGACGGACGGGCGCCGACGGCTCCCGAGCGACGGCGGCTCGTGCGCGTCGCGGCGGGTGCGCTGTTCGTGGCCGGCTGGCTCCTCGTCTCGCCGCTCGCCGGCCTGGCCGCCGCGATCGGCGGACCCTCGGCGCTGCTCGCGGTCATCCGCGCGCGACGCCGCCGCTACGCCGCTCGCCTGGCTCGAGACGCCCCCGCCGTCGCCAGGGCGCTCGCCGATGCGCTCGCGGCCGGACACTCCATTCGCGGCGCGGTGCCCGAGGCGGCGGGTGCGCTCGACGGGCCGGCTGCGGCGGAGCTGCGAACGGCGGCGGGCGCGCTCGCGGTGGGCGAGGAGACCGAGCCGGTTCTCGAGCGCCTCGCGGGCCGTGCGGGCGGCCGGGCGTGGAGCGTCATCGTCGCCGCGGTGCTGTTGCAGCGCGACGCGGGCGGGGACCTCGCGCGCCTGCTGCGGAGCATCGCCGCCGCCCACGAGGAGTCACTGCGAATCGAGGACGACGCCCGCGGAGCCACCGCCCAGGCGCGCTTCACGGGCCTTCTGGTCTGCGCCTTGCCGCTCGGCGCCGCCGCCCTGGCCGAGCTGGCCAGCCCCGGCTACCTCGGCGGACTCGTGCGCTCGCCCCTCTCGGCGACGCTCGCTGGCCTGGCGCTCGCGTTCCAGTGCGGCGGAGCGCTGGCCATCCGGCGCCTGGCGCGGATCCGCGGATGACCCGGGACCTCCTCGCCGCGGTGCTCGCCGCCGCTCTGGCCGCGGCCGGGACCGTGGAGCTGCTCTGCGTGCTCGGGCCGCGCCGCCCTGGCCGACGACGCGCTCCCGTGCTCGCCGCGGCCGCCGTGGGCGCCTTGAGGCGGCTCGGGCGGCGCGCGGGCGCCCCGAGCGCCCCCGGCGGCCTGCCCGTCCGTATGGCGGCGGCCGGCTCGCCGCTGGGTCTGGGCACGGGTGACGTCATGGCGGTCAAGGGCGGGGCCGCGCTGGTCGCCCTCCTCGCCGCCATCCCGCTCGGCGCCGTGCTCCCGGGCCGGTTGCCGCCGCTCGTGGCGGTGGCGCTCCCGCTGCTCGCGTTCTTCGTCCCCGACGCTTGGCTCTCTCACCGGATACGAGCTCGCGCGCGGGCGATGGAGGAGGAGCTTCCCGACCTGCTCGACCTCCTGCGCGTGGCGCTCGAGGCCAACCTGCCTCTGCGCCGGGCGCTCGCCGAGGCCGCGCGGCGCACGCCGGGCGCGCTGGCCGTGGAGGTGCGCCGGGCGGTCACCGAGCTCGAGCTCGGCCTTCCGGCCGAAGGCGTGCTCGAGCGCCTGGGGGTCCGATGCCCGGCCGCCGGCCTGCCCGCGCTGACCGGCATCCTGCGCCGCGCGGGACGCCACGGAGCGCCGCCCGCCGAGGCGCTCGCCGCCCAGGCGCGGGAGGCCCGGGCCGCACGCGCTCGCCGCGTGCGCGAGGACGCGGCGCGGGCGGCGCCCAAGATCCAGCTCGTCGTGGCGCTGCTCCTGGTGCCCTCGGTCATGCTGCTGGTCACCGCCGCGCTGGTGCACTCGCTGCTCTAGCTGGCGCGCCCGCGGGGCCACTCTCTGCACGTCTTCGCCCAGCGGGCTCCGCTGCACCACGGCTTGCATCACGGCCGCGGATCGCTGTCAGGGCGCGAGCCGCCCCTCATCCTCCGCTGCACGGGCGAATCGCGGGTCGGCGTGCGGTCCGATTCAAGTGATGTGGGGCGCACGCCGACATGGGTGTTGCAGAGTGGGGTAAAGTGGGGTACGTTCCCCTCGCAGCTCATGGACCGGGGTGGCCGGGCTCCTCCCACCCGGCCACCTCGGTTCCAGCTCCAGCTCAATCACTCTTCGGCACCCGATGACCCTTGGCCTTCCGCGGCACCTTCGAATTCACGCTCGACGCCAAGAACCGGCTAACGGTTCCGTCGACGTTCCGCGCCGCCTTCGCGAGCGGCGCCGTGCTCGCATGCGGCCTCGAGAACTGCGGAGCGCTCTGGCGGCCTGCGGACTTCGAGCGCTACACGGCCGAGGCGCGCGCCGGACTGCACGCGCTCTCTCCGCAGTACCGCCAGCTCACCCGGTTCTTCTCCAACAACGCCTGGGACGTCGAGCTCGACGGCGCGGGCCGCGTGACCCTCACCGCGACGCTCATCGACTGGGCGCGCCTCGGCAAGGAGGTGGTGGTCGCGGGCTCCGACGAGTGCCTGGAGATCTGGGACCGCGACCGGCACCGCGAGATGAACGCCCAGACCGTGTCTGAGCTCCCTGACCTCACCGCTCGTTTTGGCCACACTGCTTGACATGTCCGCCACCCACGTCCCGGTGCTCGCCGGAGAGCTGGTCGAGCTCCTGGACCCGAGGGCAGGCGAGGTGGCCATCGACTGCACCGTCGGAGGCGGCGGCCACGCGCGCCTGATCGCCGAGCGCATCGGACCCTCGGGCACGCTGATCGGCATCGATCGCGATCCCGTGGCCGAGGAGCGCTTCGCGGAGCTCGCCGCCGAGGTGCCCTGCTCCACGCGCTTCGTGCGCGCCGCCTTCGCGGAGGGCCTCGCGGCGCTGCGCGAGGAGGACGTGCGCGCCGACATCGCCTACCTCGACCTCGGGATGTCCTCCATGCAGGTCGACGCCTGGGAGCGCGGGTTCTCCTACTCCTACGACGCCCCGCTCGACATGCGCATGGACCCCGACCAGGAGCTCTGCGCCCGCGCGGTCGTCAACGCTTGGGACGAGCGCCGCCTCGCCCGGCTCTTTCGCACCTACGGGGAGGAGCGCTACGCGGGAGCGATCGCGCGAGCGATCGCGCGGCGCCGGCGCACGGGCGAGATCGAGACCACCCAGGAGCTCGCGGAGACCATCGCGGCGGCGGTCCCCGCTCCGGCCCGCTTCGCCTCGGGGCATCCGGCCAAGCGCGTCTTTCAGGCCATCCGGATCGCGGTCAACGACGAGCTCGACCAGCTCGACGCCGCGCTGCCCGGGACGTGGTCGCTCCTGCGACCGGGAGGCCGGCTCGCTGCGATCTCCTTCCACTCCCTCGAGGACCGTCGCGTGAAGCGCTTCCTGGCCGACAGGACACGCGGCTGCGTCTGTCCGCCCGACTTGCCAGTCTGCGCCTGCGGTCGCAGGCCGGAGGCTGAGCTCCTCGCGCGAAGGGCCGTGGCGCCCACCCCCGGCGAAGTCGCTGCCAACCCGCGATCGAAGTCGGCGCGCATGCGCGCCGCCCGCAAGCTGGAGGTCAGATGACCCCGCCCGCCGCCAACGCCGCCGGTCGCCCGCGCCCCGCGCCGTCCGATCGCCGTGCCGCGGCCGCCCGTCCCGCCCGGCGGGTCTCCGGACCGCTGCGCGCGCCGACGCCCCGCCCGGCCGGTCCCGGCGTCGGGGGTCGGCCGATCGCCGTCCCGAGGCCCGCGCGGCGCTCGCTGCCGGCCGGCGAGCGCCTCCTCGAGGCGCTGCGCGCACTGCCCGACCATCGCCTGCTCGACCGGCTCGTGCGCGGGCGGGCGTGGATCGCGATCCTCGCCGCCGCGCTGCTCGGCATCGTCTTCCTGCAGGTGTCGCTGCTCAAGCTGAACGCCGGCATCGGCCGTGCGGTGCAGCACAGCGCCCTGCTCCAGCGCCAGAACGCCGACCTGCGCGACAGCGTCTCGCGGCTCTCCTCGGGCGACCGGGTGCAGCGGCTCGCCGCTCAGATGGGACTTCAGGTGCCGACACCGGGGACGGTGCGCTTCGTCGAGCCGAGCGCCGCCAGCGCCGCGCTGGCGGCCGTGCGGATCCGTCCGCCGCTCAACTCGGCGCTGAGCGCGACCTCGAGCACCCGCGCGAGGGTCCCCAGCTCGGCGACCGCCGCGACCTCGGCGAGCCCGACCTCCGGCTATCCCGCGCCGACGGTGAGCACGACGGCGACCGGCACGCCCACTGCCGCGGCCCCCGGCACCGCCTCGGCCCCCGGCGCCTCTGCGGCCGGCGCCTCGACGGGAACGACCGCGCACCCCTAGATGATCGTCTAGTGCCGCTCATCGAGCGCCGCATCGGGCTGCTCTTCGTCGTCTTCGTCCTCCTGCTCGGCACCGCGGTGCTCCGCGCCGCCTACCTGGGCACGATCCAGGGCTCGAGCCTGCGCCGGGCCGCCGCGCGCCAGCAGGTCTCCACCGTGTCCGTTCCGGCCGCGCGCGGAGCGATCGCCGACCGCCACGGGAACGAGCTCGCGGTCTCCCAGCCCGCCGACGACGTCGCGGCCACTCCCTTCCTGGTCAAGGATCCGGCCCGCCTGGCCGCCCGGCTCGGCCCGCTCCTCGGCCGGCCGGCCTCCGAGGTGCTGGGCAAGCTCGCCGACCGGCGGCGCGGCTTCGTCTACCTGGCGCGGGAGATCCCCGCCGCGCAGGGGGTGAGGATCGCCGCGCTGCGCCAGGGCGGGCTCCAGCTCATTCCCCGCAACCACCGCAGCTATCCACGCGCCTGGCTCGCCTCCCAGCTCCTCGGGACGGTCGGCACCGACGGCGCCGGACTGTCCGGACTCGAGTACGCCGAGGAGGCCGCGCTGCACGGCCGGGACGGTCGCCGCCGGGTCGTCGGAGACGCGCTCGGACAGCCGATCGACATGCGCGATATGCAGACGATGGCGCCCGGGCAGACCGTACGGCTTACGATCGACGCGGCCATCCAGGACCAGGTCGAGCAGGTGCTGCAGAACGTGGGCCGGACCTACCGTCCCAAGGGGGCCACGGCGCTCGTGATGGACCCCCGGACGAGCGAGGTCCTGGCCATGGCCAACTGGCCGCGCGTCGACGCGGGCGACGTCTCCGGTGCACCCGCCTACGCGCGGCAGAACCGCGCGGTGGGCTTCACCTACGAGCCCGGCTCGACGTTCAAGGCCTTCACGGTGGCCGGGGCGCTCGAGGATCGCCTGGTCACCCCCTCCACCCAGTTCCAGCTGCCCGTGAACCTGCAGGTCGCCGATCGTCAGATCCACGACGCCGAGACCCGCGGCGCGGAGACGCGGACCGTGGCGCAGATCCTCGCCCAGTCGAGCAACGTGGGGGCGGTCGAGATCGGGCAGCGGCTCGGCGCGCGCCGCTTCGACGAGTGGGTGCGGCGCTTCGGCTTCGGGCGCCCCACCGGCGTCGATGTGCCCGGGGAGGAGCGTGGACTCGTCCTGCCGCTCGGCTCCTACTCGGGCTCCTCCATGGGCAACCTGCCGATCGGACAGGGCGAGTCGGTCACGCCGATGCAGATGGCCAGCGCCTACGCGGCGATCGCCGACGGCGGAGTCCTGCGCCCCGCCCGGGTCGTGCGTTCCGTCGGCGGCCGCGTCGTCCCCGCGGCGCCGGGACGGCGCGCGATCTCCCCCGAGGTGGCCGCCAGCCTGCGCCACATGCTCAAGGGAGTGCTCGCGCCGGGGGGGACGGCGAGCGAGGCGGCGATCCCCGGTTACGACCTGGCCGGGAAGACCGGCACCGCGAGCAAGCCCGACCCGCGTACGGGCACCTACTCATCCTCGAAGTACGTCGCCTCCTTCGTGGGGTTCGCACCCGCCCGGCATCCCCGCCTGCTCGTCACGGTGATGGTCGACGAGCCCCAGGGGGCGATCTACGGCGGCGTGGTCGCCGCGCCGGCGTTCCAGAAGATCATCGGGTTCGCGTTGCCCTACTTGGGCATCGCGCCGAAGTAGGGCGCGGCTACTCGGGCTTGCGGTCGAGCATCGCCTCGCGGTTGCGCGGGGGGTGCGGCTCGCTCGTGCTCGGCTCGGACCCCGCGGCGGGGTCCCGCGGCGGATCGTCGGTGGGCACGGCCGCCGTGTCCACCGGACCACGCGGATCCTCGCGCCGCTCGTAGGGGTCCGGGTACTCCGTGGGGTCCGGGTCGTCGACCGGGTTGGCGAGCTCGTGATGCGGCGGCTCGGGGCGCAGCGGCTTGTGGCTCGGTGGCTCGTTCGGGCTCATGGCGCCGCTCTACCCCGGGCCGGCCCCTCCAAACGGCGCGAGCGGTCGGGACGGTGCTTCTAGACTCGCGCCGCGATGAGGCTCGGTGAGCTGATGGACGCAGTGGAGCCCTCCGCGGCGCCCGTGGAGGTGTCGGATCTGGCCTTCGAGGACCGCCTCGTGCGGCCCGGCACGCTCTTCTTCTGCGTCGCCGGCTTCACGCGCGACGGCCACGACTTCGCTCCCGATGCGGTCGCCCGCGGCGCCGCCGCCCTGGTTCTCGAGCGTCCGCTCGGGCTGGGCGTGCCCGAGGTCCGGGTGCCCTCCGTGCGTGCCGCGATGGCGCCGGCGGCGGCGCGCTTCCACCGCGACCCCACGGCCGAGCTCGAGGTCGTCGGCGTCACGGGCACGAACGGCAAGACCACCTCCGCCTTCCTCGTCCGCGCCCTGCTCGAGGCCGCGGGCCGGCGGTGCGGTCTGCTCGGCACCGTGACCTCGGTGGTCGGCGGTCGCGAGATCGAGGTCGCGCGGACCACGCCGGAGGCCATCGAGCTGCAGCGCGACTTCCGCGCCATGCTCGACCGCGGCGACGTGGCGTGCGCGATGGAGGTCTCCTCCCACGCGCTGGCGCTGCACCGCGCCGACGCGATCCACTTCGCCGCGGCCATCTTCACGAACCTGACCCAGGACCACCTGGACTTTCACCCCACCATGGAGGAGTACTTCGAGGCCAAGCGCCGTCTGTTCGAGGGCGGCCCGCGCGCGGCGGTGATCAACGTGGACGACGCCTACGGACGGCGGCTGGCCGAGGAGCAGCCCGGCGCGGTAACGGTCGCGATCGACCGCGATGCGACCTACCGCGCGCGCGAGGTGACCACCGGGCTCACCGGCTCCCAGCTCGTGCTCGACGGCCCGGACGGCGTGGAGCGGTTGCGCTCCCCGCTGCCCGGGCGCTTCAACGTCCTCAACGTGCTCGGAGCCGTGGCCGCCGTGCGTGCGCTCGGAGTGCCGATGGAGGCCGTCGCCGCCGCGCTGCCCGCCGCCGGGCGCGTGCCCGGGCGCTTCGAGCCCGTCGACGAAGGGCAGGACTTCGCCGTTCTCGTGGACTACGCCCACACCCCCGACTCGCTCCGGAACGTGCTCCAGGCGGCGCGCGGGCTGACCGGGGGCCGGGTCCACTGCGTCTTCGGATGCGGCGGCGACCGCGATCGGGGCAAGCGCCCGCTCATGGGCGCTATCGCCCGCGAGCTCGCCGACCGGGTGATCGTCACCTCCGACAACCCGCGCTCGGAGGACCCCGAGGCGATCGTCGCCGAAATCATGGGCGGAGCGGCCGGCGCGGGCCTCGACGGTCCCCTCGAGCCGATTCTCGACCGGCGCGAGGCGATCGGCGCGACGCTCGCGGGCGCCGAGCGCGGCGACGTGGTCGTCATCGCCGGCAAGGGCCACGAGCAGGGCCAGGAGCTGGCCGGCGGCCGCAAGGTGCCCTTCGACGACGTCGCCGTCGCGCGAGCGGCGCTGCGCTCGTGAGGGAGTGGGCGCCGGAGCGCCTGGCCGCGGCGGCCGGAGCGGAGCTCGTGCGCGCGCCGCGGGGTACGCGCTCCACAACGAGCCCTCCCGGCCCCGGGCACGTCACCATCGACTCGCGCAAGGCCGTCCCGGGCTCTCTGTTCGTCGGGGTCCCCGGTGCGCGCGTCGACGGCGGCTCCTTCGCGCCCGAGGTGCTCCGGGCCGGGGCGTGGGGCGCGCTCGTCACTCCGGAGCGCGGGCGCGCGGCCGCAGCGGACGCGGTCGGCGAGGGCGCGGTGCTCGCCGCCCCCGACCCGGTCGGCGCCCTCGGGCGCCTCGCGCGCGCCTGGCGCCGCGAGCTGGCGTGCCGGGTCATCGCCGTCACCGGCTCGACCGGCAAGACCTCGACCAAGGACATCCTCGGGGCCCTCCTGGCGCGCGAGCGGCGGACCGTGGCCTCGCGCGCCAACCTGAACACGGAGATCGGCCTGCCCCTGCAGATCCTCGCCGCGCCCCGCGGAAGCGAGGTCCTGGTGCTCGAGCTCGCGATGCGCGGCGCGGGCCAGATCGCCGAGCTCGCCCAGATCTGCGTGCCGGACGTGGGGGTCATCGTCAACGTCGGGCCCGTCCATCTCGAGCTCCTGGGCTCGCTCGAGGCGGTCGCGGCGGCCAAGGCCGAGCTCCTCGAGGCGCTCGAGCCCGGCGGCACGGCGGTCGTCCCGGCGGACGAGCCGCTCCTGGCCCCTCATCTCCGCGAGGAGCTCCGCACGCTGAGATTCGGGCCGGGCGGCGACGCCGAGCTGCTCGCTGCGCGTGGCTCGTCGGTCGAGGTCGCGCTCGGCGCCGAGCGCTTCGTCATCGAGCTCTCGTTCGCGCGCCCGCACCTGCGCACCAACCTCCTCGCCGCCCTGCTCGCGGCGCGAGCGGTGGGCGTCGAGCCGCCCACCCGCCTCGAGGTGGCCTTCTCCGCCGGCCGCGGAGACCGGATCGAAGCGCCCGGCGGCGTCCTCGTCCTCGACGACTGCTACAACGCGAACCCGATGTCGATGCGGGCGGCCCTCGACGACCTCGCCGCCACGGCATCCGAGCGCGGAGGGCGGCGCGTGGCCGTGCTCGGTGACATGCTCGAGCTCGGGCCGGACGCCGTCTCCTACCACGAGGAGCTCGGCCGCCAGGCCGGGAGGGCGGGAGTCGACCTCCTGGTCACCGTGGGCCCGCTCGCCGCCGCGGCCGCGGGATCGTTCGCCGGCGCCACGCGAGGCGCCGCCGACGCGGCCGCGGCCGCCGAGCTCCTGCCCCCCCTGCTCGAGCCGGGGGACACGGTGCTCGTCAAGGCCTCCAACGGCGTGGGGCTCGCCGAGGTGAGCCGGCGACTCGCGGCCCCGGCGCTCAGGGCCTCGTAGACCATGGGTCGCGTGCTCATCGCGGGGACCGCCTCGCTGCTCATCTGCGTCTTCCTCGCCCCCCGCTTCATCGCCTTCCTGCGCGAGCGGGAGTTCGGTCAGAGCATCCGCGAGGAGGGTCCCGAGGGCCATCACGCGAAGGCGGGCACGCCGACGATGGGGGGGCTCATCATCTTCGCCGCGTTCGCCGTCCCCTTCCTCATCCTCTCCGACTACGACTGGCGGTCGATGGGCGTGTTCGGAGCGGCGCTGGGGTGCGCGCTCGTGGGCTTCGCCGACGACTACGCGAAGATCGTCCGGCGTCGCTCACTCGGCCTGCGGGGACGGATGAAGCTCGCGTGCACGCTGGCCATCTCCGTCGCGCTGTGGTTCGTCGCGACCCACCAGGCCCACCTGGGGGACACCGTGCGGCTGCGCTTCGTCGACGTGGAGCTGAACCTAGGCCCCTTCCTCTACCCGCTCTTCATCTACCTCGTGGTGGCGGGGACCTCAAGCGCGGTCAACCTCACCGACGGACTCGACGGGCTCGCCGCCGGCTGCGCGGCGATCGTGCTGCTCGCCTACATGGGGATCACGTTCATCACGACGGGCCAGCGCGACCTGGCGCTGCTCTGCGCGTGCCTCGTCGGAGCGTGCGTGGGCTTCTTGTGGTTCAACTCGTTCCCGGCCAACATCTTCATGGGCGACACCGGCTCGCTCGGGCTGGGAGGGGCGATCGCCGGGCTCGCGATCATGACCAAGACCGAAGTGCTCCTCATCCTCCTGGGCGGCATCTTCGTCGTCGAGGCGCTCTCGGTGGCGGTGCAGGTCTTCTCCTTCCAGGCGTTTCGCAAGCGCGTCTTCCTCATGGCGCCGATACACCATCACTTCGAGCTCCTCTCCTGGTCGGAGACGAAGATCATCCTGCGCTTCTGGATCGTCGCCGCGGCGTGCAGCGCGATCGGCTTCACGATCTACCAGGCGTCGATCAAGTAGCGGGGGCCGATCCGCCGCCGCGACGGCGAACATGGAGGGGATGCGCCCTCGCCCGCCGCTGACGCCCGGCCCCTACCTGATCGCCGGCCTGGCGCGCTCGGGCGCCGCCGCCGCGCTCGCGCTGCGCGGGCGCGGGGCGGAGGTGATCGGAGTCGACGCCGGAGCGCCGCCCGAGGCGGGCAGGCTTCGCGCCGCGGGCGTCGAAGTGCACGTCCATGCCGCCGGTCTGGACCTCGTCGCACGCGCGCGGACGCTCGTCAAGAGCCCGGGCGTTCCGGCGACGGCGCCGGTGGTGGCGGCGGCACGCGCTCGCGGCCTGGCGGTCCTGGGCGAGCTCGAGCTCGCCTGGAGGCTGCTGCCTCAGTCCTTCGTCGCCGTGACCGGCACGAACGGCAAGACCACCACCGTCGAGCTCCTCGGCCACATACACCGGGAGGCCGGCCTGCCGGTCGCCGTGGCGGGCAACGTGGGCACGGCGCTCTCCACGCTCGTCGACCGCCTGGACCCCGGGGCGACCGTGGTCTGCGAGGCCTCCTCCTTCCAGCTCGAGGACACGCTCGCGTTCGCGCCCGAGGCCGCCGTGCTCCTCAACCTCGCGCCGGATCATGCCGATCGACACGCGAGCTTCGCGGCCTACGTGCAGGCCAAGCTGAACGTCTTTCGCCTCCAGGGCAAGGACGACGTCGCGGTGGCGCCCCTCGACCTGGGCGTCGAGGACCTCGGCGGGTGCGCGCGGCGGGTGTGCTTCGGCGCCGGGCCGGGCGCGGAGCTCGCCGACCGGGCCGGCCGGCTCTGGTGGGAGGGGGAGCCTCTGCTCGGGGTCGAAGAGCTCTCGCTGCCCGGGCCGCACAACCGCCTGAACGCGATGGCCGCCGCGGCGGTCGCGCTGGCGCGCGGCGTCGACCCCGACGCGGTGCGCTCGGGGCTGCGGAGCTTCCCCGGCGTTCGCCACCGGCTCGAGCGCGTGGCCGAGCACGGGGGCGTGGCCTACGTCAACGACTCCAAGGCCACGAACGTGGCGAGCACCCTCGTGGCACTCGCGTCGTTCCCGCCGGCGAGCGTGCATCTCCTCCTCGGCGGCCGGCCCAAGGGCGAGGACTTCGCGCCCCTGCGTCCTGCTGTCACCGAGCGCTGCCGCGCCGTCTATCTGATCGGCGAGGCGGCCGAGAGGATCGCCGCCGCGCTCGGCGACGCCGTCCCGGTGCACGCGTGTGGCGAGCTCGAGCACGCAGTCGCCGCCGCCCGCGCCGCGGCGCGGCCCGGCGAGGTCGTCCTCCTCTCCCCGGCGTGCGCGAGCTTCGATCAGTACGTCGACTTCGAAGCGCGCGGAGAGCACTTCCGCGCACTCGCGCGGGCGAGCTGATGGCCGCCCGAGCCGCCCCCCGAGCCCGTCGGCCGGCGGGACCCGCGCGCGGCGAGGCGCGGCGCCGCGCCTCACCGAGCCCCATCGAGCACCGCATGCTCCTCACCGCCACGCTCTGCCTCCTGGCCTTCGGGGCGGTGATGGTCTACAGCGCCTCCTCGGCGCGGAACCTCCTCGGCGGCCAGGGCAACGGGACGACCTACCTCGTGCGCTACGTCGCCTTCGGCGCCGCGGGGCTCGTGGCCATGCAGGTCCTCGCCCGCCGGGGGCTCGATGCGATGCAGAGGCTCACCCCCGTGCTGCTCTTCGTCTCCTTCGCGCTGCTTCTCCTCGTGCTCGTCCCCGGGCTCGGGGTGCAGGTCAACGGCGCTCGCCGCTGGCTCGGGGCCGCCTCCCTCCAGTTCCAGCCCTCCGAGCTCATGAAGCTCGCGCTCGTGCTCTACGGCGCGCAGTTCCTCGCCACCCATCCGCGACGGATCCACAGCTTCCGGGGGATGGTCAGCCCCATGCTCATCGTCACCGGCGCGGCGTTCGCGCTCGTCGCGGCCCAGCCCGACCTCGGTACCGCGCTGGTCATCGCGTTCACCGTCGGGGCGCTGCTCGTCGCCGCCGGCGTGCCCCTCCGCCACCTCGGCTACGTGGCGCTCGCGGGCGGCGTCCTCCTCGCGCTGTTCGCACTCGCCGAGCCCTACCAGCGCGCGCGCCTGACCTCGTTCCTCAACCCGTGGGCGGACAAGGGAGGCGCGGGCTTCCAGGCCGTGCAGGGCCAGATCGCGCTCGGCTCGGGCGGCCTCTTCGGCGTCGGGCTCGGGCAGTCGGTGCAGAAGGTCTTCTACCTGCCGGAGGCCCACACCGACTTCATCCTCGCGGTGATCGGGGAGGAGCTCGGCGTGACCGGCATCTTCGGCGTCGTCTGCCTCTACGGGATGCTCGCCTGGGGCGGGCTGCGCACCGCCCGCAGGGCGGCCGAGCCGTATGTCAAGCTCCTCGCGGCGGGACTCACCTCGCTCATCCTGTGCCAGGCGACGCTCAACATCTTCGTGGTCCTCGGGCTCGCCCCCCTTACCGGGGTGCCCCTGCCGTTCATCTCCTACGGGCCGACGAACCTGTGCGTGCTGCTCGCCTCGGTGGGGCTGCTGCTGAACATCGCGGGGGGCGGCTCCGTCGCCCTGCCCGTCATGGACGCCTCCGCGGAGCGCTCGCGCCGACCTGTCGCGCGTGACGCCGCCCGTCAGGATCGCGATCGCCGCCGGCGGGACGGCGGGCCACGTCGTGCCCGCGCTGGCGGTGGCCGACGCGCTACGGGCTGAGGGCGCCGAGGTCGTCTTCCTCGGCGGCGAGCGGGCCGAGCGCGAGCTCGTCCCCGCCGCGGGCTACGAGCTGCGGTCCATCGCGGTCGAGGGGCTGAGCCGGAGCAACCCGCTCCGGGCCGCTCGGGCGCTCGGCAAGGCGGCGCGGGCGCTCGCAGTGTCGCACGGCCTGCTGCGCGAGCTGCGCCCGGGCGCGGTCCTGGGCGGAGGCGGCTACGTGGCCGGCCCGGTCGGCCTCGCCGCGGCGCTCGCGCGCATCCCCCTCGTGCTCACCGAGGCCGACTCGCACCTCGGGCTCACCAACCGCCTGCTCGCGCCCCTCTCCCGCCGCGTGTGCCTGGCCTTTCCGCTGCCCGGGCGCGAGCCCCCGCGCTACCGGGTGACCGGCCGTCCCGTCCCTCCGCCGGCGCGCGACCGCGCCGCCGCCCGCACGCGCTTCGGCATCGGCCCGGAGGAGCGCTGCGTGCTCGTCTTCGGCGGCTCGCTCGGCGCCCGGTCGATCAACTTCGCGGCGGTCGAGGCGTTCGCGGCGGGGGGCCTCCGCGTTCTCCATCCGGCCGGGGCACGCGACTTCCCCGCTCTCCGTGCGCCCGGTCCGCACTACGAGCTGCGCCCGTACATCGCGCCGTTCGGCGAGGCGATCCTCGCCTCGGACCTGGTCGTCGCCCGGGCGGGGGGCTCCGTCTTCGAGATCGCCGCGCACGGGCGCCCGGCGATCCTCGTCCCCTACCCGCGCGCCGCGGCCGACCACCAGGCGGAGAACGCGCGCTGGATGGAGCGCGCCGGCGCGGCGGAGGTCATCCCCGACGCCGAGATCACCGGTCCGCGGCTGGCCGCCGCGGTGGGCGCCCTGCTCGCCGACCCCGGCCGGCTCGAGGCCATGGGCCGGGCCTCCGCCGCGCTCGCGCGGCCCCACGCGGCCGCGGAGGTCGCGGGCGAGCTGCTGACCGCGGCCCGCGCGTCGGGCGCCTAGCGGGGGACTACGCCCCCGCCGAGTCCACCTTCCACTTGCCGTCCTCCTTGATGACGTGGAAGGTGCCGCTGCCCTGGCCCGGCGCCATCGCCTTGACCGTTCCCGAGTTGCCCTTGAGCATCACGTCGGTGAGCTTCAGGCCCTTGGGCAGCGCGTTGCCGGCACGTCCGCTCTTGCCCGCCTTGTCGGCGTTCTCGCGGCACTTCTTCAGGGCGGCGTCGCCCTTGAGCGCGGTGCGCTGCTCGATGACCCGCTTGGCGACCACGTCGCAGAGCTTGCCGGAGGGATGGACGCTGTCCTGCAGGAACTCGTTAACCGCGCCCTTGGCCTGATCGGGGTCGCTCTTCCCGCACCCGGCGGCGCCGAGCGCGGCGGGCAGCACGGCGAGGGCGGCGAGCGCGGACAGCGCGCGGCGAGAAGGCGATGGATGGGTCACTGAGCTCTCCCGGCGTCGAGGTGTGAAGTGACGGACCGGAGCCGCCACGCCCGGGCCAGTATGACGGCGGGAGCCGGAGTAGCCGCCCGCTAGGGTCCGGCCGCCATGCCCGCCTCGCCGCCCTGGACCGGTCGCACGCTGCACTTCGTGGGCGTGGGAGGCGCCGGGATGAGCGGGCTCGCGCTCGTCGCCCGCGAGCTCGGGGCGAGGGTGAGCGGCTCGGACCGAGCCGAGTCGCCCTACACCGCGCGCCTCCGCCAGGCCGGGATCGAGCCGGTCCTCGGCCATCACGCCGACCACGTTCCCGCCGGCGCGGAGCTCGTCGTCTCCTCGGCGATACCGCCCGAGAGCCCCGAGCGCGCGGCGGCCCGCGAGCGCGGCCTCGCCGAGCTGCACCGGGCTGACCTCCTGGCCGAGCTCACCGCGCTGCGCCGCTGTATCGCGGTGACGGGCACCCACGGCAAGACCACCACGGCGAGCATGGTCGTCCACGTCCTCCGGGGGTGCGGCCTCGACCCCGGCTACGTGGTCGGCGCGGAGCTCCGGGACACGGGCGCGAACGCCGCGTGGGGGACGGGGGAATGGCTCGTGGTCGAGGCGGACGAGTCGGATCGCTCGCTGCTGAAGCTCCATCCCGACATCGCCATCCTGACCAACGCGGAGCTCGATCACCACTCGACCTACGCCTCCCAGGCTGAGCTCGAGGACACCTTTCGGGCGTTCCTGGCCCGGGCCGCGGAGGCGGTGGTGTGGGACCGCCCGCGCCTCCTCGCCCTCCGCGACGGCCCGCTCGTGGCCTACGACGCGCCCGAGCCCGAGCTCGACCCGGGTGGCTCGCGCTTTTCCTGGCGGGGTCACGAGGTGCGGCTCGGCGTGCCGGGCGCGCACAACGCGGTCAACGCGTCGGGGGCGCTCGAGGCGTGCCGCCTCGCCGGCGCGGACCCGGTGCCTGCCGCCCTGGCCCTGGCCGACTTCGCCGGCGCGGCGCGGCGCTTCGAGCCGCTCGGCGCGACCGCGACCGGCGCCACCCTCTACGACGACTACGCGCACCATCCCACGGAGGTGGCGGAGACGCTCTCCGCGGCGCGAACCCTGCGCGCGGCCCGCCTGCATGCGGTCTTCCAGCCCCATCTCTACTCGCGCACCGCGGCGCTCGCACGCGAGTTCGGGGCCGCTCTGGCCGCCGCCGATCGCGTGGTCGTCCTCGAGGTCTACCCCGCTCGCGAGCGCCCCGAGGACTTTCCCGGGGTCGATGGCCGGCTCGTGGCCGTGGCCGCGGCGGACGCGGCCGCGGGGCGACCGGTCGCCTGGCTGCCCCGCTTCGAGGACGCCGAGCCCTACCTCCGCCGGACGCTGCGTCCCGGGGATCTCTGCGTCCTGCTCGGCGCGGGGAACGTCGATGAGCTCGGGCGGCGGCTCCTCTAGCACGCACGGCCTTCCGCCCCGGCCGGGGTTAGCCTCGACGCCGTGCGCACTCCCGCCAACGTCCAGCGCAACTTCCCCCTCGCCCGCCTGACCACGGTCCGCGCGGGGGGCCCGGCGGAGTTCTTCGCCCGCGCGGGCGAGGAGGCCGAGCTCGAGGACCTCCTCGCCTGGGCGGAGCAGGAACGCCTCGAGGTAGGGGTCGTGGGCTCGGGGTCGAACCTTCTCGTGGCTGACGACGGCGTGCGCGGACTCGTGTTGAAGCTCGATCGGGAACTCTCGAAGATCGAACAGGACGGCAGCGCCCTCGACTGCGGCGGCGGGGCCCGCCTGCCCGCGGTCTCCGCCCGCGCGGCGCAGGCGGGCCTCACCGGGATCGAGTTCGGAGTGAACATTCCCGGCACGGTGGGGGGCGCGGTGCGCATGAACGCCAACGCCTACGGGGGCGAGCTCGCGCGAGCGCTCGCGTGGGTCTCGGTGAGCACCGCCCGGGGCAGCGAGCGCCGCGAGCCGGAGGAGCTCGGCTTCGGCTACCGGCGGTCCGGCCTGGGTGCCGGAGAGGTGGTGGCGCGCGCCCGCTTCGCGCTCGCGCAGGCGCCCAGCGCGGAGGTCAAGGAGACGCTCGCGAAGATGCGCGCCCGGCGCAAGGCCGCCCAGCCCTCGGGGATCAAGACCTTCGGCTCCACGTTCAAGAACCCCGACGACCCGCGCGCGGAGGGGCGCACCGCGGGTGAGCTCCTCGACGCCGCGGGCTGCCGCGGCCTGCGGATCCGCGACGCCGGGTTCTCGGCCAAGCACGCCAACTTCGTCGAGAACCACGGGAGCGCCACCACCGCGGACATCCTCGCGGTCATGGCCGCGGGGCGTCGCCGCGTCTGGGAGCACTGCGGCGTGGAGCTCGAGCCAGAGGTGCAGGCGCTCGGGACCCTCACCTTCCCGCCCGAGTGGCAGCTCAGGTGAGGAGGCTCCTCACCCTCGCGGCGAGCCGCCCGCTCGCCGGCAGGCTCCCCGCGCCAGGCGGGGGCCTCGCCGTACGGCGCCTCGCGCTCGCGCTGCGCCCGAGCCCGCCGGTCCTCGCCGGCATCCTCGTGGTGCTCCTCGCGGCGACGGGCGGCTGGATGTGGCTGCGCGACTCCTCCCTGGTCGCGGTGCGCAAGGTGGAGGTCACGGGACTCACCGGCCCGCAGGCCGGGCGAATCCGCGCCGCGCTGGAGGGAGCCGCGCGCAACATGACGACCCTGCACGTCAGCCTCGGGGCGCTGCGCGACGCCGCCTCTCCCTTTCCCATCGTCAAGGACCTCCGGGTGAGCGCCCGACCTCCTCACGCGCTGCGGATCCTCGTCGAGGAGCGAGATCCGGTCGCCGCGGTCCTCGTCGACGGACGCCCCGTGGCGGTGGCCAGCGACGGGTCGCTGCTCCGGGACAGCGGGAACGCGACGCGGCTGGCGCTTCTTCCTCCCCTCGACGTGCCACCTGCGGGGGACCGCGTCACGGCGGCGCTCGCCCGGCGCGAGCTCGGGCTGCTGGCCGGCGCCCCGCCGGTGCTGCGCGGGCAGATCGCCCGCGTGACCCTCAGCCGCGCTCACGGCCTGGTCGCGCTCGTCCGCGGCGGCCCGGCGCTCTACTTCGGCGGTCCGAGCCGGCTGGTGGCCAAGTGGGCGGCCGTCGCCGCGGTGCTCGCCGACCGCACCTCCGCCGGGGCGCGCTACCTCGACGTCCGCGTACCCGAGCGCCCCGCGGCGGGAGGAGTGCCCGCCCTCTCCGCCACGTCGCCGTCCGGAGTCTCGCCGGGCGCGGGCACCGCTCCGGCGGCTCCGGGCTCGGCGAGCGCTTCCCCGCCCGGAGCCACGACCCCCGCGGTACCCGGCGCCGCAGCCACGGGCGGCGCCACCGGGTCTTCTCGCGCGGCTCCCTGAGAAGTCTCGAGCTCGGGTAGAGAGTTGCCGGAGTCTCGGTCCGCAATCGAGGGTTAGGCGATCTGCAAGGGATCTTGCGGGGGGCGGCGAACGTTGACAGCCCACCGAAATGGGCCCTAACGTGCGACAATCCTGCCGCGGCGGAGCACGGACCCAAACTCTCAACGCTAACTTCAGCGTCGGACGGAGCCTCGAAACAATGGAAAGCGGCAGCAGCTACCTGGCAGTGATCAAGGTCGTCGGCGTGGGCGGCGGGGGGACCAACGCGGTCAACCGCATGGTCGACGCGGGCCTGCGCGGAGTGGAGTTCATCGCCGCGAACACCGACGCCCAGGCGCTCGCGATGTGTGACGCGGACATCAAGCTGAACATCGGTCACGAGCTGACCAAGGGACTCGGCGCCGGCGCCAACCCCGACGTCGGCCAGGGCGCGGCCGCCGAGTCCCGCGACGACATCAAGGAGGCGCTCAAGGGCGCTGACATGGTCTTCGTCACCGCCGGTGAGGGCGGGGGAACCGGCACGGGCGCCGCGCCGGTCATCGCCGAGATCGCCAAGAACGAGATCGGGGCGCTCACCGTCGGCGTGGTAACCCGGCCCTTCACGTTCGAGGGCGCCCAGCGCGGCCGCCAGGCCCAGGAGGGCATCCAGGATCTCCGCGACAGCGTGGACACGCTGATCGTGATCCCGAACGAGAAGCTGCTGGCGATCGTCGAGCGCCGGACGACGATCCTCGAGGCCTTCCGCGAGGCGGACAACGTCCTGCGCCAGGGCGTTCAGGGCATCACCGACCTGATCACCATCCCCGGTCTGATCAACCTCGACTTCGCCGACGTGCGCACGATCATGCACGACGCCGGCACCGCGCTCATGGGCGTGGGCACCGCCGGAGGCGAGAACCGCGCGATCGAAGCGGCGAAGGTCGCGATCTCCTCCCCGCTGCTCGAGGAGTCGGTCGAGGGCGCCACCGGGATCCTCCTGAACATGACCGGCGGCCGCGACCTCGGGCTGTTCGAGGTCAACGAGGCGGCCGAGATCGTGGCCAGCGCCGCCGACGCCAACTCGAACATCATCTTCGGCGCGGTGATCGACGAGGAGATGTCCGACGAGGTGCGCGTCACCGTCATCGCCACCGGCTTCGACCACGGGCGCGGGAGCAGCCGTCGCAACGCGCCGCGTGAGCGTGAGCGTGAGCGTGACCGCGACCACGACCGCGAGGCGGCTCGCTCCGCGCCGCGCCGCGACCGCGACGTCACCCTCGACGAGGGTCAGCGCTCGTCGCTCGAGATCTCCGACGAGGAGATCGACATCCCCTCGTTCCTGCGCGAGCGGGACTAGATTCTGCTCTAGGCGTCAGGCGTCAGGCGTCAGGCGTGAGCGCGTAGCGCCTGGGCGTACCACTCCCAGGCTTCGATGACGGTCTCGGGGGCGGGTGTCTGGCTCTGCGCCCAGCCGTTGACGATTCCGACGAGGGTCCAGTAGCGGGCGACGCGGCGATCCGTGAAGGCCTCGATGCGCTCGACCACGGTCAGCGCCTCCGGGGACCCGGGGGCAACCCCGGCGCGGGCGGCGGCACCGGCGTGCTCGCCGACGGCCTTGCCGACCTCGAACTGGGCGACGTCGGGCTCGGGTCCCTCGGCGCGGGCGCGTTCGGCCATCCGCCGGCTGCTCGCGAGATAGTCGGGATCGCGAAGCAGCCCGGCGAGCTCCACCCAGGCGGCGACCTGGTCGGCCGTCGGGTCCTCGGGCAGCTCAGGAGCGCCCGTGCGCAGCTTGTCGGCGACGGCGCTCTCATCGTCACCGAAGGCCGCGTCGAGGTAGTCGTCCACGATGCGACGGCGTTCGTCGGCGGTGAGGGCGGTCAGGTCGGTCATGCGCTCCAGCTCCTCGGGTTCGGTGGATCGGGCGACGGCGCCCAGCACGGCGCGCTGCAGGCGCAGCGTCCGGATCTGGGCGTCGAGGGCTCGCGCGTGCGCCGCGGCGACGCCGGCGAGCGACGCCTCGGCGCTCAGCACGCGCTTGACGTCGGCCAGGCCCACCCCGAGCTCGCGCATGGTGCGCACGAGCCGGGCGCGCGCGACGGCCTCCGGCCCGAACAGCCGGTAGCCCGCCTCCGTGCGCCCCGCCTCGGGCAGCACGCCCGCGTCCGCGTAGAACCGCAGCGTGCGCACCGGTAGTCCGCTACGCGCCGCGAGCTGGCCGATCGTCATGCCTGACCACGTTGGATGCTCCACCGGGTGAAGAGTCAAGCGGTCCTCGACCGTTCACGACGGTCGGCGTAAGGTCCAGGCGCATGAGCCGGTTCGCCCGATACGCAAAGGCCACCGCGAGACCCGGCCAGGGTGACGCGCTCGCCGAGCTGCTGCTCCAGGCCGCCGAGGGGACGCGTCAGGCCCCGGGCTGTGA
>JAABUZ0100003627.1_pt1 | contig 22609 bp, 26 predicted proteins | sample 5562091 | NCBI WGS metagenome assembly JAABUZ01 (sample SAMN12813069, study PRJNA571459) | rock metagenome | isolation source: Antarctica rocks | place: Antarctica: Victoria Land, Linnaeus Terrace sud | collected 2015-12-21
CCGACGGCGAGAAAAGCGTCGAGGCCAGCGGCGCCACCCTGGCCGAGGTGATCGACGACCTCGAGGCCAAGCACAACGGCATCAAGGAGCGCCTGGTCAACGACGACAAGCTGCACCGTTTCGTCAACGTGTACGTCAACGACGAGGACGTCCGCTTCTCCGGTGGTCTGCAGACCACGGTGGACGACGGCGACGACGTGACCATCCTGCCTGCGGTGGCCGGTGGCTCGTGAGTGATAAAGGCCCACTGCCGCTACTTACTCACGCACAGGCGCGCAGCGCATGAGGTTCAACTCCCTGCTCGACTCGCTGGGTGACACCCCGCTGATCGGGTTGCCCACCCTCTCCCCGCAGTGGGAGGGCGAGAACGCCGTGCGGCTGTGGGTCAAGATGGAGGACCGCAACCCCACCGGTTCGGTGAAGGACCGCCCGGCGATCTACATGATCGAGCAGGCCGAGCGGGACGGGCTGCTGACCCCCGGCTGCACCATCCTCGAGCCGACCAGCGGCAACACCGGCATCTCGCTGGCCATGGCCGCCCGGATCAAGGGCTATCAGCTGGTGTGCGTGATGCCGGAGAACACCTCCATCGAGCGGCGGCAGCTGCTCACCATGTACGGCGCGGAGATCATCACCTCGCCCGCGGCAGGCGGCTCGAACCAAGCCGTAGCAATGGCCAAGGAGATCGCCGCCGAGCATCCGGACTGGGTGATGCTCTACCAGTACGGCAACCCGGCGAACGCCCAGGCGCACTACGAGACCACGGGGCCGGAGATTCTGCGCGACCTGCCCACCATCACCCACTTCGTGGCAGGGCTCGGCACCACCGGGACCCTGATGGGCGCCGGGCGATACCTCCGCGAGAAGGTGCCCGACGTGGAGGTGATCGCGGCCGAGCCGCGCTACGGGGAGCTGGTGTACGGGCTGCGCAACATCGACGAGGGGTTCATCCCCGAGCTCTACGACGAGACGGTGCTCACCAGCCGCTTCTCCGTGGGACCCAGGGAAGCCCTGCGCCGCACCCGCGAGCTCATCGAGATGGAGGGGATCTTCGCCGGCTTCTCCACCGGAGCGATCCTGCACGCGGCGCTGGCCGCCGGGCGCAAGGCAGGCAAGGCCGGGCGCGGCGCGGATATCGCCTTCGTGCTGTGCGATGCCGGCTGGAAGTACCTGTCCACCGGCGCCTACGCGGGCTCGCTCGACGAGGCCGAGGCGGCACTGGAAGGGCAGCTCTGGGCATGACGAGCCCCTTTTCCTCGGCAGCACCCAAGCCCGCCGGAGGCCGGCCGAGCTGGCAGGTCGCGGCCGTCGTCATTCTGGTGTTCGTCGCAGCGCTCTGGGTCATCGAGACCGTCAACTACGCCAGCGGGGGTGACCTCACCGACGACGGCATCCGTCCGCGGCAGCTCGATGGCCTGTGGGGCGTGCTCTGGGCGCCGGTGCTGCACGCCAGCTTCGTCCATCTCGAATCCAACACCATCCCGCTGCTGGTACTCGGCTTCCTGGTCCTGCTGGGTGGGGTGGTCCGTTTCGGGAAGGTCACCGCCATCGTCTGGCTGGTCAGCGGCGTCGGCGTATGGCTCGTCGGCGACAACAGAGTCGTCGTCGGCGCCTCGGGGCTGGCGTTCGGCTGGTTGGCCTACATCATCGTCCGCGGAGTGTTCACCCGAAGTCTCGTGCAGCTGGCGTTGGGGCTGGTGATCCTGGTCGTCTACGGCGGCCTGCTCTGGGGCGTGCTGCCCGGCCAGCCGGGAGTCTCCTGGCAGGCCCACCTGTTCGGGGCCATCGGTGGGGTCATCGCCGCCCGGGCCGGTGCCGAGGTCCGACGCAGCAGGCAGCCCGCGCCACGGTGACGGACAACGACGCCCCTATCGGCATCTTCGACTCCGGGGTGGGTGGCCTCACGGTGGCCCGCGGGATCATCGACCAGCTGCCCGACGAGTCGGTGATCTACGTCGGTGACACGGCCAACGGCCCCTACGGCCCGTTGAGCATCGCGCAGATCCGGGCGCACGCCCTGTCCATCGCCGACGAACTGGTCGAGCGGGGCGTGAAGATGCTCGTCATCGCCTGCAACACCGCGTCGGCCGCCTGCCTGCGCGACGCCCGCGAGCGCTACCCCGTTCCGGTGGTGGAGGTGGTACTTCCCGCCGTGCGCCGGGCGGTGGCGACCACCCGAAGTGGCCGCATCGGCGTCATCGGCACCCGGGCCACCGTGGCTTCGCGGGCCTACGACGACGCCTTCGCCGCCGCGCGGGACGTCACGATCCACTCGGTGGCGTGTCCCCGTTTCGTCGACTTCGTCGAGCGGGGCATCACCAGTGGACGGCAGGTGCTCGGTCTCGCCCAGGGCTACCTCGAGCCGCTGCAGAGTGCGGATGTGGACACCCTCGTGCTCGGATGCACGCACTACCCGTTGCTGTCCGGCGTGGTCCAGCTCGCCATGGGCCAGGACGTGACGCTGGTGTCCAGCGCCGAGGAGACCGCCAAGGACGTGCTGCGGGTACTCAGCTCCGCGGACCTGCTGCGGGAGCCTGACGGCGCACCGGTATCCCGGGTGTTCCTGGCCACCGGTGACCCGGCATCTTTCGCCCGCTTGGGTCGCCGCTTCCTCGGGCCCGAGCTCGGCACCGTCGAGGCGGCGACGGGCATCATGACCGCCGCTGCCGCGCAATAGTGACCTCGGTCGCACTTCTTTTTGCCGCATGGCAACATGACCGCCATGCGGCTCACCGTCGTCGGGTGCTCAGGCAGTGTGTCGGGCCCGGACTCCCCAGCGTCGAGCTACCTGGTTACGGCCGACGGCGCGCCACCCATCGTCATCGATCTCGGCGGGGGAGCGCTGGGCGCGTTGCAGCGCTACGCCGACCCCTCGACGGTCGCGGTGCTGCTCAGCCATCTGCATGCCGATCACTGCCTCGACGCGGCGGGATTGTTGGTGTGGCGCCGTTACCACCCGGAGCCGGTGGTCGGGCGGACGGTGATGTTCGGTCCTTCGGCGACCGCGCACCGGCTGGCTGCAGCCTCGGCCACCTGCGCGGGAGAGGTCGAGGACATCTCCGATGTCATCAACCTCTCCCTTTGGCGCACTGGTGAAGCGGTGCAGTTGGGCTCGGTCAGCGTGCTGCCGCAGCTGGTGGACCACCCCTGCGAGGCATTCGGCCTGCGGCTGACCGACGCGGGCGGGATGACGCTGGTCTACACCGGAGACACCGGCCCGTGCGCGGAGGTGGAGCAGCTGGCGGCCGGGGCGGATTTCCTGCTGGCGGAAGCCTCCTGGACCGACGCCCCCGACCGCCCCCAGGGCGTGCACCTCTCCGGCACCCAAGCCGGCCAGCTGGCGGAGACCGCTGGTGTGGGGCGGCTGCTGCTCACCCATATTCCGCCGTGGACCTCCCGCGAGGATGTGCTGGCCGAGGCCCGTGCGCAGTTCCACGGTCCGGTACATGCCGTCAGCTGCGGCGAAGAGTTCGACATCGTGCACGGCGAGCGGCCGCACCCGGCGGTACCGGCGGGCTCCTGACCGACGTCTAGGCTCCTCGTCGTGTCCAGACGCGCAGACGGCAGAGAAGACAACGAGCTCCGTGCGGTGCGCATCACCCGCGGGTTCACCGACCACCCCGCGGGCTCGGTGCTGGTGGAGTTCGGCAGCACCCGGGTGATGTGCACGGCGAGCGTCACCGAGGGGGTGCCGCGCTGGCGCAAGGGTTCCGGGCTGGGCTGGGTGACCGCGGAGTACGCGATGCTGCCGGCCGCGACCCACGAGCGCAGCGGTCGGGAGTCGGTCAAGGGCCGGATCGGTGGCCGGACCCAAGAAATCAGTCGCCTGGTGGGCCGCTCGCTGCGTGCCTGCATCGACCTGGCCGCGATCGGGGAGAACACCATCGCGCTGGACTGCGACGTCCTGCAAGCCGACGGCGGCACCCGCACCGCGGCGATCACCGGGGCCTACGTCGCCCTGGCCGACGCCGTCACCTGGCTGCGGGCCAAGGGGGCGCTCGCCGATCCGCAACCGTTGTCCTGCGCTATCGCGGCGGTGAGTGTCGGCGTGGTGGATGGCCGGGTGCGCCTGGACCTGCCCTACGAGGAGGACGCACGGGCCGAGGTGGACATGAACGTGGTCACCACCGACGCCGGCACCTTCGTCGAGATCCAGGGCACCGGCGAGGGTGCCACCTTCCCCCGCTCCACCATGGACGCGATGCTCGACATGGCGGAGCTGGGCTGCCAGCAGCTCTCCGTCATCCAGGCCGAGGCGCTGGCCGCCCCCTACCCGGGTGTGCTGCCCGAGCCACCTGCCCCGACCGGCAAGAAGCGTGGCTGAGCTGCTGGTCGCCAGCCGCAACCCGAAGAAGCTGGCCGAGCTGCGGCGGATCCTGGACGCCGCACAGGTCACCAGCGTCACCTTGGTGGGGCTGGACGAGGTGGCACCGTTCGAGGAGGCCCCCGAGACGGCAGCCACCTTCGAGGGCAATGCCCTGGCCAAGGCGCGCGACGGGGCGGCGGCAACGGGTCTGGCGTGCGTGGCCGATGACTCCGGGCTGGAGGTCGCCGCGCTGAACGGGATGCCCGGCGTACTGTCGGCCCGCTGGTGCGGCAGGCACGGCGACGACGCGGCCAACACCGCCCTGCTGCTGGCGCAACTGGCGCAGGTGCCCGAGGAACGCCGGGGAGCCGCCTTCGTCTCGGCGTCGGCCTTGGTGCAACCGGGCGGGGAGGAAGTCGTGGTACGGGGCGAATGGCGCGGGCGCATTGCCCGGGCGCCGAGCGGGACGAACGGCTTCGGTTACGACCCCGTGTTCATCCCCGAGGGTGAGCACCGCAGCGCGGCCGAGCTCACACCGCAGCAGAAGGACGCGAACTCCCATCGCGCGCGGGCGCTGGAGCAGCTGCTGCCGGTGCTGCGCCGCCTCGCCACCCCGGTGTGAATGCGGCTTTCGCGCAACTTTGCGGTGTGAATGCGGCTTTCACCCAACAACGACCGCGGTAAGGCCGACCAAACGGGCGGCGGTACGGGCTAGAGACGCTGGCCGGCGCGCACCTTGGCCGTCACCTTGTGCTCGGCGACGAAGGACATCAGCGGGATGGTGCCGGCGATGAGCACGAGCACAGCCGAGAGCGGGCGGAAGCGGGCCTTCACCGCGAGGTCGAGGCTGAGCAACAGGTACACCACGTAGATCCACCCGTGCGCGACTCCGACGACGGCGGTGGTGCCGTGGTCGCCGACGGTGTACTTGCAGATCACCGACACGGTCAGGACGATCAGCAGCACACCGGTGGTGTAGGCGAGCACCCGGTAGCGCGTCAGTGCGGAGCTGATCCGTGGAGTCAGCTGGAAGCTTCGCACGGTGTCGGGACTGGCGGTGCTCATCGGTTGCTCCTCGGGGCATCGCGGCGGTCTCGCTCGGCGAGCTCAGCGAGATAGGCGTTGTAGTCGGACATTTCGTTGTTGCCGGCAGCGTTGGCGGTGGGTCGTGGCGGCAGCAGGTCGGCAGGGAGCTCGGTGGGCTCGGGCTCGGCCGGCTCCGCGCCGGCCTTGCCGATTTCCAGGCCGCTTTCCAGGCGCACGAACTTGCGGTAGGCGTACACCGTCACCACCGCGAACAGCGGCCACTGCAGGGCGTAGCCCAGGTTCTGGTACGTGCCGCCGCTGGCGGAGAACCGGCTCCACTGCCACCACCCCAGCGCCAGGCAGCCGAGGGCAACAACCACCACCAGGGCGATTAACGCCCCTCGGCGTTGCGGAGCGGGTCTGGCCACGTCAACGACGGTACCCCGGGCGATGCGCCGAACCCGCCGCCGGCAATCCAGGTGTGAGCCAGCCCTTATGCTGACCTGCACGCGGGAGTGGTGGAATTGGCAGACACGCCAGGTTTAGGTCCTGGTGCTCGAAAGAGTGTGGGGGTTCGAGTCCCCCCTTCCGCACCGTGTCCAGTCCCGGCGCCCCAGCCTCAACCCTGTGCAGGGGCCACGGCTAGTTCCCGCATCAGCTTGGCGACGTGTCCGGTGGCCTTCACGTTGTACTGCGCCACGCTGATCCTGCCCTCGGCGTCGACCACGAAGGTGGAGCGGATGACACCGGTGACGGTCTTGCCGTACATCTTCTTCTCGCCGAACGCACCCCACGCCTGCATCACCGCGCGGTCGGCATCCGACAGCAGCGGGAAGCTGATTTTCTGGGCGGCCCGGAACTTGGCGAGTTTCGCGGGTGTGTCGGGGGAGATGCCGAGCACCTGGAGGCCGGCGCCGTCGAGCTCGCTGAGGTTCTCGGTGAAGTCGCAGGCCTGCTTGGTGCATCCCGGCGTGCCCGCCGCGGGATAGAAGTACACGATCACCTTGCGGCCGCGGTAGTCGGCGAGCGCGACGGGGTTGCCGTCGGCGTCGTGCAGGGTGAAGTCGGGGGCGGGATCGCCGGGTGAAAGTCTCGTGTTCTCGGTCACCGCACGGACGTTACCGGGTGCCCACGACACCTGTGCTGGGTCCGGCCCGGGCATCTGCTCTACGGTAGGTCCAGACCAGGCGCCAGCGGAGAGATGAGGACACGTGGCACGGGACACCGACAGCATCGAGCGTGAGATCGAGCGCGCCAGGGATCAGCTCGCGGACACCTTGGACGAACTGAGCACGCGGGCCAATCCCAAGCGGCTCCTCGCCCAGGCGAAGGACACCCTGCGGGCGAAGTTCGACGAGCCAGCGGTCCGCTACGCCGTGATCGGTGTCGGTGCGGTCGCGGCTGCCCTGGTACTGCGCAAGCTCTTCCGCTGATCTCCGGACAGAAAACGCCCCTGACCTGCATGTGGAGGTCAGGGGCTTTCTGTTGTGCGCCGTCAGGGACTTGAACCCCGAACCCGCTGATTAAGAGTCAGCTGCTCTGCCAATTGAGCTAACGGCGCCTGCGCTGCTGGCGCCGACAGACAGTATCAAAGGCGATGACGCCCGGCGAAATCGGCAGCGGAGGGCCCGGGCTTAGGACCGATGTCGGCGCCATGAGGCACAATGATGACCTGAGTGTCATCAGAGGCAGATCGGGGCGGGAACATGCAGGTCAAGGGGCGGAAGGTCGGCGCGGCGGCGGGGCTGGTGGCTGGCGTGGTATCGGTGGGGCTGCTGGTGGCCGGCTGTGGCCCGATGGGCACGGTCGCAGATTCTCCTGCCGCTCCGGTCTCCCCGGCGGGTGCCGCCGTGGGCAATGGTCCGCCGGCGCTGCAGGCCTCGGTGGCAGCGGGGTCCACCACGGTGTCGCCGGGCGAGCCGATCACCGTCGCCGCCGTGCGCGGCACCCTCAACGACGTGAAACTGGTGAACCAGGCGGGCACCGTGGTGCCGGGCAGCACCAGCCCCGACGGCACCAAGTGGACCAGTTCCGGCCAGCTCGGCTACGGCAAGAGGTACACCCTGACGGCCGGCGGCACCAGTACGGACCCGGCGCGGACCCCACTCAACGCGGCCGCAACGTTCAGCACGGTGACGGCGCGGACCCTGACCTTGCCCTACCTCACGCCCAGCGATGGGGAAGTGGTGGGCGTCGGGCAACCCATCGCGGTGAAGTTCGACGAGAAGATCACCGACAAGGCGGCAGCGGAGAAAGCCATCTCCATCACCACCACGCCGAAGGTGGAGGGCGCCTTCTACTGGTTCAACAGCCAGGAGGTGCGCTGGCGCCCGGAAAACCACTGGGCACCGCGGACCAAGGTAACCGTGGACGTCAACGTGTACGGCCGCAATCTCGGCAACGGCACCTACGGGCAGGAAGACCGCCATATCGCCTTCAGTATCGGTGACGAGGTGATCAGCACCGTCGACGATGCCACCAAGAACATCTCGGTGGCGATCAACGGCGCGGTGGTCAAGACGATGCCGACGTCGATGGGTAAGAACGGCACGCCGACCGAGCACGGCGTGTTCATCGTCGGCGACAAGCACGCGTCGATGATCATGGACTCGGAGACCTTCGGCCTGCCGAACACGGGCCCGGGCGGGTACAAGGTCCCCGTCAAATGGGCCACCCGGATGTCCTACGGCGGCGTCTTCGTGCACGCGGCGCCGTGGTCGGTGGACTCCCAAGGCGAGACCAACGTCAGCCACGGCTGTCTCAACGTCAGCACCACCAACGCCCAGTGGTTCTACGAGCACGCCAAGCGCGGCGATCTGGTGATTGTCAACGGCACCAGAGGGCCCTTGCTGCGCGGTACCGAAGGCCTCGGCGACTGGAACATTCCGTGGTCGACCTGGAAGGCAGGCGGCGGCACCAACTGAGCGCGACCGGTCCGTTCACCGCATGCGCTCCCGCAACCGGGGACGCTGTCGGGCCGGGCGTACCGGGGGCAGTTCCTCCCCGGCCACTACTCGGTTCCGGATGGTGCCGATGCCCTCCACCGTCATCGACACCACGTCCCCGGGCTGCAGCGGCGGCGGGTCGATGCGGCCGCGGCGACCCCACAGCTCGGCCAGGCAGCCGCCGTTGCCGCAGGTGCCCGAGCCGAGCACGTCACCGGCCCGCACCTCGGTCCCGCGGGAGGCGTAGGCGACGAGCTCGGGGAAGGGCCACCCCATATTCGACAACAGGTCCCGGCCCACCTCCGTGTCGTTGACCGCGACCCGCATCTCCAGCTCCAGGAAACCGTCGGGGTCCTGATAGGACACGAGCTCGTCGGCGGTGACCAGCCACGGGCCCAGGGTGGTCGACGAGTCCTTGCCCTTGGCCGGGCCGAGGTTGACCTTCATCTCCCTGCGTTGCAGGTCCCGCGCGGACCAGTCGTTGAGAACCGTGTAGCCGAAAACGTGCGCGCCGGCCTGCTCGGGAGACAACGAGGCCCCGTCCCGTCCAATGACGACGGCCACCTCCAGCTCGAAGTCGAGCAGCTGGCTGCCCGGCGGAACCGGGACGTCGTCGTGCGCACCGAGCAGGGCGTAAGGGTTGGTGAAGTAGAACGTGGGCGCTTCGTACCATTCGGGCACCACGCCGCCACCGTCGCCGACACTGGCAAGCACACCCTCGACGTGTTCCTCGAACGTGACGAAGTCACGGACGGTGGGGGCGGCCAGCGGCGGCAGCAGGCGGACGGTGGCCAAGGGGATCGCCGGAGCGGTGAGCGCCGCCGCGCCGGCCTGCAGCGCAGCGGGCAGCCCCGCGCGCACCAGGTCGAGCACCGTGGTGGTCTCGGGCAAGGCATGCACCCCGTCCGCGGAAACCACGCCGGCCTGTCGGTGACCGTCGTGCTCCCAGGTAGCGAACCGCATCAGACCGGCGGGGCCACGAACAGGCCCTTGTCCGGGTCGTTGAAGGATCGCCGCGCGACGAACTCGTCCATCGCGTTGGCCGTACCCCACTGGTCACTGACTGCGGGGTCGGAGAAGTCGTGCATGGAAGGATGCCAGGCGTCCTCGTCGACGCGCTCGAGCTCGGTGGTGTACTCGACGGTGTTGCCGTGCGGGTCGAGGAAGTAGCTGAAGGTGTTGTTGCCCGCCTTATGCCTGCCCGGTCCCCAGATCTTTTCCACCCCGGCCCGCAGCAGCCGGCCGGTGCCGCGCATGTACTCGTCGATGCCGCGCATTTCGAAGGAGGCGTGGTGCAGCGCGGGGTGCGGGCCGCGGGCGATCGCGAAGCTGTGATGCCAGTCGTTGCATCGCATGAACCACATCATCTCGCCCATGCGTGGGTGCATGAGGGTGTCCGACAGCGCGAAGGACAGGTGCTTTTCGTAGAAGGCGCGGGTTGCCTCCGGGTCGGCGGAGTTCACCACGACGTGCGAAAGCCGCACCGGGATGGATTCGCCTTCCTCGACCTTGCGGTGGGTCCGGACGGCGACGTCGGCGGAAACTTCTATGGTGCGTCCCTCGTTGTCGAAGAAGCGGAAGCCGTAGCCGCCACCGGGGGTCTGGAGGGCGGTGGGTTCGGTGACCAGCTGCACGCCGTCGGCCGCGAGGTTGCCGGCCAGGGTGTCGACGTCGGTCGTGCTCGCGGCACCGAAGGCGATGAGGTCCAGGCGCTTGTCGGTGGCCTCGCGCAGCCGGAGGATGTACTGCTCCGGCGAGCCCTCGGCGGCCAGGAAGGTGACGCCCGAGTCGCTGTGCTCCGCGGTCAACCCCCAGGTTCCCGCATAGAAGTCGAGCTGTCTGGCGTGGTCGGGCACGGCGAGGTCGACGTGGCGCAGATGGGTGATCAGACGGTCAGGCACGAGCGGTCTCCTGGTGGGTGAAGGCGGGCAGCAGCCCGAGGGCAGCGGCGTTGGCGGTGGTGATGGCGTGTTCGGCGTCCGCGCCGAGGCTGGCGGCCTGCAGCCGCTCGACGGGGTCGGCGACGCCCATGTCGAACGGAAAATCCGAGCCGAGCAGCACCCGATCGGCGCCGACGGCATGTACCAGTGCGCGCAGCGCTTCGGGGGTGTGCACCAGCGAGTCGAACCACAGCCGGCGCAGGTAGCTGCTCGGCGGGTGCTGGCAAGCACGAGCCTCCGGGCGCACGGCCCACGCGTGGTCCGAACGACCGAGGAACGTCGGCAGGTAGCCGCCCCCGTGCGCGGCGAGCAGGCGCAGGTTCGGATGGCGGTCCAGCACCCCGGCGAAGATCAAGTGCGAGAGCGCGACGGCGTTCTCCACCGGCTGCCCCACGGTGTTGGACAGGTAGAAGCGGTCCAACCGCTCGTCGAGGGTGCAGCCGAAGGGATGCAGGAAGACGACGGCGCCCAGCTCCGCGGCGCGGGCCCACAACGGTTCGAGCCGGTCGTCGGAGAGCTCGACGGTGCCGACACCGTCCGACTCGGGTGCGTGGGAGCTGATCTCCACACCGGTCAGGCCGCAGCCAACGGCGTCTTCGAGCAGCTCGACACAGAGCTCGGGGTGCTGCAGCGGGACCAGTCCCAGCCCGAGGAAGCGGGTCGGCGCCGCTGCGATGACGGCCCCGACGCCGCGATTCGCCGAGCGGCACACCACCCGGGCCAGCGCGGAGTCGGCCCAGTAGTGATACTGCGACGGCGACGGGCTGAGCACCTGCACGTCGACCCCAGCACCGTCCATGTCGGCCAGCCGTCGGCGGACGTCGGTGAGCTGCCCGAGGCGCGCGGCGACCATTCGCCCGGAGGCCGCCATCGACTCGGCTCCGTTGCGCCGGGCATCCAGGGCGCGCTGCGCCGCCAGGCCCGGCTGGCTGGCGACGGTGGCCTCCACCTCGGGCACGATGAGGTGGGCGTGCACATCGACGACTCTCGTCATGCCGGCTCGCTGACCAGCGCCGCGACCCGGCCCATCAGCCCAGGCACATCGCCCTGCTCGTGGTCGAGCAACCACTGGCCCAGCCGGTTGGAGGCCTCGACGACCGTCATGGCCCGCTGGAATCGGCGGTCGGCGAACGCCGCCCACAATCCGTCATCGACGCCGTCGCGGGCCAGCAGCAGCTCGGCCAGCACCGCGGCGTCCTCCAGGGCCTGGGCCGCGCCCTGCGCGAGGGTCGGCGGGCAGCAGTGCGCGGCGTCCCCGATCAGGACCACCCGACCGCGGTGCCACGGCCCGTCGAGAACGTGGGTCTCGAACCAGGTGTAGTTCACCCGGCTGGGGTCGTCGAGAAGCTCGCGGATGTCGTCCCATGGCCCGTGGTAGGCCGAGGCCAGTTGGCGCATCGTGACCAGCTGCTGCTCGGGGGTGAGCGTGCTGCGGTCCTGGGCGTCCTCCACCAGGTAGGCGTAGAGCGAGTCCGGACCGGTGGGACAGTATCCGGCGATGTAGGAGGGGCCCCCGTAGTAGAGATCGGTCCGCGTGACGCCGGCCGGTCGGCGGGTGAATGCGCGCCAGATTCCCATCCCCGTGGAATGGGTTACCAGCTCGATGCCCAGCATCCTGCGCGTCCACGAGCGGACGCCATCCGCTCCGACCACCAGGTCGTAGCGGCCGGTGGAAGCATCGGCGAAGGTCACGTCGACCCCGGCGCCGTCTTGGGTCAGCGCGGTGTAGGTCGTCCCGAAGCGGACCTTGACTCCTACCTCGACGGCGCGCTTGAGGAGGAGGTGAGCCAGCTGTGCCCGGGGCATACCCAATGTGGCAGGCAGATCAGGCCCACCGGTGCGGACGTCGGGGATCTCGACCAGCAGCGTGCCCGCCGAATCCGGAGCCCGCAGGCCAACGGAGTCGAAGGCGCAGCCAGCGCGCTGCACTCCCTCCCAGACCCCGAGGCTGCGCAGCACGCGTAATGCGTTGCCCTGCAGAGTGATTCCGGATCCGACGGCGGCGATGTCCGGTTTGACCTCGACGAGGTCGACGGCGACGCCGGCCTGGGCGAGCAGGATGGCGGTGGCGGTACCTGCGGCTCCACCACCCACGACGAGCACGGTGTTCACGGCGGCCATGGCGGTTCCCTACTTGACGGCGATCGGATTGACCGGGGCGCCGACGGCGCCGGTCACGGGCAGCGGAGCGGCGGTGAGGAAGAAGTCCCACCGGCAATCGGCGGCGCAGTCGGCGGCCAACGCGTCGAGATCCCACATCTCGCCGAGAAACAGCCCCATGTTCGGGATGGCGACCTGGTGCAGGGGCTGGAACGCGTCTTCGAACTCGTTGGGCCGTACCTCGAAACCCCAGGTGTCGGTGGCGGCCGCGGCGATCTCGGTGCCGTGCAGCCAGTCGGCGGTGGTGAACGACAGCCCGGGAGACGGGCCGCCTGCGTAGTCGCCCCAACCTTCGCGGCGCGCGCGGGCCAGGCGCCCGGTGCGCACCAGCAGCAGGTCCCCGCGGCCGACCCGCGCGCTGTCACCCTGGGCGGCGATGGTCGCATGGAGGTGCTCGACGGTGATGGCGAAGCCGTCGGCCAACTCGCCTTCGGAACCGACGGCGCGGCCGACGTCGAGCAGCACCCCCCGGCCGGCGATCAGGCCGGCGACGGTCTCGATGCCGGTGACTTGGTCGCCCTCGCTGGTCACCACGTCACCGGCATGGCGGCCGTTGTAGGCCCGGCCGTGGTCGAAAATGTGGCCCAGGCCGTCCCATTGGGTGGAGGCCTGCAGCGGCATGAAGACGACGTCGTCGGCGCCCCCGATGCCGTGCGGGAAGCCCTGGTTGCCCCGTTCGGCATCCGCGCCGGTGTCCAGCATGGTGTGCACGGGGTTGGTCCGCCGGCGCCAGCCCCGCTGCGGCCCGTTCATGTCGAAGGTCTGGGCAAGGGAGAAGCTGGCCCCCCGGCGCACCAGCGCCGCACCCTCCCGGCGCTTGGCCTCGTCGAGGTAGTTCAGCGTGCCGTGCACGTCGTCGGCGCCCCAGCGTCCCCAGTTGGAGCAGCGCTTGGCGGCGGCGGCAATGGCGGTCTCGGGATCGCCGCGGTCCAGCTCGGCGGGGGTGTTCATGCCTGTACGCAGCGCTGCCGTTGGGTGCCCAAGCCGGTGATCGTGCCCGCCATGACGTCCCCGGCGCACAAGAAGCGGCCCATGGCCTGCCCGTTGCCCGCCGGGCTACCGGTGAGCACCAGGTCGCCGGGCAGCAGGGTGGTGGTCTGGGAGGCCTCGGCGACCAGGGCGGGGACGTCGAAGAGCATGTCCTTTGTGGACTCGTCTTGCATGATGTCGCCGTTGACGCTCAGGGTGATGCGGAGGTCGGTCGGGTCGCCGATCATCTCGGCGGGCACCAACCACGGCCCGGTGGGCAGGAAGCCCGGGGCGTTCTTGCCGCGGAACCAGTCGGTGCCGATCTCGGGCATGTCCCGTCGGAACACCCGGTCCCGGGTCGTCAGGTCGTTGACGATCGTGTACCCGGCGACGTGGCGCTGCGCCTGCTCGCGACTCACCCGGTAGGCGGGGGAGCCGATGACGGCGGCGAGCTCCAGCTCCCAGTCGTGCCGGTCGCTGTAGCCGGGCAGTACCACGTCATCGTAGGGGCCGCCGACGGCGCTGGGCAGGCCGAGGAACAGATAGGGGCTGCCGGTCGCCGCTCGCTGGTCCATCATCGCGGTGGTCTCGGACCGCACCTGCTCGACCGAGCGGCCATCGGCGATTTCCGTGTGTGCCATGGCCAGGTCGATGACGTGGGTGCGGTAATTGGCACCGGACTGGAACACCTGTCGCGGCTGCACCGGCGCGAGCACGGTGAGCCCGGTCAGCGGTCGCTCGGCGGGCAGCGCGGCCAGCAGCGGCAGCACCCGGTCCCAGTCGGCCAGCAACGCCGGCACTGTCACCGGGCTGATCAGGCCCAGCTCGGCGGCGACGGTGTCCAGATCGAGGAAGCGGTCTCCGTCGGCCGTGCCTCGAACCAGGGCGGTGCAGGCGCGGGTGCCGTCTGTCAGGCGGCCGAGGGCGAAGGCGGGGGTTTCGTGCAGCACGGTGGTCCTTCCCGAGAGGCCACCTTCGACGCTGCCCGCGCATCAGGGAACAGTCGATTGGTGATGGTGGTCATCACTGAGGTCGATATGCTCTACCGGCATGCGGTCGATCACGAACATCGCCAACCTCGACCTGAACCTGCTGGTCTCCTTGGATGCCCTGCTGCAGCACCGCAGTGTCACCCGGGCGGCCCAGCAGCTCGGTCTGAGTCAGCCCGCGCTGTCGGCGTCCCTCGGCCGCCTGCGGAGACACTTCGGTGACGAACTGCTCTACCGGGTGGGCAACGAGTACCGGCTGACGCCGCTGGCCGCCGAGCTCCGCCAACGTGCTCGGCTGGCCCTGGACGGGGTGGAGCGAGTGTTCTCCGCCCAGCCGGAGTTCGACCCGTCGAGCTCGACCCGCGAGTTCAGCCTGCTGGTCAGCGACTACGGAATAGCCGTGCTGGGTGACACCCTGGCCGGCCTGCTCGCCGAGCGTGCCCCCGGTGCCCGGCTGCGGTTCGCCCCGACCAGCCCTGACCTGGTCGCCAGGGCCGACCAATCCCTGCTCAGCTTCGACCTCATGTTGCTGCCACACGGATTCGTCACCGACCTGCCGCATGCCGATCTGTATCGGGACCGCTGGGTGATCGTGCTCTCGGCGGACAACCCGCTGGTGGCGGACGAATTGGACACCGCGCAACTGCAGACGCTGCCCTGGGTGCTCGTGTACCACGGGCCGACCGCCTCCACCCCGGCCGCGCGCCAGCTCCGGATGTTGGGCATCGAGCCCCGCGGTCAGGTGATCACCGAAAGCTTTTTGACCGTCCCCGCGCTGGTGGCCGGCAGTGAGCGCATCGCCCTGCTGCAGCATCGCCTCGTCGCGCTGCTCCCGTTGAACGCCGGGGTCCGCACGGTGCCGTGCCCGGTCGACGTCGGCCCCCTAGTCGAGGCCATGTGGTGGCACCCGGTGTACGACCGCGACCCCGAGCATCTCTTTCTCCGGGAGCTGGTGCGGCGCGCCGCCCGGCAGGCCACCGAGCCGGTGGGCTGAACGCCCCGGCATCAGTTTCATGGATAACGATCCCCTGCAGAATTGATTTCCGCTGGGGCGCGCGGCTCTCCAAACTTTGGTGGCAGTGACGCCGGTCATCGAGGCCGGCAGCGACACCCCCGGAGTCCACCGTGACCCAGCACACCGTCGACGGCGCCACATCCGTTCTTTCCCCGACGGGCGCCGATCCGGCCACCGGCCGTCTCCCTGGCAGGGGGCAGGCGATCATTCTCCTGCTTGCCAGCTGCCTGTCCGTGCTCGGTGCGGTGCTGCTCGCGCCCGTACTGCCGACGCTGCAGGCCGCCTTCGCAGGCACCCCCGGCGTCGAGGCGCTGGCACCGCTGGTGCTCACCGCACCAGCACTGATGATCGGGCTGCTCGCCCCGGTCGCCGGACGGATCGTGGACGCCGTCGGGCGCAAACGCCTGCTGGTGGGGGCGCTGCTGGTGTATTCCTTGGTGGGCACCGCCCCGCTGTGGCTGGACTCGCTGCCGCTGGTGCTGGTGAGCCGGGTCGGGGTGGGGATCACCGAGGCGGCAATCATGACCTGCTGCACCACGCTGATCGCGGATTACTTCGCCGGCCGCGACCGTGATCGCTACTTCGGCATGCAGACGGTGTACACCACGCTCTCGGCCACGGCCTTCTTCGCCGTCGGCGGGGCGCTGGGCGGCAGCGGCTGGCGGGCACCGTTCTGGCTCTACCTGGTCAGCCTGCCGCTGGCGGTCCTCGTAGCGCTGTTCATCTGGCAGCCGGCCCGCCCGGTCAGCACGGCCGAGCGTGCTCCGCTTCCGCCGGCGCCCTGGCGGCAACTTGCCGCACCGGTCGGGGTCACTCTGTTCGGGGGCGTCGCCTTCTACGCATTGATCGTGGAACTCTCCTACGTGCTCAACGACATTGGCATCACCTCCACGGCGACCATCGGCGCCATCAGCGCGGTGTCGTCACTGGCAACCGCCGCAGGCGCGTTCACCTTCGGTCGCGTCGCCGGCCGCGGCCCAGCGGTGCTGCTACCGATGGCGTTCGGGGCGATCGGTGTGGGACTCGTGGTACTCGCGCTCGGCTCGAATGTGCCGGTGGTGCTGGTCGGCGCGGTGGTCGCGGGCTACGGCAGCGGAATGCTGCTGCCCACCCTGCTCACCTGGGCGCTGTCGCCCCTGACGTTCGCGCAGCGCGGCCGGGGCACCGGACTGTGGACCTCGGCGCTGTTCCTCGGCGAGTTCGTCTGCCCACTGGTCGTCATTGCGATCGGCACGGCGCTGAACGGACTCTCCTCGGCACTGGGCGTGGTCGGCGCGGGCGCGCTGCTCATGGCCCTGCTCGTGCGGCTCGCAAAGCCGCACAGCACCAAGCACACCGCCCCCTGACCAGACCCGCGGACACCCCAAAAGGACCACAATGGACATAACCAAACCACCCATCGAAGCTCGAACGGGAAGCGACGTTGCGCAACCGCCCGGCCACCCATCGCTGAGCAGGCGGGCCCTGTTCGGCCTCGTCGGAGCGACCGCGGCGGCGGGTGGGCTCGCCGCCTGCTCCACGTCCACCTCCGGTGGCGCTCCCACCGGATCCCCGGCGCCAGCCGCGGTAGCAGGGGAGGCAAACGCACCGGCGCCACCGGGCGACCACGTGCGCGTCCTCGGCGTCAACGGCGGCCCCGTTCTCAGCACCCAACACTCCCAGCCGGCGCTGGCCCTCGTCGTCGGCAAACGCGTCTACCTCATCGACTGCGGCGGCAACACCGCCCAGCGCATGGTCGACGCCGGCCTCGGCTTCGCCGGGCTGGGCAACGTCTTCCTCAGCCACCTGCACGCCGACCACACGGCAGGCTTGCCGACCGTGGCTTAACCCGCACCACTGGGCCCACTCAACGTCTGGGGCCCACCGCAGGTGGAGGCGATGGTCAGCGGGATGCAGCAAAGCCTCGCCGAACCGACCAGGTTGTTCGTCAGCGGTGGCGGTTTCCCGCCTCGGCAACCGGTCACCGCACGGCCGGTGTCGGTGCCCTCCACCGGCATCGTCGAGATCATGCGCGACGACCAGGTGACGGTCACCGCGACCCGCGCGTGTACCACGGACCGGAGGTGGCCGACGCGTACGCGTACCGCTTCGACATTCCCGCCAGTGGGCGCAGTGTCGTCTTCTCCGGGGACACCGCCGGTCCGAACGAGGCGCTCATCGCCCTCGCCCGCGGTGCGGACGTCCTGTTCCACGAGGTGCAGATGACCAGCGCCATCGACCAGGTTCTGCAGAAGGCCCCGGAGGCAGGCAGAGCGGCCCTGCGGGCCCACCTGCTCAACTCCCACACCGACGTTGCCGTGGTCCCCGATGTCGCCCAGCGCGCGGGGGTGCGCCTCCTCGTCCTCTGCCACTACACACCCGCCATCGTGCCCATCGCCGAGTTCCGGTCCGCTGCGGAGCGAGCCGCGCAAAAGGTCGGCTTCACCGGTCGGCTGAGTGCCCCCACAGAACTGGACACCATCGCCCTCTAGCCCACCGGCCTGCCGCTTACCAGCTCACCTCAGGTCGGCGGCGATGGTCAGCGGTGTGCCGGTGGCGGCCAGGACGGTGTCGACGTCGACACCCGGCGCCAGCTCCTGTAGCTGCAGCCCGGCGCCGTCGGGCAGCACGTCGAGCACGGCCAGGTCGGTGATGATCCGGTGCACGACCTGGCGGCCGGTGTAGGGCAACGTGCAGTCGTCGAGGATCTTGGGCGAACCGTCGCGGGCGACGTGTTCCATCATCACGATCACCCGCCGGGCGCCCGAGACGAGATCCATCGCCCCGCCCATGCCTTTGACCATCTTGCCCGGGATCATCCAGTTGGCCAGGTCGCCGGTGCGGGAGACCTGCATGGCGCCGAGCACGGCCACGTCCACCTTGCCGCCGCGGATCATGCCGAAGCTGGTGGCGGAGTCGAAGAACACCGCGCCGGGACGCACGGTGACGGTCTCCTTGCCCGCGTTGATGAGATCGGGGTCGACCTCCTCCTCGTAGGGGTAGGGACCGACGCCGAGGACGCCGTTCTCGGCGTGGATGACGACGTTGATATCGGGGCTGAGGTGGTTCGGCACCAGGGTGGGCAGGCCGATGCCGAGGTTGACGTAGGAGCCGTCGGTGAGCTCGGCGGCGACGCGGCCGGCCAGTTGCTCTCGGGTGAGCCGAGCGGTGAGTTCCAGTGAGGTCATGCGATCGCTTCCCGGTGGGTTCGGACGGTGCGCTTCTCGATGCGTTTGTTGGCCGTCTGCTCTGGGGTTAGCGCGACCACCCGGTGCACGTAGATGCCCGGCAGGTGGATGGCGTCCGGAGACAGTGCACCGGCGGGCACGACCCGCTCCGCCTCGACGAGCGTGACGCGTCCGGCCATCGCGGCATTTGGGTTGAAGTTGCGGGCGGCGGCGTGGAAGACGACGTTGCCCATGGTGTCCGCCACAGCGGCGCGGACCAGGGCGTAGTCGGTGACGATCGCCTCCTCCAGCACCTGCGGGCGCCCGGCGATGACCCGGACCTCCTTGGCCGGAGAGGCGATGGCCACTGTGCCGTCGCTGCGGTAGCGCCAGGGCAGGCCACCGTCGGCGACCTGGGTACCGACACCGGTGGGGGTGAAGAAGGCGCCGATGCCCGCACCTCCCGCGCGCATCCGCTCGGCCAGCGTGCCCTGGGGCGTGAGCTCGACCTCGAGTTCACCGCTGAGGAACTGGCGGGCGAACTCCTTGTTCTCTCCGACATAGGAGGCGATCACCCGATGGATCCGGTGCTCGCCGAGCAGTAACCCGAGCCCCGCACCGTCGACCCCGCAGTTGTTGGAGACCACACTGAGGTCGGTGGCGCCTTGGTGCAGCAGCGCCTCGATGAGGATCCACGGAATGCCGCTGAGCCCGAACCCGCCGACGGCCAGGCTGGCGCCATCGGGGATGTCGGCGACGGCTTCGGCGGCGCTCGCGACGGTCTTGTCCACTCAGTTCTCCTCGGTAGTCTCGGTTTCGTTCAGCACCTGCTGGGCGATGGCGAAGGCCCGGTTGGCGCGGGGCAGCCCGGCATACAACGCGGTGTGCAGCAGCACCTCGCCGATCTCGGCCGGGCTGAGGCCGTTGCGCACCGCGGCGCGCACGTGCATCGCGAGCTCGTGTTCGGTCCCGAGCGCGACGAGTGCGGCCAGGGTGGCGATCGAGCGCTCCCGCCGGCCTAGTCCGGGACGGGACCAGATCTCCCCCCAGGCGTAGCGGGTGAGGAAGTCCTGGAAGGGGGCGGTGAACTCGGTGGTGTTGGCGATCGACTTCTCCACGTGCGCCGCACCCAGCACCGCGCGACGCGTCCGGAAGCCGGCGGCGACCGACGCCCCACCCGTGAAGTGGTCGAGCAGCAGTCGGGTGACCGGGCCGGCCTGCTCCACCGGGGCGATGTGCGCGGCCGGAGCCAGTTCCTCGAGACGGGCGTCGGCGATTCCGGCGGCGATCACCCGCGCGTGCTCGGGCGGGAGCGCCTGGTCGTCGGCTCCGGCGATGACCAAAGTGGGCGCGGCGATTCGGGACAGCTCCTCGCGCAGGTCGAGGACGGCCAGCGCCTCGCAACACTGCGCGTAGCTCTCTGCGTCGGTGCTGGTGAGCATGGCGCGCAAGGACTCCATGAGCCGTGGGTCGCGCTGCGCCAGGCCGGGAGTGATCCAGTTGCCCACCACGGCATCGGCGATCGCGGCCATCCCCGAGCTTCGGACGGTGGCCGCGCGCTCGGACCAGGACTCCGGTCGCCCGGGGAAGGCCGAGGTGCACAGCAGCGCCAGCCTGGCCACCCGCTCGGGGTGGTGAATGGCCAGCCACATCGCGGTCATTCCCCCGATCGACACCCCGGCGAGGTGCACCCGGCCGAGGCCGAGCCGATCCAGTACAGCGAGGACCTCGCGCCCCAGGTCGGCGACTGTGCATGGCTGGCCGGGGCTGGCCGCGGGGGAGCGGCCGTGGCCGCGTGCGTCGATGCGCACGACGCGGAACTGCTCGGCCAGCGCACCGAGCTGGGCGTCCCACATGGCGGTGGAGGTGCCGAGCGAGTTCAGCAGGACCAGTACCGGCGCGTCGGTGGGGCCCTGCTCCTCCTCCCCGGCGAGTTCGATGATCATCGGGCCCGTCCGTTCAGGTAGTCGTCCACCAGGTCGGGAGCGTGTCCGACGTCGATGGCGGGGGTCGGATTCTGGATGCCGGCCATGCCCCGCGCGGTGCGGTGCATCGCCGCGGTGTCGACGTGCAGTCCGGACAGCGAGGTAGCCAGGCGCGCCGCCGCGCCGCCGCTGGCGTTGAGCAGCGCGGTGAGTGCCTGCCATTCCGCGTGCCAGGGGCCCGCGCCCCGCTGCAGCTCGGCGCCCATCGCGGTGAGCAGGGTGGCCACCAGCCCAGGCGCCTGCGCGGCGGCGGCGCGTGCGGTGACGGCCGCGATGGGGTTCTGCTTGTGCGGCATCGCCGAGGAGCCACCGCCACGGTCCTCGGCGACTTCGCCCAGCTCGGTCTGGGCGAGCAGCACGATGTCCGTCGCCACCTTGCTGATCACCCCGCACGCCAGACCCAGCGCACCGGCCAGCTCGGCCACCCGGGTCCGTTCGGCGTGCCACACCGCGGCCGGATCGGCCAAATCCAGCTCGGTGGCCAGTGCTGCCCGGACGGCCGGGCCGTGCGGGTGCAGGACGGACAGCGTGCCCGCGCCACCCCCGAGCTGCACGGCGAGCTGCTCCCGGGCCCCGCGCAGTCGGCTCGTCGCCCGGTCCAGACCCTGGCCCCATCCGGCGGCGACCGCACCGAAGGTGGTGGGCAGCGCCTGCTGCAGCAGGGTGCGCCCGGCCATTACCGTCCCGCGGTGCGCGCGGGCCAGCGCGGCGCACGCATCGGCCGCTTCGTCGAGGCTGTCCAGGAGCACGGCGAGCGCGCGGCGGGCGACGAGCATCGCCGCGGTATCCAGGATGTCCTGGCTGGTCGCGCCTCGGTGCACGGCGGGGGCGACCGCCTGGCCCACCCGATCCCGCAGCTCGCGGACCAAGGGGATCACCGGGTTGCCGTCCGCCGCGGCGCGACGCCCGAGTTCCTCGGGATTGGTCTTCGCGAGCGCGGAGCAGGCCACGCCGATCGCGTCGGCCGCGTCGGACTCGATGAGACCGGTTCGCGCTTCCGCCCTGGCCAACGCAGCCTCGACGTCGCACAGGGCCTGCAACCAGGCCTGGTCGTTGGTGGTGGCGGCAACCTGGGTGGCGCCGAACAGGGGATCCCAGAGGTCACTCATCGCGGCTCAGATCTCGAAGAAGGGCGTTTCGCCCTCGCCCTGCAGGTGGATGTCGAACCGTAGCGCTCCGGGACCGGCCGCGTCGGCAATGAGCAGCTGTCGAGCCTGTTCGTCGAGCTCACGCAGCACCGGGTCGTCGGCGTTCGCGGCCGGCTCGTCCGGGAAGTACATCCGGGTGACCAGCCGGTGCAGCAGTCCGCGAGCCAACACCGAGACGTCCAGGTGTGGCGCCTCCATGCCACCGGCCCCGTCGGGCAGGGCGCCGGGTTTGACCGTGCGGAAGGTGAAGGCCCCGTCGACGTCGGTGGCGCAGCGCCCGAATCCCCGAAAACCCGGGTACTCGACGGCGCCGCGCGGGTCGTCGGGGTGCGGGAACCGGCCGTCCGGGTCTGCCTGCCACACCTCGATGAGACCGTCCGGGACCGCTTGGCCCGCCCCGTCGAGGAGGCGGCCGACGATGGTGATGGCATCCGAGGTTTCCGGTGCCACGACGTCCGGTCCGTCTGCCCAGGGCAACACTATCGACAGGTAGGGACCCACCGTCTGTGAGGGCGTGGTGCCCAGGGGTCCAGTCGTCGCCGTCTCAGTCATCGTGGTCTCAGTCATCGTCGGGCTCACTCTCGAAGGGCGTCTGGTCCCTGCCGCGCAGCACGATGTCGAAGCGGAAGCCCAGCGCCCAGTGGTCGGTTGTCGTCGCGTGGTCGTAGGCGGCGATCAGCCGCTTGCGCGCGGCCGGGTCGGGCACGGCGTTGAAGATCGGGTCCTGGAAGAACAGCGGATCGTCTGGGAAGTACATCTGGGTGACCAGACGCTGGGTGAACGCCTGGCCGAACACCGAGAAGTGGATGTGCGCCGGGCGCCAGGCGTTGGGGTGGTTGCGCCACGGGTACGCACCCGGCTTGATGGTGGTGAAGCGGTAGTGGCCGGTGCCGTCGGTGACGGTACGACCGAGACCGCAGAAGTGCGGGTCCAACGGGGACGGCCACTGGTCCACGGCGTGCCGGTAGCGGCCGCCGGCG
>JAABUZ0100003628.1_pt1 | contig 22599 bp, 14 predicted proteins | sample 5562091 | NCBI WGS metagenome assembly JAABUZ01 (sample SAMN12813069, study PRJNA571459) | rock metagenome | isolation source: Antarctica rocks | place: Antarctica: Victoria Land, Linnaeus Terrace sud | collected 2015-12-21
CATCGTGGCAGGAGATCCGTCCCCTGCCACTCTCCCGCGCATCGAGAAGTTCGTCAAGGAGTACGACATCCGCCTGGCGATTCACAATCATGGCCCCGAGGACAAAATCTGGAAATCGCCGCTCGACGTCTTGAGAGCCGTCAAGGGTATGGATTCGCGGATCGGTTGCTGCATCGACGTCGGACACACACTACGAGCCGACACTGATGTAGTCCAAGCCATTCACGAAATTGGCCCGCGCCTATTCAATGTGCACATGAAGGATCTGACCAACTTCACCGCCAAAGAAAGCCAGGTAGCGGTGGGCGACGGCCAGATGCCGGTGCGCAGAATCTTTGAAGCTTTAATCGCAACGAAGTATAAAGGCTTTGTCGACCTGGAGTACGAAGTCCATGCCGAGGACCCCATGCCAGGCGTCCTGGGCAGCTTCGCTTTCATGCGCGGCGTGCTGGCCGGAATGGGGTATGCGAATCATGGCTGATGAACTGAAGCAACCGAATCGTCGGGACCTTTGCGTAGCGCTGGCGGCTCTGGCCACCCTGGGCAGCACGGGCATGCAAGCACAAACTACAACAACGCAAGAAAATTCCGGACCAGGTCCGCAGCGCCTGGTGCACTCCAAAATCTTTCCCTACGACACACTTCAAGCGCACACCTCTGCGAAAGGCTGGGAAAGCCGCGATGTACTTAAGGGCACTCTAGCGACCGGTGAGTTTGTTGAAGTGCATGAGACGACTCTGGCACCTGGACAGATGCCGCACCCACCCCATCGGCATACCCACTCGGAGTTTCTGCTGATTCGCGAAGGCAAACTTGAGGTCAACAGTGACGGAGAGCACGGTTTCGTCGAAGCAGGTGGTGTAATCTTCACAGCTTCGGGCGTCCTGCACAGTCTAAAAAATGTTGGCGACATTCCGGCAAAGTACTTTGTTGTAGCAGTCGGAATTCAAAAGGTCATTGCCTAACGGCTCCAGGTGTTCGCTGCTCCCTGCCGCATATTTGGGCACGTGCAGCCCGTGAGCGCGGCCTGCGCTACGGACGTGACAACATCGGTGACGAAGCGGGCGTGCTGCCTTTCGGCAGTCGTCAGGAAAGGGTAGAGGATGCTTGGAGAGCCTTCTTCATCCCCTGCCAGCTCTGGCGCGTGGACTCTTCCGGAGTAGCGGCGCCGCGCCAATGCGTTTCGAGGCTGACAGCATTCCGGTATCCAGACTTGTAGAGTGCCTCGAATTGCGCCGGCCAGTTCACAAGCCCCGTCGCCACGGGAGACCAGTGAATCTTGCCGTCTGGTCCCTTCACTGCATTCTTCACATGGCAGTGGCCAATCCGCTGCTTCGGAAGAACGTCCCAACCTCCGGGAAAGGCATCGAGTTCGCCCGCCATCACCGCATTGCCCGGATCCCAGTTCAGCATCAGGTGCGGGGACTGAATTTCGGCAAGCGTGGCAGCAGCCTCTCGTCCCGTCGCCGTGTTGCACTCGAATTCATTCTCGAGCACAAGCAGCACCCCATTCTTACCACAGGTATCGGCGCCCTTCAGCAAGACGGAATTGATCTCCGCCCGATGCGGCTTCACATCGGCGAGTCGGTAAAAGTCAAAGCAGCGAACGATATTTGTTTTGAACTGCTTCGCAAGCGAGATACTGCGTTCCAGCACCTCTTCCTGTTGCTTGAAGCTGAAGTCCGCCTTGAACGAATCAAACTTGCCTGCAGCCTGTTTGGGGCTGAAAAATGAGCGCGGGGCTCCAGGCCAATCCGTCTTGTAGAGCGGGCTTCCAATATCAGTCACGCGCAGATTGTACTTCGCGAGAATCTTCTGGGCTCTGTCGATCTCTGCCTCGTCGAGATTCTGTAGATTCTTTCCCCACATTCCACGAAGCTCAACCCACTGCAGGCCAAACTCCTTGGCGATGATCGAGCAGGCGTGATCGAAATCCTGAGAAATTTCATCGCTGATAACAGCAACCCTGAACGGCGATTGCGCCTGAGCGCTGGCGATTCGGGCACTCAGCGGAACCGCAGCGAAGGTAATGACCGAATTGGCGACAAAGCGCCGTCTGGTGATGTTCATGCTCCCTCAATTCTTAGGCGGTTCGGAGTTTGGTTGGTTGCCATTCAAGTCGTGACTTGCCTGAAACAGTCTAGTCGCTGAATGAACGTGCCGACCTCAGCAGGGCGGCACCCTCTGCTAAAACTTTACAGTGGCTGCAAGCTGTAGAGAACGTCCTTGGCCGGCGCTGGTCACACTACCGAAGTTGACATCGGTGTAAGCTGTGTCCGGATTGTTGAACGTCGGGTGATTGAACGCGTTGAAAGCATCCACCCGGAACTGCAGTTGAGCTCGCTCCGGAAGGTCAAAGCTGCGGAAGACTGCTGCGTCGAAAGTGACCGAGCCTGGCCCGCTGTATACGTTCTTGCCCAGGTTCCCCAGCGTGGTACCTGGGTGGGACGCGAAGGCAGTCTGATCGAACCAAGGGTGACCCGGCCCGATTGCCTTCAGTCTCTTGAACTTGCCAACTTGATCAGGAACCTGAGTTGTGCCCGGTGTATTCAGCGCTCTGCCGCTGTCTGTAATAAATAACGGCGTACCACTCTCGATGTGATTGACACCGCTCACTTGCCAGCCGCCCACGAGGAACGCCGCAACACCGTGGTTGATGAAGCGACGATCCTTGCCGAACGGCAAGGCGTAGATCACGCTGTTGGATAAGGTAAGAGTTCTGTTGAATGAGAGAACCGAGTAATCGCGCTGCGGGTCAATGTAGAAATTGAATCCCCCTAGACCGCCGCCTGTCGAGATAAACCCCATCGCCTTCTGATAGGTAAACGCTGAAGTAAGCTCCAGGCCCTCTGAAAAGCGATGCGTCAGGCGAGTCTGTAATGAGTTGTAGTTCGAAGAAGTTTCCTTAGGCAGCAGTTCAATCGCCGCAGTCGTGCCGTACTTGTTGAAGTATGGCTGGCCCTTGGCACCTAGCCCTGCGACCGTCGCCGCATTCAGGTTATAGTTGCCTGGGATAAACCGCCCTTGGTTTCCGACATACGCCACATCGAGTACCCACGCACTACCCAACTGCTGCTCAACGGTGAGGTTATACGAAGTAACTTCCGGATCCCGGTAACGGCTATTCACCGACACGTAATTCTGGTTCTTTGTTGCGGGCAATATGCCATCAGTGGGGATAACGGCCGCAGGGGCAGCCGGAAAACCTTTGGCAAGGTTTGCTGACGAACCATCGGTAAGAACTGCAGCAGTGTAGCTATTAAGCGAGTTGTAGGCGACGTTCTGGCGAACAGGATAGTTATACGCGTAGTTGTTGTCCTCAAACGGGGTGCGGCTTACGCCAAAGCCACCGCGTACAACGGTTTTGGGTGCGCCCGGTACGCAAATCCGACACGAGGTTCAATGTCCGCCACGTTGAACTGGATCCCGATATTATCGGGAACGCTGCCGTATCCGGAGACGTGAAGCGTATTTGTATCGGGGTCATACTGCGAGAAGCCACCCTTGCCGGAAGGAACCGCCGGGGGATACAGCTCATACCGCAAGCCGTAAGTGAGGGTGAGCTTCTGAGTTGCTACCCATGTGTCCTGTGCGAAGCCAAAGAAGAGCGTCTGACGCCACGAGGCGGAATGCACATTCAAATCCCGGCCAACTTGATCCGGCAGGTCCAAAAGGAAACTGGCAAAATCGTTCGTTAGGCTCGTCTTTGCGTTGACTCCCTTTACTGAAGTCTGACCGTCACGATAGCGGAAGACTCCGCGAGGGCTGAAGCTCTGTCCCTGGGTCAGGTCGTCGCGAACTCGGCGCACCTCGCCACCAAATTTAATCGTGTGGTTCCCGACGATTTTCGTCCAATTATTCACCAGGTCGATGTTCGCCTCCGCACGCACCCATGGAAGGCTGGCACTATAACCAACAATCGGCGACGAAAAGCCTGCAATGTCGATCCCAACCAATCCGCTGGTGAACTCGTCCAGGTTGACTCCAGGGATGCCAAGTTGTGTCGACGCAGCCGTTCCGTAGTCCGCCTCGCGGGCTGTATTACGGTAGTGGTCCACACCCGCCCGCACCTCCGTCAGCAGCGTGGGAGAAAAGAGATGCGTGTATTCGACGGCACCGTTGTAAACCGTGTTCACTCCGTTACCCTCGAAAGCACCAGCCGCTGGCCCACCAGAACCCCCAAATATTGGGGCCTGGTAGGTCTTCGCTCGCTGCCAGCTGTAGCGAACGGTCAAAGTGTCAGAGTCTCGCAGCTTTTGATCGATCTTGCCATCGAAGGTGTTGACATCTGTGTTGAAAACGGTTGTAGCCTGGTAGTTTTGCGATAGCCCAGCTCCCGCAATGTTCGGCAGCGGGAGCAAAGCCAGAATCTTCTTCGCGATCGGGCTAATGCGGTCTGACGGAATGATGTTTCCCGCAAAAGCCCTACGCCCGGAGCCATCAGCATTCCCCGTCGCCGGATCGTAAATCTTGGTCGTTCCTGCACTTAAGTCTCCATTGCGGAACGCTGCGATCGGTACGCTGATTTTGTTGAACTGGCTGGAGTGGTTGCTATACCGAAGAAAGTCCCCAAAAAAGAAGGTGTGGCGGTGGATGATGGGCCCACCCAGCGTGGCTCCGTAATAGTTGTTAACCTGGCGCGGAAACGCGCCCGTATTATTGAAATAATTACGGGCAGAGAGAGCGCTGATCTGGTTGAACTCGTACGCGGAGCCGTGGAAGTCATTCGTGCCGGACTTCATGATGACGTTTGTAACGGCACCAGCAGAACGACCAAACTCCGGCGCGTAGTTGCTTGTTTCAACATCAACAGTCTGGATGGCGGCTGCAGGCGGAATATAAACCTGCAGCAGACCCGTGCGTTCGTTATCGTCAACCCCTTCGAACTGAAGATTGTTTGCTTCCTCAGACTGTCCGTTTACCTGGAAAGACTGGGAATTCTGCGCATCGAAAAAGGGGGAGTGATCGTAAACTGGCCTGCTGACGCCCGGAATGAGTGACTCAAGCGCCTGAAAATTGCGTTGGGAGCCGACCGGGAGATCTTCCACCTGCTTTGAATCGATCTGAGCGGAAACGTCAGCCCGATCGGTCTGCAACAAAGCAGCGTCGCTGGTCACCGTCACAGTCTCAGCCGAGGAGCCGGTCTCGAGAATCAAGTCGACACGGGTGGTCGTATCGACCGTTGCCTTGATATTCTTCTGCGCCTGCACTTTGAAGCCCGGGGAAGATGCACTGAGAGTGTAGCTTCCGGGCTGGAGAAACGTAAAAACGAAGTTTCCACTGCCATTTGTGACACCGCTTGCGCTCGTATTGGTTCCCTGGTCGAGCAGCACTAGAGCCGCATTTGGTATGACCGCTCCGGTGGAATCGGTCACAGTTCCCACAACCGTTGCAGTTACCGCCTGAGACCAGGAAATGGAGGGGCTGAGTAGGGCGACCGGCACCATCACCAGCGGAATCCAAATTCGACGATTCATTCTTCACCAACTTTTCAGTGAGATTGTGGCCCCAAATCGGGAGAAGCAGATAATGGGCTTTGGTTGCGGGAGCACAATAGCACTTTGGTAGGACCGCAGTCAAAGAAAAAATTGAGCGTATCTCCTCGACTGGCATACGCAAAGCTGTCACACTGCCCACTCCTTTGATATTGAATCGAGGGCCTCGTCGAGCCATGCGTAACAGACATGGCCCTGACTCGTTGAACAAGTTGGACGTCGGACGTGGTCCGTACATTCCTCTTTGTGCAAGTTGCCGTGAAATTCGCTATGACCCAAGCTGCTTGAGGATGGAAACATCATAGATCGGGGGAATAAACGCGCAGACAACAATGCAAATGCTTCTGTTTCCGTGCGGATGTCGTTGCGCTGCAAGCCAGGGCCTTGCCGTAATCCGTCTTCCCTGGCCAACTTGATGTCGAGCTGTGCATTTTCGCCGGACGACTACGAGGGACGACGGTGCCTGCCGCCACCGCGATACTCTGGTAGCCATGTTACGGCTGTGGGTTTCGGTGGTGCGGGTTGCGCGAGGGTTGACTATTTGTGCGGCGGGCTCACTAGCCTCGCAGACTCAAGTACCTCCGGCGTTCGCCTCTCGCATCGAGGCAGTGCGAGGTTTGTTGGCGGCTGGGAACTATGCTGTTGCCGAGCAGTCGTTGCGTCGCGTGCTGGTCGAATCTCCCTCCTCCGCGGATGCGCATTTTTTACTAGGCTTCGCGCTGCTGCATGAGGGGAAAGCGACGGAGTCGTTAGCCGAGTACACCGAGGGGGCGAAGTTTGGGGAGCCTGGCGCAGACGACCTTGCCGCCGTCGCCTCCGATTATGTGCTGCTCAAAGACTTCGCCGATGCGGATCGCTGGTTGCGAGCCGCTTTGCAGCGCGCGCCGACTCGGGCGCAGCTGTGGTATCTGCTGGGGCGGACGCAGTACAACGAGAACCGGTGGGCAGACGCGGAGCATTCCTTCCTGGAGTGCTTGCGACTGGAGACTCGTCATGTCCGGGCGGAGTACAACCTCGGCCTGGTCTATGAAGCCGAGCAGCGGCTGATTAAGGCGGAGGAGGCCTATCAGACAGCGATCGGCTGGGAGGGTGTTCCGCCAGAGGACATTCAGCCTTACCTGGACTGGGGGATGCTGCTGCGGCGACAGGGGAAGATCGCCAAGGCGCTGCCGCTGCTGTCGGTCGCGGCGCAAGACCCACGAGCGGCCAACCCGCTCGCGCATCAGGAGCTTGGGCTGGCGCTCGATAGTCTGGGAAGGACGGAGGAGGCGGTCGCCGAGGTTAAGAAGGCGGTGGCGCTCACTCCGAATGTGGAAGCGTTGCACTTTTTTCTCGGGCGGATGTACCGGAAGATGGGCCGGAGAACGGACGCGACGCGGGAGTTTGCGGAGGCAGCGCGGATTGCCGGGACGCAGACCGATGCGGGTGTGCCGAATGCGAAGGTCCCGTAGGCCTTCAGCCTGCGATTGTGCTCTTTAGAAGAGTAACGTCTTCAAAAACAACGCTACGGAGGGTTTAAACAGGTTCTACGGTGCGGCCTTATGAGCGGAGGCTTGCGAAGTGCGATCTCCATGATGGAAGACTTCGGTGATGCCGCGACTCTCATCGACTGTATAGATCGCGTCTATGCCTGGCGCGGAGAGCTTCTGCTTCCGCCCGTCGGGCCAATTGATTTCGATCAAACTGACGGCGGTCGCGTCGCCCAGGCCGAAGAAGACACGAGGATCGCTGGACGAAGCGAAGCTGCCGCCGCTGAGGACATCGCTGCGCTGACGCATACCGTTCGCCGTGACAAATACCTTGGCCCCTACAGCGTCCCGGGGAGACTTTGGACCGCCGACGAGCCGGAACTCGATCCAATGATGATGGTCGGGGGAGACGTTACGCAGCAGCGTGGGCGGCCCTTCCTGGTTATTGATGATCACATCGATGCGACCGCTGTTGAAGAGGTCGCCGAAGGCTGCCCCGCGCGCGGTCAGGATGGTGGCGAGACCGCTGCCGCGTACAGCCTCGACTGGGGCGAAGTGCGCGCCGTCCAAATTGCGCAGCAGCAAGGGCTTTTCCGCGAAGCTGGTTCCCCAGTTCTGCCGGTCCGCCTGGAGGTAGACGTGCCCGCTGACGAAAAGCAAATCTTTACGACCGTCGCGGTCGAAGTCGAGGAAGCCAGCTCCCCAACTCAGAAATGGCGTGGTGAGCGGGGCGAGGCCGGCGGCAGCGCTCACGTCGGTCAGGCTCAATTTGCCGTCGTTGCGGTAGAGGACCTTGGCGTCATCCGAAAAATCGGTGTTGAAGATGCCGAGCCGGCCGGAGTTGTTGTAGTCGCCGACGGCGATGCCCATGGTGGCGGTCTCGTGGCCTTGGCCATTAACGGCGTAGCCGGACTCGAAGCTGCGGTCCTCGAAGGTGCCGTCTCCTTTATTGCGATAGAGGTAGTTGGGCGTGGAGTCGTTGCCAACGAGCAGATCGGGGCGGCCATCGTCGTCGAGGTCGGCAAAAAGGGAGACGAGGCCGTAGTAGCCGGGCTTGTCGGCGACCCCGGCGCTGGCGCTGACGTCGGTGAAGGTGCCGTCGCCGTTGTTGTGAAAGAGATGATCGGGTGCGCCGACCAGGCCGCGTGGGCCGCAGAAGGTGGTGACGCCGCGGAAATGGCAGGTATTCGAGACGACGCTGTCTGAGCCGGGGCGGGGAGGATGGGCGAAATCGTAGGCGGCGTAGCCGGTTACGAAGAGGTCGAGCAGGCCATCGCCGTCGTAGTCGCCGAAGGTTGCGCCGGCTGACCACGCGCCGAGCGCGACGCCGGCCCGCTCGGCGACGTCGGTGAAGGTGCCGTCGCGGTTGTTATGGTAGAGCCGATTATGGCCGACATTGGTGACGTAGATGTCGGGCCAGCCATCATTGTCGTAGTCGGCGGCAACCACGCCGACGCCCCAGCGATCGTTTGCGACGCCTGCCTTTTGCGTGACATCAGTGAAGGTACCGTCCCGATTATTGTGGAAAAGCGCCGCGTGGGGAGGCTCACTTTTACCCGCCATAGCGGTGTAGGTAAGACCGTTGACGAGATAAATGTCGATCCACCCATCATGGTCGTAGTCGAGCAGAGCGACGCCGCTGCCGAGCGATTCGACGATAAAGTCTTTGCGATCGTCGCCGACGTGGTGCGACCAGGCAGCGAGACCGGAGGTCCTGGTGGCATCTTCAAAGACGACCGTACCGCGGTCGACGAAGCCGGAGGCGGTGATCGGTGGATGAGACGAGTCGTCCCAAGGCACCGGCTTGGCCGCGCCCATGCCACCGGCCTGGCTCATGCACAGCGACGAGAAGCCAAGAAACGACAGCAGCGCGAGTGCTGCGCCTCTATCGGGCAGCATTCTTGATCTTAACGACGTCGCCGGCTAGTGCGGCTGTCGCTTCGCTGGCCTCGCGCTGCAGGCGGCCAAAAGTTGCGATCTCCATGGCGGCCTTCTCAGGCTTGGCGGCGGCCTTGTAGGCCTTCCAGAGGAGGAAGTGGATTGAAGGTTCGCGGGGAGTCTCCGCGGCGGCGAGCAACAGGTCGTCGATCGCCTTCTGCGGCTGGTTGAGCTTGAGCAGCACATTGGCGCGGTCGACGCGGGCCTGCATCAAGTCAGGGCAGCGCGCAATGGCCGCGTCGAGAGGAGGTAGAGCCTCTGAAGCTGGATGCTCCGCCGCGAGCAGCGTGTTGCCGAGCTTCCACTCCGTCGTGCAGTTTCCCGGATCGTTGCGCAGCTCTGCCTCAAACTCGACGCGGGCGGACTCCCACTTCTGCTCGAGCCAGAAGGCGGTGCCCAGGCGATAATGGGTGCCGGGCTGGTTCGGGGCAAGCTGCACGGCCTTGCTGTACTCGGCCAACGCGCCATCGTAGTTGCGCATGCTCTCGTCGATCTCCCCCGTCACCTCATGCGCCGTCACCGAGTTGGGATCGATCGCGGGTATCTTGCTCAGCGTCCTCTCAGAAAGCTGCAGATACGTCTTTCCCAGGAGATAAAGCGCCGCCTGATCCTTGGGGTTCCGCTCGACACACACTCGTAGCTGCCGCGCCGCTTCCTCATACTCGCCCAGGTTGAGCAACGCGCGCGCCAAACTCATCTGCAGCGTGTTATCCGACGGATGCGCGGTGACTGCGGCTTGCAGACGAGCCTTTGCCTCCACGTTCCGTCCTAATTTAAGGTAGCTCATCCCCAGCACTCCGGATGCCGTCGTCATCCTTGGGTCAAGCGCCAGTCCACGCTCCAGCGTTCGCGCAGCCGCCGCATATTCTCCCCGGTCGAAGTACAGCGCCCCGAGATTGTTATAAGCGGGCGCAAGATGTGGCGCGGCCTTCAAAATAGCTTCGTACTTTGCAACCGCCGTCGTCTCGTCTCCTGCCTGTTGAGCGGCCTTTGCCTCCACATAAAGCGCCTCCACCCGAGGCGTCACCTCACTGGATCCCTGCCCCCATGCACCTGCCCCGCAGACGCTGCAAAGCACCACCGCCATGGCACCGAGCCGCATCCATCGCACCCGTCGAAAGGTAGTCATACCAAGGCCATTATAAAGCGCAAGAGCGAGAGTCGATCAGCCATGGACTAACCCACACAAAGAAAAAGGCCAGCCGGAGATACTCCCGGCTGGCCCCCGTCATGCTCTGCTCAAAACTCCAACCGAACTTCTAGCTGGCCTCGCCGGTTTTGATTGGCTTGGCCCGTGAAGACCGCTTGACCAAAGTTCGCATCGTTGGCATTTGTATCCGGCCCATTGAACCGCGTTCGGTTCAATGCGTTGAACAGATCGAACTTCAGCGTTCCAGAGAAGCGTTCCGTGAAGAAGAACTTCTTGTGAAGGTCGAAGTCCTCGTTGGCATAGCCCGGGTAGCGCAGCTCACTGTAGTTGCGAACGGCGTTGCCCAGAACATAAGGGGCTGTTGGGGTAAATGCTGCGGGATTGAAAATCTGCGCCGTTGGGCGCTTGCCGAGGAAGAAATCCCGCTCGCGCTGATAGGAACGAGTCCCCAGTGGAACCGAAGCATTCCGATCCGGACGATTGCCCCCGTTCGGCAGACCTTGAACATTAGAACCAACACCAAAGGGCGTTCCCTGTTCATAGTCAAGAATGTAGCCAATCTGCCATCCACCAGTCACCTCCCCGACCAAGCCCTTCTTGCTCAGGTACTTCTTGCCCGGTCCGATCGGCAGATCGTACACACCGCTCGCCTTGAAAGTGTTCGGCGAATCGGAGCTGGAGATCGTGTACTCCGCCTTCTGGTTGTACTTGTTCAGCGCGCCATTTGAGAAGCTCGAGAAACCGCTGCTCGCGTTATCATAGCTACGCGAAAGCGTATAGCCGAGCAAAAACGAGAGGCCGTTCGTATACCGTTTCTCTGCCTCGACCTGCAGCCCCTGGTAGTAGGTGGTTCCAGAAGCCTCGAAGTTGTTGAAGACGTTTGAGTACTGCGGGTACGGGCGGAGCGATTGAGCCACCGTTGCCGATCCACCAAAGTCAGCCACAAAGTTGTCGTACGGCAGCTTATACCCGGCCTTCTGCGCGGCACCAGTCTTGAAGGAAAGCCCAAGATCCGATTTCAGAGCGAGGTACTTCGGGTCAAGCTGGTTCGGATTATTCAGATGGCTCGGCAGATGGATGACGCGATTACCCACCCACGCCACGGTAAGGAAGACGTCCTGGGGCAACTGACGTTGCAAGTTGACACTCCATTGCTGTGCATACGGCGCATAGCCATCCTTGCGGCTAAACGCATTGATTTGCGTTCCGACGCCGAGCGCTGGATTCAACGTTGAAGGCTGCGGATTGGGGAGGGGATTAGCGTCCCAGGACCCGTAAGCTGACGCGTTGGTTCCAGTGCTGTCGCGCGTGAAGGAACCGACCAGCAGGTTGCCATAGTTCACGGCCACCTTGCTCGTCCCATACTCGTAGGCGCCGCCATTCAGGAACGCAATACTGAATCCGCCCTGGAGCACTGTCTTTGTATTCAATTGATATGCGAAGCCAACCCGCGGACCGAAGTGCGTATAGTGCGTATCCGCCCGGGTATACCCCGAACAGCCCATGCAGTTGCCGAACTGCGTCGCCGCGCCCGGAAGATTATTCGCATGGGGGTTGGGAGCTGTCGGATTCAGGAAGACGATTAGATTGTTGTTTTCCGTAAAGGGAACCTGAATGTCCCACCGGAGGCCGAGGTTTACCGTCAGCTTCGGCGTGAATTTGATGTCATCTTGCACGTAAGGCGACAGGTCCAGGTTGCGGAGACGAAGCTCCTGGGAGTTCGATCGATTCACAGAATCCGGAAGACCCAGCAGGAAGCTGGCAAAACCACTTCCGTAGTTCCCGAAGTTCGGGTTAGTGGTCTGTTTTCCGGTAACTGGATCAGTAATGAGGGGCGTCGAAGTCTCGTGGTTGCTGAAGTTGAAGTGTCCACCCGCCGTCTGCTCTTCGTTGTCATCCTGGTACGTCCGCCGGAACTCTCCGCCGATGTTGAAGGTGTGACGTCCTTTGGTCCATAGCCAGTTATTAACCAGCGTAATCCCCAGCTTGCGATTTACGGAGCCTGTATTCGCTCCGCTCGTGCCAAATGGGGTGGGCCCATGCTGGCCGCCGAAGGTGATACTAGGCGGAACAACGCTGCCTACAACCAGCGGTGTGCTGTACTTTAGCTGGTTAAACTGGTTGTTGATCTCACCGAACCAACCTATGCCGGCGGTCGTTACCAGATTTGAAGTGACCGCATTCGAGTAGTTCAGCAGATAGCCGCTGCCGACCGTCGGGAAGTACCGCAAGCTGCTCAGCGGATTTGGCGGCAAGACAAACGCAGGCCGGTCGAATCCCTGGGTCGTATAGGAATTCCGCCACTGGCTGTAGTGAAGGTTCTGCTTAGCCGTCAGAACCTGGTCGATGGTAAATCCGAAGACGTGCTGAATGCTCGGAATTGGAAAAGGGACATAGTTCTTGTTCTGATCCAGGCCACCATTGCTGCCAGGAAGATCCGGGTTGGGGATATATTTCAGTAGCGCGACCGATGCTGGACTGAAACGGTCCGGACAAATAGTATTTAGCACACCATTGCACTGGAATTGTTTTCCAGTGAGCGGGTCGTAAATGGGAATCAACACGCCTTTGCCATCGACGAAGTCGGTAAAGTTACCCGTCTTCTCGAGAGCCGTGGGCACCGTGGCTGTGCTCGTATTTTGGTTCACCAGCTTGAACCACTCCTGGCTATAGTGGAAAAACGTCTTATCACGCGCGTTATAGAGATGCGGGATGCTCAGCGGTCCGCCCACGGTAAAGCCATAGTTGTTCTGCTTGTCGACCGGGGCCTTTCCATTTTGTTTCCAAACCTTGCCCTGAAAGAATCCGGGCGAGTCGAACGCGGTGTTCTTGAGGATCTCGAAGAGATCACCGTGGTACCGGTTGGTTCCCGATGCCATCTGGTATGTCAACACGCCTTGTCCCAGCCCAAACTGCGCCGCGAACGTCGTCCGCTCCACGCGGAACTCCTGCACCATCTCGAACGGCGGGTTCACGTTCGTCGTATAACCCTCCGTTTCCGGCTGGGGAAACGCGATGCCGTTATAAAGAATTTCCTGCTGAAAGTCGACGCCGCCACTGATGCGGTGCGAGAACGTATCGCCTGTCGTTCCCGGGGCCAGAAATTGCAGCGCGTCAATCTGTCGCCCACGGCCGGAGACCTCGTTAGGCAGCGCATTGACCACCTCCGGCTCGATCGTTGTACCCAGCTGCGGTTGCGTCGTATTCAGCGCAATCGAGTTCGCTGTGACCTCAACCGTCTCGGACGCTCCGCCCGTAACCAGCGCGAAGTTCACCGTAGCGATCGTGCTCACGTCGATGTTCACGTTATTTTTCACGGTCTTGCTAAAGCCTTGCGCCTCGACTATCACGTTGTACCGGTCCGGCAGCAGACCAATGACAGAGTATGTTCCCGCAGAGCTTGTTACCCGCGTCGTCGTGATGTGCGTGGCCTTGCTCACAATGGTGACGGTCGCCCCCTGGATTACGGAACCGCTAGGGTCCGTGACCGTTCCCGTAAGCCCGGCACTGGCCTGGGCAAGCAGTCTTGGTACGGCAGAGCCCGCAAGCAGCAGGAAGACGGCGCAGCCGGAGAGAACTCGTCTGAAAATTGCCGCGGAGCTTGCCGTGAGGGAATGTGTTTTGCGTTTCATGGTGGATCTCCTCCGTAATGAATAATGGCTTGTTCGTACTGTCCGTGTTCGGCAACTGAATGCGCCGATACCGGGGTTCATTTGCGCTCGTTCCGCGAGGATGTGTGCAGGCTGGTTACACGTTGGGCGGCGTTGTTGCGGGCGACCGAGATTGCTGCGCAACCTGGCACTCGCGGAAATCAATATGTTCGTGACGAAAAAACTCTTGTTTGAGTTACCGCCAAAAACTAAACCACGTTTTTAGTGATGTCAAGAAACTTATTGCGGGGAGGGATTTGACAAGCGGCTAGCGCCGGAGATCGGCCAGCCGTCCACTCTTGGAGACATTCAGCCGGACCGACTTTTCAGGCACCGGATGGCCGCAAGGTCGTTCCGATGGACTGGGGCCTCGTCAGGTGCGGCACCGCAGGCATTGATGCCCAGTTGGTCGCCAGATTGCCCTTGATGACAGCGTTGTTGGGTTCTGCCAACCGATGTGAAGTTTAGAGATTGTCCATTATTAGCCCATAGCGAATGAGTGAGAGACTATCGAGCATCAGACGTGAGGGGGTTCAGTACGCTAGATGACGATAGAGTGGATCACGGAGAACGGCGAAGCAGCAACGCTAGCGCGAAAACTCGACTGGTCGAAGACTTGCCTCGGTCCAGTTGAGGGCTGGCCGGACAGCCTGCGTTCCACCGTCAATCTTGTCCTTGCCTGCAGCTTTCCGATGGTCCTGCTCTGGGGCGAAGAGCTGGTGCAGATATACAACGATGCTTATGCCGCCATCATGGGTAAAAAGCACCCTGCCGGTATGGGATTGCCCACACGTGAGGTTTGGCCCGAAGTCTGGGAATTCAACGAGCCGGTTTATAGAAGGGTGCTCGAAGGCGAAACGCTTACCTTTGAGAACCAGCTCTTTCCGATCACACGCCAAGGCTTCCGAGAGGATGCGTACTTCACCCTTTGCTATAGCCCCTTGCGGGATGGCGCCAATACCGTTGCAGGCGTGCTTGTCACAGTCTTTGAGACGACTCCACAGATCAGGGCAGAAGCGGCGCACCTTGCAACTGAGCGGAGTCTGAGGAACATGATCGAATCCACTCCTCAGATCTCCTGGGCAGCCGATCCCTCTGGAAATTTTGTTGATTTTAGTGAACGGTGGCTTCAGATTACCGGAATGAACCGCGCGGAGGCGTTAGAAAGTGGCTGGCAGAAGGTAGTTCATCCAGAGGACCTGGAGCGGATGGAGGCTTCCTGGCGGCACTCCCTGAAAGCTGGCGAGCCGTATGACATGATGCACAGGATGAGAACAGCTTCCGGTGGATACTGCTGGATGCGTACTCGCGCCCACGCCTTCCATAACGCGATCGGGAACATCGATAAATGGTACGGGACGACCGAAAATATCGACGAACGGAAGAGGGCTGAAGAGTCCCTCCACCTCAGCGAAGAACGGTTGCGTCTTGCCCAGGAGGCGGGCAGGGTGGCCTGCTGGGAATGGGATGTGATGACTGGCAAATTCATTTGGAGTGGCGGAAGCGAGTGGGTGTATGGCCGTTCACCCGAGGAGATGACGCATATCGATCAGATCGCGCCTCACCTGCACGAAGACGATTGTGAGTTCATTATGAAGTCCCTACAACCTGTTATCGAAGGTTCGAAGGAGTTCAACAGCGAGTTTCGCGTGTATTGGCCGGATGGATCTGTCCATTGGATCTCCGGCCGCGGCAAGCCGGTTCTCTCCCCAGAGGGCAAGACGCTCCGAATTGTGGGAACGAACATCGATGTTACCGAGCGCAAGCTGGCTGAAGCCGCTCTGCTTCAGGTGGAGAAGCTGGCGGCCGTGGGACGACTCGCCACTTCGATAGCACATGAGATCAACAATCCGTTGGAGTCAGTGACTAACCTGCTGTACCTGGCTCGGTCCGCGACTGAGCTTGCTCCGCAGACTCAGGAATATCTTGATGTGGCAGAACGCGAACTGCGCCGCGTTTCGGTGATAAGCAACCAGACCCTTCGTTTCCCGCGAGTTCGCCGACCGTGGCATGCGCGTCCTGGTGATCGACACGGACCCTCAAGGCTCAATCAGCAGCATCCTCCGGCTCAAGCCCGAATATAGCCTGTACGACTTCGTCATCGACAAACTGCGGTTTGATGACTGCATCGTGAAGGTCTCCGACAATCTACACGTCCTCTGTTCCAGCCGCGAAACCGTAAAGGTCGAGACGATCCTGATGACGCAGGTCGCACGGGAGCACGCTTTCTCGCAGGTCTTCGGGCAGAACGAAAAGGACTACGACGTCGTGTTGATCGACGTCAGCCCGTCGATCACTCTGCTGCAGACGTGTGCGATGGTCTACGCGGAGCGCGTTCTGATCCCTGTGGGCATGGATACTCTGTCCTATCAGGGTGCTATCGCCTCGATTGAAGCCTCCAAATCGCTCAACCAGCTGCTACGGGTAAACATTCGCACCATAGGCTTGCTACCCGTCATGGTTGACCGGCGCCTTGCTATGACCTCAACCGTCCTGGAGGGGCTTGAGGGTATGTCCAAGGCCATGAAAATTCCCATGCTCCACGGAATCCGGACCGACCAGAGCGTTACGAAGGCGGCGCGGGCTGGACAGTTCCTCGCAGACTACGACCCGCGCTGCAAGGCCGGAGATGATTACAAGGAAGTCGCTGGCGAACTGCTGACCCTTCTCAAGGATGATGTAAATGCCATCGTCGCCGCGTAGCGCACGCCACCAGAAGATCGAGCCGTTGAGCTGGGAGGATTCTGCGCAGTCCCCTGCCCTCAAAGGCATGGTCTCCTTCTTGGATCTCAGTCCCGAAGATGTGCGGAACGGAAATTTCGAGAGTCTCGGGGCTGATCACCGTAACGGAAACGGGCGTGTTCCGTATGCACCGCCCGGTACGACCCCAGGGGATGAAACACCCCCTGCCCCTGTAAGCGCCCCTGCGCCCGCAGGGCCACCCGTGAAGCGCGTTCCCTCTCGATCCGGTAACGTAACGCAGATTTCCCCGAAATCCACGCGCACACCAAGTCTCAGGTACGGAGCTAAAGCCGGAGTGGGCCCGAACGAGATTGCGGAGCGAAAGCCCAGAGCAGCGGCGGAAAAGCACGCAGGGGCGCATCCATCCCCGCAGTCCATTACGCCCTCAGCGGCCATAGCATGCCCAGTCCTCATAGCAGCCCCAGCAGATGTTGTAGCCCCAGCGCACGTTTCATCCCCTGGGGCGGTTAAGACCGAATATCGAATGCCGAGCGCTTCGGCGCAGCAGGTGATTCCCGGTCGCGGGCGGTCGAAGGTGCGACGTGCCGTATTGGCTCAGGACGGCCATTCTCTAGGAGAGGAAGCCATTTACCAAGTCCTTTGGCGCGGCGGCAGACCTGAGAACGGCGATCCGAATTGCTCCAGAACGATTCGAATTGGAGCCGCAGACATAGGTTACAAGGTGAACATGGCGAAGAAGAACGTACGCCAGAACATCTCTCGCCTTTTTGAAAAGCTAGCACTGGAGATCATGGAAGAGTTCGAGACCATGAGCTCGCAAGCGCGTTTGTACCGGATCTACTCCTACAAGCAGATTCTCGATCGACGCCGAGCCGCGGGGCTTGAGTTCATTCTGCGGAACAAAGGGGTTGTGTTCTGCACGCGGCACGGGGAAGAGATTGTTTCCTCCCCTGCCTACGTTGTAACCCCTGGGGAAACGTGCCTCAGACCAGCTCCGCCCAAACGACGTCGACAGCCGGCCGCGACTTCTCAGAACTCCTCGGTGGTGCGCATGCCGACCGCTCCAGCAGAATCGCGCACCGATTCCGAAGACTCGGACCTTCAGACAATCTCGCAAGCGCTCAATCGGTACTGGCCTGTCGACCAGGCCGCAGCGGCTCAACTCATTCGCGATTGTCGACGTGTTTGCGCGGACGCCAGGGCAGAGGAGATCGCCTTCTTTGTGCGCGAGAAGCTGGAGCTCGCGCGGCAGAACCGGAAGATCACAAATCCCACCGGGCTAATCCTCGCCACCGTCCCTCAATCCTTCGTAGGATCCACGTTCCTCGAGTTCCGCAAGCGAATGGAGCGTCAGGCGGCTCTGGAGGCGGAGGAGGCTGCACGGAAGGAGCAGGAACGCGCTGAACTGATGGTCTGGATCAACAAAGACCGGGAACGGTACGAGATGATTGTGGGCGATCTGCAGCAGCCGCAGAGTGTCCGCGACGATGCGGAGAAGAAGCTACGCCAGATTGCAAGCTGGGCACCGGTAGACTAGCAGCCAACTCTGGGTGACTACGAGCTCCACTCATGGACAATTGCACCCGAGCGAGGCAGGGAAGCGGCGGACCGCAACTGCGGACAAGGAACGCTGGGCAGCGCACAAGCCTCGGTCCGAAATGAAAGCGCTTATCATCGTGGGAATGTAGAAGAGCGCGTCAAAGGCAGAAGCCCATTGCCACTTCGGCTTGTTGAACGGCGTTCTGCCCCCTAACTCCGTCTCCCCCGAAGGATCTGTGGAGATGCAGATGAGTACAGATGGAAGATCAGCAAAGTCGGTCGAGAAATGGAAGGCACGGCTCACAGAGACTAGACCGGGAAGCTGTCGCCGCGAAGCAGATCAGGCATCGGTCGAGCGGTGATCCAGAGCAGGGAACTGAGACCAGCTAAGAGCTGCGGTCTCATTCCAGTAACCGCCACATCGCACATCTGGATTCCGCATCTGTGCCGCTTCGGACAATTTGCTGGAGGGTTCCGCACGGGCAGTGAAATTGCGGCTGCGCTACGAACATAGCGAGCCTCTCCCACAACTGAATGGTTTGATCGCCGCGGGCATGTATGGGAAGTGCAAAGACGCGCTGCCATGCAGCGGAAGGAGTTCTGACACCACACACGAAGCGCTGCGAGATTTGGTCCGGGCGAGACAAGAGGCACCCTCATCTTCCGCGCTGCGCTTGTGCAGACCTTCGCTGCAACCCGGGTTCTCCTCCGGTCATCTCACAGAGAACGGTTCCATCGATCGATCTCCGATCTCCCGCCACACCGCAGGTCTCCCTTGCGTCTGTCTAAGGTTCCGCCCTGAAGAAGGCTTCCCCAGCGCGAAGATTGAACCCCGTGGCCTCCTGGCTAACTGGCCTGGTGCCCCCATTGCTGCTGGTTGTCGCCTTCCTTCTGGGCCATCCCCCCACTCCCTCCGCGCAGACGATCCACTATGCCGCACCTCCCAGCGCCGAGCGCGGTGAGATCGTCTACAAGGGCGGCTGCATTGCCTGCCACGGAGCCGACGGCAAGGGTGCGCCCATGTCAGAGACCGTTTTCAAGCGCCCCGACACCTGGCCTGACTTTACCGACTGCGCCGGCACCACGCCCGAGCCCAACGGCAACTGGAAGGCCGCCATAGTCCACGGCGGCCCGTCGCGCGGACTCTCGCAGATCATGCCTGGGTTCGGCGATCTCCTTACCGACGCTCAGATCAACGACGTCATGGCCTACATGCGCCAGTTCTGCCAGGACAAGCACAACGATCCGCGCGGTGAGCTCAATCTTCCCCGTGCCCTCGTTACTGAAAAAGCCTTCCCGGAAAACGAAGTCGTCGCTTCCACTGCAGCCAATGCTTCGGGCGCGCCTTCCTGGACCACCGACATTATCGACGAGCGCACCATCTTCGACGCTCGCACCCAGCTTGAAACTGATATCCCCACTAACTACGCCGACCAGAACCACAACTGGGAAGAAGGTGTAGGCGACATCACAGTCGGGCTCAAGCGCGAGATGTTCGCTAGCCTCCGCACCGGCTCCATCCTCAGCCTCCAGGGCGGCATCCTGCTCCCCACCGGCGATTCGAAACGCGGTTTTGGCGCTGGCACCGGCCAGTTCGAACCCTTCGCCGCCTTCGACCAGCTCTTCCGCAACAACACCTTCCTCCAGACCCAACTGGGTGCTGATCTTCCGTTCGACACCTCGGCGGCCCCGCGCAGCCTGTTTTACCGTGCGGCCATCGGACAGGCCTTCGCCGCCGACCACCTCCTCGGCCGCCTCTACTCCCCGATGGTCGAGTTCCTCGCGCGCCGCGACTTCAAACCCGGTGCCGCAACCGATTGGGACGTTCTTCCCGAAATGCAGATCACCGTCAGCCGTCGTCAGCACGTCCGCGTCGGCTTCGGCGTCCGCGAGCCCTTCACCGACACCTCCGGCCGCACCCCCCAGGTCCTGTTCTACGTCCTTTGGGACCACGCCGACGGCAAACTCTGGGATGGTTGGCGATGAAACTGCACCGTATCGGCATGCTCGCCTTCATCCTGATCCTCGCGGTCGTCCCCGCCGCCGTCAGCGGCAAAACCAAGACCCAGAATGCCAAGGGCGACCGCGTACCCCACGGCACCTACTTCCACACCTCCGAGCGCTGCGTCGCCTGCCACAACGGCATGAAGTCCACCTCTGGCGAGGACTTTAATATCGGCTTCGACTGGTCCGCCAGCATCATGGCCAACTCCTCCCGGGACCCCTACTGGCAGGCCAGCATCCGCCGCGAGACTCTCGACCACCCCGAATCCAGCCAGCACGTCCAGGATGATTGCTCCACCTGCCACATGCCCGCCGTGCGCATGCCCGAACGCGACCGCGGCCTGCACACCAACGTCTTCTCGAAGTTCCCCCTCGACCATTTCCCGAAAGGGGACAAAGCCGCTGCCGACGGGGTCACCTGCTCCGTCTGCCACCAGGTCGACAAAGGCGACCTCGGCACCGAAGCCTCCTTCAGCGGCAACGTTAAATTTTCAAAGCCGATCGACAAGTATCACCGCGCGGAATGGGGGCCCTACGCCCCCGACACCGGTCACCAGACCGTCATGCACTCCTCCAGTGCCACCTTTGTGCCCATGCAAGGCCTCCATATGCGCGACGCCGCCCTGTGTGGCAGTTGCCACACCCTCTACACGGAAGCCCTGGGTCCCCACGGCGAGACCGTAGGCCGTCTGCCCGAGCAGATGCCCTACCAGGAGTGGCAGCACAGCGCCTACAACAACACCGCGCAGACCTGCCAGTACTGCCACATGCCTGAGGTCAAAGGCCAGGCCCCCGTCACCGCCCTCTATGGTCCTCTGCGCGACGGTGCCCGCCACCACGTCTTCCTCGGCGGCAACTTCATCATCGAGGGCATGCTCCAGGACCATCGCGATGAGCTCGCCACCTTCGCCGAGCGGGCCGTGGTCGATGCCCAGATCAAGGGCACGTCAGAGTTCGTCCAGAACCAGTCCGCGAAGCTCACCGTCAGCCCTGTCCAGACCACGCCCCATGGCATCGCCGTCGACGTCCACGTCGAAAACCTCGGCGGCCACAAGCTCCCCACCGCCTACCCCTCGCGCCGCGTATGGCTTCACGTCACCGTCCGGGACGCCGCCGGCACCGTCATCTTTGAATCCGGAAAGCTCAACCCGGACGGCTCCATCGTCGGCAACCTGAACGACGAAGACAAATCAAAGTTCTCCCCCCATTACCGCGAGATCACCAGCCCTGCCCAGGTCGAAATCTACGAAGATATCCTCAAGGATCAGCAGGGCCACGTCACTACCGGCCTCCTCCGGGCCGTCAGCTACCTGAAGGACAATCGCATCCTTCCCCGCGGGTTCGATAAAACCACGGCCTCGCACGACATCGCGGTGATCGGCGACGCCGCCGACGACCCCAACTTCACCGGCCAGGGCAGCACCGTCCGCTATGCCATCTCGACCGCCAACGCTGCCGGTCCGTTCACGGTTCAGGCCGAACTCTGGTTTCAGCCCATCGGCTTTCGCTGGGCCCACAATCTCGCGCCCTACAACGCCCCCGAACCCCAACGGATGGTGCGCTACTTCGAGCAGGCCGCCAACAAGTCCGCTATCCTATTGGTCGCCGCCCACGCTGGGTCTTAAAGTTAACACTCAAATGCATTCCCACACACTCCCTTGCATGCAATGAATGCACAAAGATCGTCGCCGCCAAGCATGTTCGCCTACTGCTCCCATGCCTGAGAACAAGCAACAGAACGCTGCTTTGCAGCGGAAGAAGTTCTGACACGTCACCCCCAAATGGGTGCTGTGTAGCAACTTTCGCGTTTACAAGCGTAAACGCTCCTCGAATGATGAACTTAGCTCAGCATTGTCCCAGGTGGAAAGACGTTCGTAAACGTTCGTTTACGGAATAGGAGCAATCCGTAAACCATTCGGGTCCCCGTACTTTCGCCTTAAATCAGCAACTTAGACAACGTCGTAAACGGTCGTTAGCGAAGGTTGACTATTGTCTCCCTTATTTCTTGACACAAATTGCACTGGCACGTAGCGTTGCAAGGAGCACCACGGGGGGCCCTGGCATGCCACTTCTCCGCATTCCTCCGCCGCTGGATTCTGCCGTTCCACAGGTAGAGCCGAAGCCCTCGACCGCTCTCAAAACCATCGCGACCCGGCTCCCTCCCGCCGAGGTTAAGGCGGTCGAAGCCGCCGCCGAGATCGTCGGCCAGACGTGCGCCGAGTGGATGCGCGAGGCGCTCCTGCTCCACCTGAAGCGACCCACCCGGAAGAAAAGGTCAGCGCCCGACCCGACACTCCTGGCCGAGATTCTTGGTCTCCGCTCGCTCGTCCAGAACCTGATCGCCGCCGCGTCCGACCTCCCGGAGGAGACCGTCCAGAGGATCGTGAAGCACGCGGATTCGATCAAAGAAGGCAAGGCAGAAGAGATTCTGAAACGCATCGAGGGCGCTCACCCGGAGGGGAATTAGGTGGCCCGACCGCTCACATTCCGAGGACGGTGGCCAGGATTTCTGATCCTGCTTTTCCTGCTGCCGGTCGGCTTTGCGCTTCCGTTCACGCTCTGGTTTTCGTTCATCCTGTCGCCTCTCCAGAAGCAGTACTTTCCGACCTACATGGCGATGGCCATGACCCAGGGGACAGCCCGGACCTTTC
>JAABUZ0100003629.1_pt1 | contig 22594 bp, 21 predicted proteins | sample 5562091 | NCBI WGS metagenome assembly JAABUZ01 (sample SAMN12813069, study PRJNA571459) | rock metagenome | isolation source: Antarctica rocks | place: Antarctica: Victoria Land, Linnaeus Terrace sud | collected 2015-12-21
GATATTTTCGACGTTCGGTGATCGTCATCTTCTCTTCTTGCGGCATTGGACGCTCCCCTCAGTAACATTTTCTTTTGAGGGAAGTGTACCCCGTTCAGTAACATTTTACATGAGGGAATGCGACCCCTATCTATAGTACCCTTGTTTGTGATATGCTGAAAAGGCAAGCAATGCTATGCATGTATAGTGAAAGGAGCCAATGTTCTAATGGCAGAACCGTTCGAGTACATTTCTCATGCCCGTCTCGTCTACAAAGATGGCTATCGTAACGCCTATTTAGGTGAGGTAGCAGAACCCTTTGTGTACGGTGTTCAAGGAAAACTCCGTGAGTACTACGGAGCAAAAGAGGGACCACCTGTCCCATCAACGCTCGACCATATTGTTGCCGCTGTCGCTGGTTGAATGTACGGCACACTTGCCGGTGCCCTGTCAGGGCGCAAAATTCCTTTCGACCGTCAAACATTTACTGCTACCGTGGACGGACGTATTGTCGGAATCGGTAAAACTATCCGCATCGAAGCAATAGATGTTCACTATGATCTCACCATTCCAGCGGAAAACCGTGAAGCCGCAGAGCGCGCGCTTCGAGTACACCCAGAAGGTTGTCCCGCTCATCAAAGTGTAAAGGCTGCAATTGACATTACGTGGAATGCAACACTACATATCGGTGATGAGGTCGTGTCGCTAAAAAGTGAGGCAGTACCTCAATAAGTGATAGGTATGTGAATTCTGTAGGGACCGATGTATCACCTCTCAAAAGCAGGGATGCAAGGGCAGCCGCCCCTTGACTGAGGCTGGGGCTTTGCCCCAGTTTCCCTACCCATTTGCCACCGAAGGCGGCAAGTAACAAATGAAGCTTGACTATGTACTACACGAGGTCGTTGCAATTACCAACTTTAATTTTTCAAGCGCATCATCGGTTCCTACAGAATGGTTAAATTGAAGAGTAATTTACTGTGTAACAGGTAAACTATGGACAAACAAGACGTTTATCTACAGCATATTCGTAATGTTGCTCCAACGCTAGAACTGCATACAGTACGTCTACACACAAGCGATGGACAGTTTAACGATATTCTAATTGTTAATGATGAGCTAATTTTCCGCTTTCCACGATCATTTCATGCTGCTAAAGCTTTGATACATGAAGTGGCTATCCTCAGTAAGATACAAAACACTACAACTTTGCCTATTCCCCATCCGATCTACGTCAGGACAAATAGTGAGGTTGCGCACGAAAACTTCATGGGCTATCGAATGATACCTGGAGAACCGCTATTTAATCGCGTATTGGATGCTATTGAGGATAATTCTGTGCTTGAGCGACTCGCTGTTCAAATTGCAACTTTTCTGCAAGAGTTACACCGCATACCCACAAAAGATCGTGGGCTCGATTTACCTCTTTCTGATACGCATGATGGCTGGCTGCATATGTACCAACAATTTCGCGCCAAACTCTTCCCCTACATGCGCCCGGATGCCTGTGAGGAGGTAACGCATAATTTCGATCTATTTCTTAACGACTCGCGGCACTTCGCCTATACACCTGTTTTCCGTCATGGCGACTTTGGTGGAAGTAACATTCTTTACGATGCAAAGACGCAACGCATCACAGGCGTTATTGATTTTAGTTTTGCAGGCTTAGGTGATCCGGCTCTCGATCTTGCCGCAATCTCTACTTGTGGCGACCCCTTTTTTCAACAAGTTCGTAATGCTTATCCTGCGAGTAATATTCTGGTAGAGCGTGCCCAGTTTTATAAGAGCACATATGCGCTACAACAAGCCCTCTATGCTCTAAGAGACAATGATCGGGAATCATTCGAGGATGGCATAGCTCAGTATATTTAAGGTAGCTATTACAATCTTCTTGAGAGAAGGGAATTTACAGAGTAGAGTGTGTATTCACTATGAATTCTGTCCTTTTTGCGATACAAAGTGTTCTGCATGGCGCAGTGGTGTAAACGAGAAGGCGAGTGCAATGAGAAAAAGTAGGAGACCGACAATGCCATAAATAAGACCCACGTTCGTGCGCTCAATCGCAAATCCTCCTATTAAAGCTCCTACTGATGCTGTTGGCCATGTGAGTACTCTTGTAAAGGTGATAACGCGTCCTAAAAGTTCATGTGCAACAAGAGATTGTGTGAGGCTATATGCATTGATGATGAAGAAAACATCTACACCTCCACGTACCATCCATAAAAAAAGTGCTAGCCAGTACAAATGTGTGAGCGATAGAACTGCTGTAACCAGTCCTCCTAATAGCGTCGTGCCAATGAGAGCAATACCGAAAGACAGATATTTACGAAGTCGAGTTGCTAGTAGTGATGTAATAATAACACCTACACTACCAGACGAAAAGAGCATTCCTATTTGCGTATCTTTCGCATGAAGCCAATCTTTGGCAAAAAGTACCAGTTGAACATTAATAGTTGGGCCGAAGAAGTTGATGAACAATAACATCAGGGTGAGCCACCGTAATACTGAATTTTGTGTTATGAGGTGTAACCCTTCAAGAACATCCTGGCGAATACTTGTGTGCTCTTTTTTTACAGTAGTTTTTGTATTGAAGCTTACTACGACAAGAGCTAACGACCCGGCTGACATGAGGAAAGAAAGGGCATCAAAGATAAAAAGTGTAGATATAGGGATAACGACAAGCAGCAGACCTGCTAGAAATGGTCCTGCAACACTAGCCGCCGAATAACTTGCCTGAATGTGCCCATTTGCGGTTACAAGCTTCTTTTGATCGACCAAGCTAGGAATAGCGGCAAAGTTGGCAGCATCAAATGCCATACTAAGCGTGGAATTCACAAGTGCTGTGATATAAATCCACCAGACAGAGAGTAAGCCAAAACTTGTTAAAAGGGGAAGTGAGGCAATGACGAGGGCACGACCTATATCTGTACTGATCATTAAGCGTTTGCGATTCACTCGGTCAACAAATACACCAATCGTTAGTCCAAAGAAAAGATAGGGGATGACACTTGTAGCGACGGTGAGCGCGAGGTTTACAGGCGAGTTGGTTAGTTTGAAGATGAGCAATGGAAGTGCAAATCCTGTAAAAGAGCTACCAAAGCTAGAGATTGTTTGTCCTGTCCAAAACTTCCAGAAATCACTCCTGGACTTTTGGATTGAAGCTGTTGTATTCATTGGACGGGATGTCATAATAAAAGAACTCTCTCAAAGAAATAAATATACAGTTCATCTATATAAGCATAACATCCTAAAGGCATATTTGTTAATGAGGAATATATGCTAAAAGCATATATTCCTCATTAACGAGTCGAAGGAGTAGCAATAGTTGGAAGCTACTCTCCAACATTATCAGGACGCCACAAATATTTACGTTCACGGAACTGCTCTTTGAAACCGATACGCTGATAAATAGGTAGACCCATTTGCGTTGCTTGCAGACAGACGTAGCGATAACTACGTGCTTGTGCTTCAAGCAGGGGAGCTAGTGTGATCGCAGTACCAAAGCCTTTTCCGCGTGCCGAGGGAATAGTACTTACATCGTAGATACCCGCAATCCCACCAGCAAAGAGCAGTGTTGAAGAGGTAACAGGTTCTCCATTCATATAACCCGTGTAGTGTAGAAATGGACCCTCTGGATCAAAGCCGAGTAGTGTGTAGGCGTCGAAGTAGATTTGTCCTAGCGTAGGCGTAGTGGCAAAAAATCCTGCAGCGGTTGCCTTGTGCCACTGGGCAAAGCTAGCCGCATCAGTCACACGTTCGATAGTAAAGCCTGGCAGATTTGGAATATGTAGAGCGTGTGTAGAAGGTTCAATAACCATGTGCGGCTCCTCTTCAAAGAGCAAAAAGTCGTGCGCGTCAAGGAAGCGTTCGAAGTCCGGAGGTTGTGTCGAAGGTAACACCTGCCATACAAGCGGTAGATGTAATGCTCTAAATTGTGCGAGTGTCGCCTCTACGTTTGCTTCAGCAGTGTCTGATACCAGATGTGTACGGATAACAACATTCCACATAGGTGTTTGCTTGCTCATTACGAGCGTTATTTCGGGTGCTTCCCGTAGTTCCAGGTAGGGCAATCGAGCAAAATAGGCGAAGTAGGCGCAGTAATTTTCTTCCATCGCTGCGTTCAGGCTAGAAGTATTATTGAGAATATATGTCATTCGAGTCCGCTCTTTCTAACTACTACCTGTTATGTTTATTTGTGATATCTTTGTCATAAAGTATACACTTTTTGGGTAGTATTCTGTGACAGCGATAAAAAGACTTGTAGGAGAAAAGTGCATGGAGCCGATTATAACACTCTATGAACGTGAACATGTTCCAGTTGATACACTTCCGTCAGAACTTGCGACACTCTATGGTGGTGGCTTCGCTTTACCTGAACTCATGCAGCAGGACCGACCATATACGATTGCGAATTTTGTTGAGACGATAGATGGCGTGGTTTCCTATAATGCACCAGGACAGACAGGTGGAGGAGCAGTGAGTGGTGGTAACAAACAAGATCAGATGGTAATGGGACTATTACGCGCATACGCTGATGCTGTTATCATTGGTACTGGCTCACTTCGTGAGGACGCAAATCATCTTCACATTCCTGCAACGATCTTTCCTGACTATGCAGATGCCTATGCCAAAATACGAACACGAATAGGTAAGCAAGAAGAATTGCCCGTAAGCGTTATCATGTCGGCAAGCGGGAATGTGAATTTTGAGGATAAAACATTTCACACACCAGGCTTGCGGGTTGTTATTGTGACGACTGAAGAAGGTCAAACTGCAATAAGCAAAAAAACGTTGCCGCAAGGGGTAGATGTGCGTGTGATCGAGCAACATAATTCGTCTGAAAGCAGTGTTTCTCCAGCCGATGTATTAGCACTACTTACGCGTGAGTATAAAGTACATATTGCTTTATATGAAGGTGGACCTCATCTGCTCTCTTCGTTCTTAAAAGCACAATTGATCGACGAACTCTTTGTGACGGTCGCACCACATTTGGCTGGACATTCTCAAGCGACACACCGCTTTTCGCTGGTAGAAGGTTATGCTTTTCAGCCAGAACAGCTATGGACAACATTAATGAGCGTGAAGTTAGTCGGCAGCCACTTGCTATTACGTTACAAACTCACAAGATAAAAAAGAAGCCTTATTCGGTCATCAACGACTGAATACAGCTTCTTTTCGTCTAACTATAAGTTAGTTACGTTGCGATGGTTCATGCTTTTGCGTCTCTGCTACAACATCGCAAAACGTTACTGTTTGATCTACTTCGGACTTAACTTCTGCTAAGCGCAAGTAGAAGGCAACCTGCTCTGCTGTCATCGGAACTTCATGTGCAGTCCCATTATTTTCAACAACACGAACTATTCGTTTCATAGTAAATCTCCTCATTTGCTCTAGTGCATATATTTCACAATTCGATACAGAGCACTATGACGGAGGGAGTTGCTATCTTCTTTGACTAAACGTTCTCTCACCACTGTCTATTTTTAATTTAATCGTCAACGATATAGTGTATATCTTACACTTATTATACCACAGAAAGTGGGAGCGATCAAATCCACATGTTGCTCCCACTTTCTGTGTGTCATCAGCGGTACTATTTTCCTGTTCACTATCGAAAAATACTTAGATGCTATTCATGGTGTATAATATGGCGTGCATCTACTCAGTCGAGGTACGCGTTTTCTTCTTTTGAAAGAAAAGGCAGTGAACCAACTGATATGCTTGTCAAGAACAACATCCTGTATCTAAAATGTTGATGATAAAAGCACTTCAAGGAGAGAGAAGCGTTATGAACAACAATCCTGACCGATGTAGCCAGTTACGCACACTCCAGGATCAGCTTGTTAAGGAAATAAGCATCTTGAGGGAAAGTGTACAAAAAACGGAGTGGGAGGGCGTCGAGACTCCTATTGAGACGATCAACATTATTAAGAGTCTCGAAAAATCATTGAATACGACCACGATCGAATTGCAAGAGTGTCCACCTGAAACGAGTGAAGCATCGGCGGCGGTATTACAACAGCAGGCCCCTGCATCTATAGCGGCCCAAACTGTGCGTCGCTGGTTTCCTGATTCCGAACAACACGACGATGATGAAGCTGACATCATCGTCGACGAATACTAACATCAAGACTTTTTAAACGCTACTGAATGGTACACTTTGAGCATGGCAGGGACAAATCCTGTCATGCCTCTCTTTGCCCTTTTGCCTCTCTCACTCCTTGCTTGAATTTCAAGAAACTCTTGTAGTCTTTGTCCTACTTGTTTCTTGCAGAACTTCTTTGTGGTATGATAAAGACCATATATTCTGAGGCACATTTTCTTTTACTTATCTCTCTTTTGCCTCTTTCCCATAACATATGACAGGGGAGTCTTCACTATTTCATAAGAAAAATATATTGCTATGCATATCAGAAATGGCTGTAGTAGCTGATTCGTTCTGCATATTTGAGGAGGAACATATGGAGCTTTCATTACGGCTAGATACATTGGGTATGGTGGAGATGCGCTATCTGCGTACACGCGAACGATATCGGGACTGGCCTCAATTTCAATTGCTTGCTGCTTCTCGGCAAGCCCGCGTTATGACATATCTTACACGAGAGGTTGCCGAGCAACTTCATCAACAAATTTTGGCGGTTGAGGAGGCAATAGGATTAGACGTGGGTATTGGTGAGGATGAAGACGAAGACGACGAAAACAATAGTAACGGTTTCCATGCGGAAGAGGGTGATGGGCAAGAAAGTACAAAGCCAGCAGAACGTGAAAGTAATGCCTTCTCACCAGCCTTTGCTTCGGCTCTCAAACAGTTAAATGAACTTGCTCGTCAACGTCTCCCAGATGCAGGTACAGTAAGTGGTCAAATCATCGGTGAGTTGGGTTCTGAAATGGAGACGCCGAGCAACGAAGAAGATGCACTTGAACAGTTGCAAGACGCGTTTGTGCAGATGATGGAAGTGGTACGTGAACTTGCCGAAGAGTTATCTACCGATGCATTGAAACTTACAGGGCGCTTCAAATGTGCGCGTACCAACATCGAATTTGTCCCGCGACCTATTAATGATGATGATGACGATGACGACGAAGATGACGACGATAACGAAGATATAGAAGGCGAATTGGTGCGAGAGGGTGTTATGGAGATTGAACTGACACTCCTTCTGCAACTTTTCGAGGAGGGACGCGCCAGGATTGACGACGTACCTGCGGTAGAATTGCAACTCGATGTCGATGATTTTGAGCGTCTACATGAGACACTTGACTTCGCCCTAGATCGAGATCGCAGTAACCGCCGCCGCCGTCCCTAAACCTCTATTGGGAGCGGTTTATCATCCTCGTCAGCACTCGTTGCTGTACACGGACAGGCTATCTTCATTGCTGATACTTGGACTGTTCAAACATATCGTACTTAGAGAGAGGACGTCACACATACTATGGCACGATCAATCACGATAGAAGACCTTTATCAGATGCAATTTCTGAGTAGGCCACGTATTTCACCTGATGGACAGCGCGTTGCGTTTGCCGTAACCACTATCGACGAGCGTAAACATGCATATCGTTCATCGATCTGGATTGCACCTGCTAATGGTGGCGAGGCAAGGCGTTTTACTGCTGGCCCCGCGAATGTCAGCAGTCCAAGTTGGTCTCCTGACGGTCACTGGCTTGCATTTGTTTCTGAACGCGAGGGTGAGGGCGAGGTAACAGAGAAAGAGCAGAAAAAGCTGGGCAAAGGGAAGCCACAGATTTGGCTACTCCCTTTGGATGGTGGTGAAGCACACCAACTCACGTTCATGGAGCATGGTGCCTCCTCGCCTGTGTGGTCGCCGGATGGGAAACGCTTGCTTTTCAGTGCAGATGTTGGTCCTGCTGATGAAGAGACAGAAGAGGGTAAGCCGCTTCCGAAAGTGCGTGTGATTGATCGGCTTTGGTATCGGCTCGATGGTGTTGGTTTCACCTACGAACGCCGCTCACACCTGTTTCTTATCGATATAAATGGTGGTACGCCTCAGCAACTAACCGATGGAGATTGGGATGATGGCGACGCTGCATGGTCTCCTGATGGAACGCAGATTGTCTTTACCACTAACCATGCTGAAGATCGCTGGCGTATCCTTGGGTCTGACCTCTATACCCTACACATTGAAAATGATAAAGCAGGAGAGTTGCGCTGTTTGACTGATAGTACACTCAGTTGTAGCTCACCTTCCTGGTCACCTGATGGTAAAACGATTGCCTTCCTTGCATCGTATAAAGTACATTCTGGAGGGCATTCCTACCTCTATTCCGTTGCATCGAATGCCGAAAAGCAAGCACCAACGTGTCTTTCAAAAGATTTTGAAGGAACATGCATGGATTTCACCAATAGCGATATCGGTGATGAACATCTTATGCCTGCTCCTGCATGGTCGGCAGACGGGACAGCACTGTATGTTCTTGCTTCGCTACATGGAGCAACACGGCTCTTTACCATTCCCGCAAGTGGGGCAGGAACGCAACCGCCAACGCTTACTCCTGGCGATGTTCATGTGCGCGATTTTACCATCGATGAAGCTAAAAAGAAGATTGCATTGTTGATCGGAGATGCAACTCGTCCACAAGAGATATTCACACTCGACGCAACACAGTCTGGCGAGATGCGCCGTATCACGCATTTCAACGATGCCTTATTCAACGAACTGACATTAGCAACGCCCGAATATATGCCTTATAAAGGTGCTGATGACTGGGCGATGGACGGGTGGATACTCAAGCCCCATGATTTCGAGCCGACAAAAAAGTATCCATTGATTGTAGAAATTCACGGTGGACCAGAAACACAGTACGGGTATGGCTTCTTTCATGAGATGCAAATGCTGGTGGCGCAGGGCTATGTCGTACTCTACACAAATCCACGTGGAAGTTGCGGCTATGGCTATGATTTCTCCTTTGCTGTCAATGGAAAATGGGGCGAGAAAGACTCGATAGATATTATGAATGGGGTTGAGGCGTTGCTGCAACGGGGTTATATTGATGAGCAACGTATGGGTGTTACAGGTGGTAGTTATGGCGGGTTCATGACGAACTGGCTGTTGAGCCACTATGATAGCTTCAAGGTTGGAGTTACTGATCGCTGTGTAGCCAATCTTGCCTCGTTCTTTGGTAGTAGCGATGTTGGTTGGGACATGGGCTATGACAACCTGGATACTACTCCGTGGGAAAATTTAGAAAAGTACATGCACATGTCGCCAATGAAGTATGTGCAGAATATCAAGGCACCGTTGCTCATCATTCATAGTGAGCAAGACTTGCGCTGTCCCATTGAGCAGGCTGAGCAAATGTTCGTAGCCCTCAAGTGGATGGGACGCGAGGTACAACTAGTCCGTTTTGAGGGGCAAAGTCACGGCCTCTCACGCGGTGGACATCCCAAATCACGACTTGAGCGACTACGCCATATTAAAGGTTGGTTCGAGAAGTTTCTCTAGGCACAATAAAGCGTAGGAGTCATGTAAGGCGGAGTTCTTGCATGACTCCTACGCTTTATTGTGCCTAAGACTGAAACATACCAATTTTATTGCTCCCTGCTTCCGTGAACCAGATATGACGGTGCGTACCCATCACAAGGCCAAAGGGAAAGCTAGCAGGTGAAGGAATTGGGTAGTAGATAAAGCGGTTCGTATGTGTATTAAAGTGAGCGAGGACGTTTTCGGCTGGTACCGTGACCCATATTTCACCACCTGGTGTAACAAGCAATCCATATAAACCACCACTTCCTTGTGTCGCAGAAGGTGCGGAATATGATGTGAATATGCCGGTTGTGGAATCGAGCCGCAGCAAAAGATTGGCATTAAACGAGGTGGCCCAGATGATGTTGTGTGCATCACTTGCAATTTCCATAAGAGGAGTGGGCGAACCTGCAACGGTAAAAAGATGAATTTTGCCAGTTTGAGGGTCGAGTCGACCAATATGATTTGTTGTAGATTCAGTGAACCAGACCATATCTTGTGCATCAACCGTGATACCGTAAGGACTAAGTGTTTGTATGCTCTTTGTGCTAGAAAGCGGGTACTGCTTAACTGTCCCGGTGTGCGTATTGAGCATTCCTAGCGAATCGGCATTCATCTCAGTAAACCAGAGGTTGCCATGGGTGTCGAATGCCAAATCGTTTGGTGCGCTAGGTAGTGTAAGCATTTTCTTAGCATTATTAGGGTCAGGAGTATGCAACGTCGGCAACGCATATGTTTGGAAGTGCTTGGTATCAGGGAAGTAATGCCCAATATAGTTAGCGTCTTGCTCAGCAAACCAGACCGTATCATCCGCAGCGACAACAACGCCCATAACGCTATAGGCACCGTGCGGAGGCGTTATTTGTACAAATGATCCTGTATGCGGGTCAAACATCGTAAGAAAATTGTGGCTCATCTCACCGAACCAGAGGCGTCCTTTTAAGTCTATCGCAGGACGCATCAGGCCACTGCCAGGCATAGGTAACGCATACTCTTTGAAGCTTCCTATAGACATATTAGGCGTTTCACTGAGCGAGGATGCATTTCCATTCGTAATAGCAGATGGAGTAGGACTGCTACATGCTGTAACAAGGAAGAGCGAGAGTAGTAAGATGATAAAGAGAGAAAGACTATATTTATGCAAAATCGACCTCTATAACGTTGTATTTTCATAGATAATATCGATAGGAATGCTAATACCTAAGCTTGTCAGTTCGATTTGATCACTTGCTTCAAAAGCAGAAAATTTCCAGAAAGGCTTTTGCTTGTCTTAGCCTGCTATATATACTCCACGCATACCATCATCTACAAGGTCTGTTAACTGCACCTGTACAAGAGCATGTTGATGAATATGGTTTGGAGGATTATGCATTTCGACACGGAGATAGTTGTCCGTGAGTCCCTCCCATTGGTCGTGCCGTGGATGTTCTATGAGTACCTCAACCGTTTGACCAAGAAATTGCCGCCGGAAGCGTCGACTATGCTCTTCATTTAACGCGAGCAATCGTTCACTCCGTACTTTTTTGATCGGGTCTTGTATCTGTCCCTTCATTCGTGCCGCTGCCGTTCCTTGCCGTGCTGAGAAGCGAAAGACATGTGTTTTGGCGAATTCTAGTGTTTGGGCAAGCTGATAGGTTTGCTCAAAATCTACCTCAATTTCACCGGGGAAGCCAGTGATGATATCGGTGCTGATTGCCATCCCGGGAACGTGTCGCTTGGCCTCGGTGATGATGGTGTGATAACGTGAACTCGTGTAGCGACGTGCCATACGACGTAGTATTGCATCAGAACCACTTTGCATGGGAAGGTGCAAATGACGACACATGCGCGGGTTTTGCCAATGCTCTAGCCAGTCCAGGCGAAAATCTTCTGGCTCAAGAGATGAGACACGAATACGTGGAATTTCTGTTTCCTTGAGAAGCGTGGCTATTAAATCTCCAAGGTCGTGCTGCTCGTCATCATATGGATGGTAGTCACCAAGGTGAATACCAGTCAGTACAATCTCTTGATAACCAGCACGTACCTTACGATTGACGTGTTCAACAATAGAGGAGATGCTACGGCTACGTGAAGCACCACGTACAGTGGGGACGATGCAGTAGGTACAACGGTTATCGCAACCATCCTGTACCTTCATCTGCACCCGTGTCCGCGATGCATGACGTATGCTAGTCCGCTCACTAATATTTGTATCACTGATAAACGGGGCGAGGTGCGAAGGATTGTCAGGTTGTGGTTCTCCTCGCTCGGCCTCTTGAAATATGAGCATTGTATCACTTCCAATATGCTGCGTATCAAACGAGATCATAGGAAGGAGATGCTTCTCTTGTGTCTCTAATGTTTGCGCAGGAGGCGAAACATCTTTTGTCTTCTGCTGTAAAATTGCTTCCAGTAGGCTCTCTTTTCCTCTATTGCCTACGACAACATCAACACCCGGTAGTGCTGCGATTGCTTTGGGATTCAGTTCTGCATAGCATCCCGTGACAACAAGAAGAGCGTCGGGGTGACGACGGTGTGCCTGTGCGATAAGATTGCGTGAACTACGATCACCAAGGTGTGTAACAGTACAGGTATTAACAATGTAGATATCGGCAACCTCGCTGAAATCACATTGCATAAAGCCTGCTGTGCTCATTTGTTCGCTAATGGCTTCACTATCGGCCTGATTGACCTTGCAACCAACGGTTGTAACAGCGAATGTTTTTTCTTGTGCTGAGTAATGAGTCATACTTTTATGCTTGTCTTGCAGGTTGTACTGATGAAGATACCCGCCTTACTTGTTGTACAGGAGGTGTTGTTTCGAGAAGAGTTTTTTGCATAAAGGGCAGCGTAAACCAGATACTTCCCACGCCAAAGAGCATTCCTGTGAGGAGACGCAGCTCCCACGTACTTTCACGCAGGCCAAACATCTGTGTTATTCCATCCCATGCCATTGGAAGTGCTAGAAGTACGAAAAACCACCACGGAATACCAGGAAGACGCTTCTTACTCAATCCAAAAACGATACTGGTGAGAAACATAGAGGTGTAAATGGCAAAGTTACGTGCACAGAGACCAAGCTGGTGCCCAAAGATATAGAATGAATGTGAAGGTATCTGAGCACACACATAATGTAACGAAAAGAAAATAGATTTAGAAAATGTATCTAACCCAAAGTACGAAAGAAAAGGTACCGCAATCGCGGATAATACAAGCAGACCTAGCAATAATGTGATGATGTTTGCCCAGTGCTCAAACAGAAAATTGCCAAGCCCATTCGCTATGATATTGAGACGTCTTTGTGTAGGCTGAGCTGTTGCACTAGGATGCATTTGTTGTGCAGACATATCGTTGGTCCTCAATTATATAATTGTGAATAAGATGCTATATATGAAATGCGTCCGCTAAAGTATCATACTGTATACGACCTTCAGCGACTATTGTTTCATTCAGAAGAATAACTGGAATGCGGTAACGATAGGTTTCAAAGGTACCGGGATCAGTACGAATATCTATCTCAGTAAGTTCGTAGTCTTTATTTGCTGCAATCTCGTCAAGCATCTCGCGTGCCTCATCACAGAGGTGACATCCGGCCTTTGTGTAAAATGTCACTTTGGGAAGTGATGTTGCTGAATCCACGTTTACGTCTCCATGCTTTTACTAACGTTCAGTTCTTAATAGTAGCATATCAACAAACATTTGTACACGCATTGTCGATAGTAGGAGGCATGATTGTGCTAAAAATATGGTGAGGACCAGGTTATTCACCTGGTCCTCGTTTCATTCATCTTCTTACGTCTCCTGTTCACATATCGAGTCCTAATCAACGCTAGATCAGAAATTACGGATAGTGTTCAGTAGAGTCCTCTGTTTCCCTCTGACAATTCGTAGCGGATATCGCTCTAAGACGTTGCAGCGTCCTTATGGACAAATGTTTAAGATGCAGTGTCAAATTCGAGTTTAGTCAGACGTCCAGAGGTTCGACGCGCCCGCATTTACGGGCACTCCTAGTCAACCTGAAAAACCACTCCTAACAAGCGAATTGGTTTCTTCATAGACCACATAAGGGCCTCCTTTCGGATTACCGTGCAAGGCTATAGCCAAGTGCCAGGGTCTTTTTGTTTCCCTGGATTGCACTCCATCGTTCGGAGAACACTTAGAGCGTACCATGTATTTTAGGAGAAGTCAACCCTTTAAGCCATTTCGTCTTGGAAGTGTAGTATTTCTAACGTTGCTCTAATCTACTTCGATTTCATATTCCTTCGTCGCCTCTTTCAACGTCTTATTCAAACTTGTGAGAGCACTGTGTGGATCGACAGACTCCTTCATTGCTTGAGCTTCAGGGTCATAGCGATTCTCTACCGTTGGAATGTCGTGACGTAGGTCCTCAAGCAGCGCAATGAGTTTGCTGACCTTTCTTTCAGTGAGCAGGTTAATTTGCAGATCAAGATGCCGTCGCTGCTCTGACAGTTTTTCCTGTCGATTTTGTGTGATGAGCACGACCGTGGTCATGAGTAGTGCGCTCAAACCAATAATGCCTTGTAGCAAATTGTAGGGTGGCCCGTCAAAAGAAGGCAGACCAAGCTTACTATGAAATGTATTTATCATGACCCATAGTATGACTAGGAGCAGAATTAAGTAGACGGATTGTGGACGTCCTATATTATTTGTGACCTTCTCGATGATACGCTGATGATGCCCGACTCCGCGCTCGGCATGAATACGCATCTCTACGATAGTTTCAATATCTTGGTCGAGAATATCAGTTAGTTCAATGAGAGGTTTTTGATCTTCATTATCTTGTTGCTCTACCACACATAGTTCCTTGCATATTTAATGTCTCATTTTTAACATACTTTTAGCGATACTTAAAAGTGTTACATCGACTAAAATTTTATAAAAGATAGTCTGGATAGTCTGGCACAGCTATTTAATAGCTATGCCAGACTGCGCTCACAAAACCAGAGTGTATGCGATAAAATTTAGTATCCACGCAAATCTTGGTTAGAGAGAGGTATATTAGCAGGACCTGCCTGACCACCGGTTGTTGGAATATCGGTCGCATTTGCCGCCAAATCCTGGTTTGTTGTGCCAGTAATATCGCTATCCAATAGTGGGCGATCTGTAGCCGTTGCACCAGTTTGTTGGCTTGCCTTCGTGTCGTCATACATTGTCTCATTCTGACGACTTGTTGTAGTACCCTTTGCGGCAGCACTATCACCGTGAAACAGGTAATTCGACGAATTCGGATCAAGCGCGCCCGCAGGAGCCTCATCAACCATACGTGCAAAGTGAGTCAGGTCATTCTGCAACGCCTTCTCGAAGTGCCCACCAACGCCAAGGCTCTCACCAATATCACCAAGCACGCCCGCAGGTGGATTATAATTGATGTACACATCAATCTGTGTCTGACTTGCGTTCATTGGTTGAAATGTTACCTTACCGAAATTCTCAACACCCTTCGTTGAACGCCAACCAATCTGCTGATCAGGAATCCAGTTCTCGTTTACCGCATCCCACTCCTGACGACCAACAACGTCAGCAACCCAGTGACTACGCTGGTCGTCATAGTAGGTCACTTCTTTCACAAAGCTCATAAACTTGGGAAAGTCATTGAAATGTGTAAACAGCGAATACACTTGATGAACATCGGCGTTTACTGCTACAGATGCGTGATGTGTTGCATAATCTGCCATGATCTTTTCCTTCCTTATCACTTAGTTTGGACCTCTAACAACGCTTGCTAAATTCTTCCTTATCCTAGCAACGAAACTAGTGCTTTTCGTTTCAATCAACTAAAGAATAAGATGTTTAGCCTCGTTCAGGCGTTTTACGAAGAATAATTTTTTGAAAAAAACATATAACGTTCATCAGACAATCAGTACGGATAACGTATCAGGCTATTTGAGAAGCAACCGCTATATAAGGTGTTCGTTCTGCGCTTAACTACTCATCACTCGTACATGCCTTATTAAACATACCATGCGTTTTTCCGCAAAGTCAATAAATAAAAGCACTACTATACCCCTTCTAAGCAACTTTTTATGTTACTAATACAAAATAAAGGCCTATTTGATCGTGTATTAAATTATCGAAGTAGAACAGGCTAATTTACAGCTACGTCTTCTGTGCAAGATTAGGTGCAATACTTAGAAAAAATACTGCTTTCGCCTGATACCTATTTTTGTATTGCATAGTAGTATAGAGAGAGAGAGACTTTGAGTGTACACACTAGTACTTTAGGAATTTTCTGTGAAGCAGCAAATAGGAATGTTGGGAGACCCGTTTTGGAGTTTTTGTGCATCTAGTGTATTATGGACGTAGTAACACAATCAAAAAGTGATTTCTCAGAAAAAATTATTTTTGTTGTAACAAAACTTTGTTAACAAACGTAATGAGCATAGAGAGATAAAGCAAGAAGCGCGTAGTTTTCTGGTGGAATACCATTTACATAGATAGTGTTTTTGCAATTGGCAGAATGTTTCTAAAGTATTAAGGGGTATCAAACACATGTCAGCAGCACCCGTAGAAAACAAGTTAAATCGCGCTCTGGAGCTGATTGGTGGCGCTATTGATCCAGAGATAGCTGAGACGTATCCATCACTCGAAGCCCGTATCCTAGCACAGGCACTTGAAAATGTTGAGCTCGCTGAGCATCGTTTGCGCGAGATACAGAAGATTGTCGGCGAGGTTAGCGAGGTATTAATTTAGGTTAGAGAAGCACAAAATACACTCTGACCCTATTTCTTTCCTCACTGTTCACCCTACAGCATTAATTGTAATTCTTCTAGAGATGGGTGCCATGATGATTGTTCATATGCAAACGAGGTTCAATGACGAACCTCTTATACACCAATTAAATCTCTCCAAGAGACGCTGAAAACGTTCAAATCGCACAGGTCAAACCTAGCTCCGAGTCAACAGGCTCCGCGACAGGAATCATCTGCACATCATCATTATAGTCTTCAGGATGATCGAGCGCATATTGAATAATACGTTCAACATCCGCGAGACTATCGATACGCACAAGCTGATTACGGATGCTTTTCGCGCCAGGAAAGTGACCAAGATACCAACCCATATGCTTGCGTAACTCGACGTAGTGACTCTCCCCTTTGAGTTTGGCATGTACTCGTGCATGCTCAAGAGCCATGTAGAGTCGCTCCTCACGCGTTGGTAAGACATCTGGTAGATCTGTGAGTGTAGGGTTCACGCTTGCATTCAACATTTGTTTGAGCTCCCTAGTTCTTCTAAAAAGCCAGGGATTGCCGTAACTCGCACGTCCAATAAGAACACCGTTTACACCTGATGCCCGAATACGCTGTGTTGCCTGGTACAATGTGTGAATATCGCCGTTACCCAGGATAAGCGTATCAGTTTTACGCACAATTTCGGCGGCCGCAGCGATTGCATCCCAATCTGCCTCGCCCTTATAATGTTGAACTAGAGTACGTCCGTGAATAGAGATGTTTGCTGGCTCCAGTTCGAGCAGGTCTTGTACCCAGTCGGTGATAACAATTTTGTCATAGCCTAAACGTGTTTTGACCGAAACTGGAAGCAGACGACGCTCAATTCTGGCAGTATCGCCCCAGGTACGAACACGGTCCTCATTCATCTGCCGGATGCTTTGAATGCGGAATGGCTCCATCTCCAGGTCTTCCAATGTTTGTCCATTGGCCCAATCACGCACACCTTGTTGAGTTGCGCGAATGATTGCTTTTGCCGTGTCCGGCATACGAATAAGCGCCGCTCCGCCTCCCTTGTTGGCAACAGCGTTCGCAGGACAACCCATATTAATATCAACACCATCGAAGCCTAGTTCACAAACGACGTGTGCCGCTTTATAAAAGTATTCAGGTCTGCACCCGAAGATTTGCGCCACAACTGGCCGTTCCGCTGAGGTGTAGAGGAAGTCGCGAAAAATGCGATCACTACCGCGCCAGAGTCCTTCAACATTAGTAAACTCGGTGAGGACAATATCTGGCCGCCCATATAGACCGTGTATAGTGCGGCACGGCGCGTCTGTGACACCATCCATTGGTGCCAGTCCAATAATAGGTTGTGGTAGAGTATTCCAGAACGATGTTGACTTCATAGTTGTAAATTTTCTTGAATATTGAGAACGAAGTAACTTGTATTTTTAGTGTCTCATAATGTTTTTGTCGCGTGATGCTTATACCATACTAGCACATTTTACGCAAATTTGGTATAGACGAACAGGACAAAGTGCGTGCTTTGTCCTGTTCGTCTATACCACTACCAAATAACTATTAGATTGCGCCACTCTCTGGCGTGGTCTGAGTTTTATGTGTCTCTTCAGTTTCTAGGTGTCCTCCAAATTGGTAACGCATGGCAGACATGATTTTGTTGCCGAAGTCAGCCTGTCCACGTGAGCTAAAACGCTCGTAGAGTGCCGCTGTTAATACATGTGCTGGCACACCTTCGTCGATAGCAGCTGCGATTGTCCAGCGGCCTTCACCCGAGTCGGCAACGCGGCCCTTGAAGTTTTCGAGTTTAGGACTTTGGAGAAATGCACTTGCAGTGAGGTCTAGCAACCAGGAGCCAATGACACTTCCACGACGCCATAGTTCAGTAATCTCAGGAAGGTTCATATCGTACTTATAGTACTCTGGACTACTGATCGGAGCTGTCTCAGCATCAATAGTTTGCGTGTCATTACCAACATTTGCAAAGTGGAGAATATTGAGCCCCTCAGCATAGGCAGCCATAATGCCGTATTCGATACCGTTGTGTACCATCTTGACGAAATGGCCTGCACCATGTGGTCCGCAGTGAAGATAACCCTGCTCGGCTGTACCTCCTTGAACCTTCTCACGGCCAGGTGTGCGCGATGCTGAGTCTAAACCAGGAGCTAATGTAGAGAAAATTGGGTCGAGCCGTTTGACGATTTCATCCTCGCCACCAATCATCTGACAATAACCGCGCTCCAATCCCCAAACACCACCACTTGTACCAACATCAAGATAATGGATGCCAAACTTTTTGAGCGTTTCAGCGCGACGAATATCGTCATGGTAGTAAGAGTTACCTCCGTCGATGACCACATCGTCCTGGGCAAGAAGTGGGATAAGGGTCTCCAGCATTGCGTCAACTGAACCTGCTGGCACCATCAACCAGATAGCGCGTGGTTGTGCAAGTTGCTTGACAAGATCCTCTAACGAAGTTGTGCCTTTTGTAATCGCTCCCTCGTCCAAGGCACTTTGTACAGTTGTTTGACGACGTGCGGAGCCAATAACGGTATGACCGTTGCGAAGAAGTCGCTTTGCCATGTTCGCGCCCATGCGACCCAGGCCAATCAATCCAAGTTCCATTATAGATATCCTTCCTCATAACTGTTATTTGGTATGGACGAGGCACGTATAGTGTGTCTCCTACTTATATCACGTTTTATGCGAGCAAAGCGTCCTATACCATGCCATTATACGGTAAATTCAGCATCTTGTGTTCCCATTGTACCTCTGGATTAGATTGTAGTATATTTTCGACAAAAACACGTGGTGAGCAAGTTTGCTCACCACGTGTTTTTGTCGGAGAGGCAACTTTTATGCGGCCCCGTATTCTCCTCTCCTGCTAGAAACTTCAGCCTTTATTAGTTCCAAATGATTAATGCATAATACGTCATGCATAACATCGATAACAAGTGCATCATTGGGGACGCAAGTGCCCTGTAAGATCGCCTCTGCTAGCATGTCTTCCAGCAAACGCTGCACAGTACGACGTAGTGGCCGTGCGCCATAAACTGGGTCATAGCCATGTTTTACCAGTAAGCGGCGTGCCTCGGGTCGAACCTCCATCGTGATAGATTGTTCGGCGAGACGTTTTTGCGTCTGCACAATCATGATATCCACAATCTCGTTGAGATGTGCCTGCTCAAGCGCATGGAAGAGTACGATTTCGTCTATACGATTGAGCAACTCTGGCTTAAACAACTCTTTTAAGGCAGGTGTGACAATACTGCGCATCTGCTCGTGAGCGTCAACTGCAGCCTCTTCTTTGTTACGACGACGTGATGTAAAGGCTATCTTGTTTGTGTTGAGTCGAGCTGTCCCGACGTTAGATGTCATAATTACAATTGTATTGCGGAAATCTGCCGTCTGCCCATGCGTATCAGTAAGGCATCCATCATCCAGAATTTGCAGGAGTAAATCAAAAACTTTTGGGTGAGCTTTTTCTATCTCATCAAGCAGAATAACACTATATGGACGGCGACGTACAGTCTCAGTCAACTGGCCCCCGCTATCGTGACCGACATATCCCGGAGGGGCACCAATGAGACGAGAAACAGTATGTTCTTCCATAAATTCGGACATGTCGAGCTTGAGCATCGCATTCTCGTCACCAAAGAGTGCAGCCGCTAGTGCATGCGCTAGCTCAGTTTTGCCAACTCCGGTTGGACCAACAAAGAGGAATGAGCCAATAGGACGATGGTTGTCACGAAGGTTTGTACGTGAACGTCGTACTGCCTTCGCTACTGCCTGTACCGCCTCGTGTTGTCCTATAACACGCTTGTGCAGTTCCTCTTCCAAGACAAGCAGACGTTGCGCCTCTTCGGCTGCAATCTGTGCTACGGGTATACCTGTCCATTTTGCAACGATCTCGGCAATTTGCTGCTCCCCAACGATAGGAAGTTGCTCTTGCTGAGTAGCGTACCATGCATATTCAAGTGTTTGGAGTTCTTGGCGTAAGCGTAACTCGTGTGTACGATGAAGTGAAGCCAATGCAAAGTTATGATGGAAAATCTCATGCTCTTTATCATGCTGCACTCCAACAATTTCGTCGCGCAACCGACGAATGTCCTCTGGTACCACCTTTCGCTGAACACACATACGTGCAGCAGCCTCGTCTATTAGGTCTATAGATTTATCAGGTTGGAACCGTCCTTGAATATAGCGTGTAGACAGCTCGACTGCTGCTGTCAGTGCTTCGTCGCTGAGGGTAACATGATGAAACGCTTCGTAGCGTGAACGCAGACCACGAAGAATATCTCTTGTTTCCTGTACGTTTGTTTCGTGAACCTGTACCGGCTGGAAGCGTCTTTCTAAGGCTGGGTCGGCCTCTACCGTTTTACGATATTCATCATAGGTTGTAGCCCCAATACAACGAAACTCGCCACGGGCCAGCATGGGTTTGAAGAGGTTTGCCGCATCTATCGATCCTTCTGCAACACCGCTACTCATGAGCGTATGTAATTCGTCAATGACAATGATAATTTTCTTGTCGGTGAGAATCTCTTGCATGATCTTTTTGAGTCGCTCTTCATAATCACCTCGGAATTTGGTACCAACCGTGAGCATGGCAACATCGAGCGCGAGAACACGCCCATCACGCAGGTTCTCAGGAACTTTTCCCTCGATGATGCACTGTGCCAATCCTTCGGCAATAGCTGTTTTGCCAACACCGGCAGGGCCAAGTAACACTGGATTATTTTTTGAGCGACGTGAGAGAATTTGCATGGTACGTTCTAGCTCTTCTTCGCGCCCAATCATGGGATCAAGAGTACCTGTAATGGCTGCCCCTGTTAGATCACGGCTGACCTGATTAAGCGTAGGTGTTGCATCATAGCGAGCTTGATACTGCTTCGAGTATAGCCCACTCTCGTGTTGTACTGCATATGTCATTGCTGTAAGCTGTTGACGTAGCGCCTCTACAGATATGTTGAAACTGCTCAGAACTCCTGCTGCGACACCATTTTCCTCACCAAATAGGCCAAGGAGTAAATGCTCAACGCCAATCAATTCTTCTGCTGCTCTAGCAGCCTCTCCCTCTGCCTTCGCAATGACATGCCGTGCGGCCGCGTTCAATGCTGGCTCACCACCATGCATTTTGTTGCCATGTCCCATCACAAATTCTAATGCCTGTGCGACACGCACTGTGTTGACATGAAGCGCTACAAATAAACCCTCAAGCAGCGTATCGTTCAATTTGAGTAGGCCCAATAACAAATGTTCTGGGCCAACCGACCTATGTTTCAGGCGTATTGCCTCTTCGCGTGCAAGTGCGAACGCTTGTCTTGCCTCCGCAGTATATTTACTCAGTGTACTCATCGTCCCACTCCTCCTAAAATAACACCGTATCTTCTTCACACTTCCTCAACGCAACATATCCGTTGATGTCTACTGTTACCTATCGTGCAAATGGTGTTTTTAGGCAGGGTAAAGAGACCTGTGGCGTAGAAATGTGTGCTGAAAGTCCTTACACCGTAGGAGGATTTGCCACTCCCTTTCTCTTTTTTTCGCTTGTCTTACCTTCAATACTTTCTCACGACCGCGAATTACTCAATGACACTACAGGGAGCCTTGCTCTCTAATTTGTCTTCAACCCGAATATAGTATGGTATTCTTTTCCTAGTAACAGAACAATGGCTTGCTATTTTGGGGTATGGCATGTACACTCATCACGTGCTTATTGAAGAATGTCACTTTCTTGCGTATCGTCATATTGAACGTCGACAGCAACCACAAACTCAATCCGCTCCTCATAATATTTGAGACTCCGTTGTTCCGATCAAAGAGACAATTGCAAGAGAAATAAATATGAGAACGATGCAAAAGGCTGACCGAGCTTAAGAATACTGAGCCCCGTCCGTCCGTTTTAATGGGGAAAATGTGCCTATTACAGCATATTGAGAAAAGAGAATGTTTCTTACCCAGCAGAAAATAAAGGAGACGCGTACCCATGAGTATGAGTAGCTTACCACAAATATCGTCTCAGCCTCGTTCAAATACAGGCGAGACATCTGGGAGAAATCGCCCCCCACTTCTATCAGAAACGTATGTTCCACGCGTGATGTCCAACGTCTTAGGTCATAGAGACATGTTTTTCATGTACGTGTGTGCTTTGTTTCTTCTCACAAACGCAGTGCTCGGTGCATCGGGCGGAGCAGTTACACTACTTTATTTGGTTGGAGGTGCGATCTTTTTCTTTGTACCTAGTATCATTGCCTCATTACAACTCGGCTTTCTTTTTCCACATGAAGGATCCCTCTATAATTGGACCTACCATGCGCTGGGGATGCCATCCCGAAAGTTGTGTAAAGGGTAACCCTCCCCAAAGAGGGAGCAAAAGAGAGATACTACAGGCAGAGATTGTCCCCTTAAAACCGCTTCATTTGTTCTCAAGAAGGAGAAAATCAT
>JAABUZ0100003630.1_pt1 | contig 22593 bp, 18 predicted proteins | sample 5562091 | NCBI WGS metagenome assembly JAABUZ01 (sample SAMN12813069, study PRJNA571459) | rock metagenome | isolation source: Antarctica rocks | place: Antarctica: Victoria Land, Linnaeus Terrace sud | collected 2015-12-21
CGGAACCGCCCCAACGCCCTACCCGCTACGCACCGCGACGTACACGCCCCGCGACGTCCCGCTCTCCCCGTCGCCCCACCCGAGCCTGCAGCACCGGGTCTCTCGCCCTTCCCGCGCCCAACAGTCATCAGAACCCCGGCGGTCGCTCCCCCGCCACCCCCGCCGCCCGCTCCAGCGCGAGCCCCGCCCGCGCGATCGTCCCTTCGTCGAACAGCCGCCCGATCAGCGTGACCCCGTGCGGCACGCGCCGCGGCGGCGAGAACTTGGGCAGCGGGTGCGCCGGGTCCGGCGCCCAGTCGCTCCGCGCCTCGCTCACCCGCACGAAGCCCGTGCGCAGCGTGAGCGACGGGTGCCCGGTGTTGTTCGAGATGACGAGCATCTCGTCGCGCAGCGAGGGCACGAGGAGCAGGTCCACCCCCGACATGACGCGCGCCATCTCGACGGCCACCTTGCGCCGCAGCCGGTCGGCCTGGACGAAGTCGACGGCCGAGAGGAAGCGCGCCTCGCGGAAGAGGTTGGGCCACGCGTCGGGGACCTGGACGCGGAGCTGGTCCGCCCGCCCGCTCAGCGTCAGCTCCTCGAACGCCGCCGCCGCCTCCGCGAACAGGATCAGGTTGAGCGAGTCGTACGGCCAGTCGGGCAGGGTGACCGGGGTGGGGACCATGCCTAACGTTCCGACCATGTCGAGGGTCGCGCGGTCGACGTCGGTCGCGGGCGCCTCCTTCATCCACGCCGGCACGTAGCCGACGCGCAGCCCCCGCACCGGCGCGTTCGCGTCGAAGTCGAGGCGGCTCGGCACGCTCGCCACGTCCCCCGCGTCGGGGCCCGTGATCGCCTGCAAGACGAGCATCGCGTCCTCGACGCCGCGCGTCATCGGCCCGAGCTTGTCGAGCGACCAGGCGAGCGTCATCGCGCCCGTGCGCGGCACGCGGCCGTAGGTGGGGCGGAGCCCCGTGACGCCGCAGCGCATGCTCGGGCTGATGATGCTCCCCCCGGTCTCGCTCCCGACCGAGAAGCCGACGAGCGCGGCCGCGGTCGCGGCGCCCGGCCCGGCGCTCGAGCCCGACGCGCCCTCTTCGAGCAGCCAGGGGTTCATCGTCTGGCCGCCGAACCAGATGTCGTTGAGCGCGAGCGCGCCCATGCTCAGCTTCGCGACGAGCACCGCCCCGGCCGCGCGCAGCCGCGCGACGACGGCCGAGTCTGCGTTAGGCACGCGGTCGCGGAACGGCTCGGCGCCGTAGGTGGTCGCGATCCCGGCCGTGTCGAGCAGGTCCTTCACGCCGTACGGGATGCCGTGCAGCGGGCCGCGGTACCGCCCCGCGGCGATTTCCGCGTCGGCCCGCTTCGCCTCGGCCAGCGCGACGTCCGGCGTGCGCGTGATCACGCAGCGGAGCTTCGGGTCGAAGCGCTCGATGCGCGCGAGGTAGAGACGCGTGAGGCGGTCGGAGCTGAGCTTGCGCGTCTCGACCCAGCGAGCGAGGCGCGTCAACGGGGCGAAGGCGATCTCCTCGTCGCTCGCCGGCAGCGGGCCGGGGTCGGTGTGGCTGCGGACGAAGCGCGGTCCTACAGCGAATTCTTCCTCTCCGGCGTGGGTCCGCTCGACGCCGACGCCCGGGGTCCAGACCGTCGCGGGGGCGAGCTCGGGCTCGAGCGCGATCTTCTTCGGGCCGGTGCGCCGCTCGAGCAGCGCGGCCATCGACGTGCGCCAGCTCCCCGCCGCCATCCGCCGCTGCGCGTCGGTCAACTGCACCTGCATCAGCTTCTCCGCCTCCACAAACGTCCCCGTCGACACCTCGGGCCCGACGGGCGGCGCGGTGTTGAACGCGGGCGGCGCGCCGGCGGGCGCGCCGGACGGAGTGCCGGCGGTCGTCGGCGTGGTGTCGGCGCGCTGCGCCGCGCCACGGCACGCGGCGACCGCGGTGAGCAGGCCGAGGGGCGTGTGGGCGAGGAACTGTCGGCGGGAGTTCACGGGCGGGGTGGTGGCGGGCGGACGGGCGCGCGCAGGCGGCTGCGGGGCGGGCTGCCGTCGGTAGATACGCGGTCGGCGGCGGGAGCGCTCGCCCCGCCGAATGGCGGCGGGGGCTTGACGCCGTCGGGCTACACGCCCCAGATACGCCCGCACGACGGACGCCACTCTGACCGGAGACAGCCCGTGACCACCACGCAGCGCGCCGACGTCGGCGCGTTCACCCCGCGCGCCGCCCCCGCCCCCGCCCCCGCCGCCCCGGCCGGGCTCACCGCGCGCGAGCACATCCGTACCGTCATCGTCGACGACCACGACGACATCGCGCGGCTCGTCGCCGGCCGCATCGCCGCCCTCGTCCGCGAGCGGCAGGCCGCCGGCCGGCGCGCCGTGTTAGGCCTCGCCACCGGCTCGACGCCGATCGGCGTCTACCGCGAGCTGATCCGCATGCACCGCGAGGAGGGGCTGAGCTTCGCCGACGTCGTCACGTTCAACCTCGACGAGTACTACCCGATGGCGAAGGACAGCCTCCACGCGTACCACCGGTACATGTGGGAGAACTTCTTCGCCCACGTCGACGTCGACCCCGCCAACGTGCACCTCCCCGACGGCACCACGCCGCGCGACCGCCTCGACGAGGCGTGCCGCGCGTACGAGGCGGCGATCGCGGACGCGGGCGGGATCGACTTCCAGCTGTTAGGCATCGGCAAGACGGGGCACATCGGCTTCAACGAGCCCGGCTCCGGCGTGGAGAGCCGCACGCGCCTCGTCCACCTCGACCGCGTCACCCGGCTCGACGCCGCGGCCGACTTCTTCGGCGAGGAGCACGTGCCGCGCGAGGCGGTGACGATGGGCGTCGCGACGATCCTCGCCGCGCGCGAGGTCGCCATCCTCGCCACCGGCGAGCACAAGGCCGCGATCGTGCGGCGCGCCGTCGAGGGCGAGGTCGACCTTGAGGTCGCGGCGACCTTCCTCCAGCGCCACCCCAACGTCGCCTTCTACGTCGACCAGGCGGCCGCCGCCGACCTCACCCGCGTCGCCACGCCGTGGCTGCTCGACGAGGTGCAGTGGACGGAGGCGCTGATGGTGCGCGCCGTGGTCTGGCTCTCGCTCGCGACGGGGAAGGGGATCCTCAAGCTCACGCAGCGCGACTACGCCGACCACCGCCTCTCGTCGCTCGTCGCGCGCCACGGCTCGCCCGGCGCGGTGAACGGCGCGGTGTTCAACCTCCTCGGCGCCAAGATCCGCGGCAAGAGCAAGCTGCCGCACGGCCGCCGCGTGGTCTGCTTCTCGCCCCACCCAGACGACGACGTGATCTCGATGGGCGGCATCCTGCACAAGCTCGTCGAGAACGGGAACGACATGACCGTGGCCTACATGACGAGCGGCAACATCGCCGTCTTCGACCACGAGGCGCGCCGCTACGTCGAGTTCATGCTGCGCATGGACGCGGCGCGCGGCACCGGCGGCGAGGCGCTCCGCGCGTTCGCGGCGCGCGTGCTCGACTCGCTCGCGCGCAAGCAGCCGGGCGACGTCGACATCCCCGAGGTGCAGGACCTCAAGCGCGTCGTGCGCGAGGCGGAGGCGGTGAGCGGCATCGAGGTGATGGGACTCGCGCGGCGGAACGCGCGGTTCCTCGACCTGCCGTTCTACCAGACGGGTCAGGTGCGCAAGGACCCGATCGGCCCGGCCGACGTGGCGGTGGTGCGCGCGCTCCTCGACGAGCTGCGGCCCGAGATCATCTTCGTCGCGGGCGACCTGTCCGACCCGCACGGCACGCACCGCATGTGCAAGGAAGCGATCGACCGCGCGCTGGCCGAGGTCGCGGCCGCGGGCGGCCCCGTGCCCGAGGTGTGGCTCTACCGCGGCGCGTGGCAGGAGTGGCCGGTGACCGAGGCCACCGTGCTCGTGCCGATGTCGCAGGAGGAGCTCCGCGTGAAGATCCAGGCGATTTTCAAGCACCAGTCGCAGAAGGACTCGGCCCCGTTCCCGGGGCAGGACGAGCGCGAGTTCTGGCAGCGCGTCGAGCAGCGCAACAAGGAGACGGCGCACACGCTCGACCGGCTCGGGCTGGCCGAGTACTTCGCGATGGAGGCGTACGTGGTGGCGGAGGTGCGGTGACCGCCCTACTTCTGCAAGACCAGTGTGACGCCACCGTCGTTGACCGTGATCGTGTTCCCCCCCGAGAACGTGCCCGTGAAGCTCGTATTGTCGGAGAGCTGGGCCGTGACCGACGTGCCCGAGAGGGTCCACGTGCCCGTGTAGGTGGCGCTCTGGGTCGTCGCGGTCCCGCCCGATGCCGGCGTGAACCGCAGCGCGGCCAGTTCGGACAGCGTCCCGTCGCTGTTGAAGGTGTAGACGTCCGACGTCACATACGTGGTGCCCGACGCGTCCTGGTTGTACACGACCGGCAGTGACTGGCCGTTGACGGTGCGGAGCGTGTAGGTCCCGGGGAACTGGTCCTGCGGGCTGGTCGCGTCGCTGCCGCAGCCGGTGGTGAGCGCCGAGGCGCCAACGGCGAGCAGGGTGGCGAGGGTCGTCGCAGTGCGGGCGAGGAGGCGCATGGGGCGGGGGCTGAAAGAGGGAGCACGGCGTCGCGCCCTGCAAATTACCCGCGGGCGCGCCGGCCGCTCGCCTAACGGTCCTCCGCCGCCGGCGGGTCCGCCGACACGGCCCCGCGGTAGCTCGCCACGCTGATCCGCAGCGAGGTGATCGGCGCGGCCGGGAGCCAGAGACAGAACGTCGACCCCACGCCCACCTCGCTCTGCACGGTCACGTCGCCGCCCATGAGCCGGGCCAGGCGGCGGCTGATCGCGAGCCCGAGCTCCGTGCCGCCGTGCTGGCGGGTGAGCGTCATGCTCCGCCTGCACGAACGCCTCGAAGATCGACTACAGCCGGTCGGCCGGGATCCCCGCGCCGCTGTCCTCGACGCGCACGTACACCCACGGCCCGTCCCCGGCGAGGTCGACGCCCGGCGTCGCCTGCGTCGCCGCGCCCGCGCTCACCGTGATGCGCCCGGGTCCGCCGTTTCGCGGCCCCGTGAACTTGACCGAGTTGGCGAGCAAGTTGACGAGGATCTGCCGCACGCGTGCCTCGTCCCCCGCACCGCGAGCCCGGCCGCGTAGCCGTTCACCGAGTCGGCGATCTCGATGCCGCGCACGCGCCTGCGGCGCCACCAGCCCGAGCGCGTCGGTGATGAGCGCGAGCAGGTGCCGCGCGCTCGCGCCCGCGCGCGCGAGGTACTTGCGCTGCCCGGGCGTGAGCGGCCCCTCGATCTCTAGGTCGAGCAGCTCGTGGTAGCCGAGGATCGCGTTGACCGGCGTGCGGATCTCGTGGCTCATCGTCGCGAGGAACCCGCTCTTCGCCACGCTCGCGGCCACCGCTTCCGCGCGCGCGACCTCCGCCGACTCGGCCGCGCCCTGGAGCAGCGCGTCGGCGGCGCGGCGCGCCGTGAGGTCGCGCGTCACCTTGGCGAAGCCGAGCAGCACGCCGTCCTCGTCCCGGAGCGCGGTGATCGTGATCCCCGCCCAGAAGGTCGAGCCGTCGGCGCGCACGCGCTGCCCCTCGCCCGTGTACTCGCCGCGTTCGGCCGCCGTCTGCAAGTGCGCCTCGGCCGTGCCGTCGTCCGAGCCGCCCGGCGGATAGAGCATGCGCAGGTGCCCGCCCTCGACCTCGTCGCGGGTCCACCACTTGATGAGCCGCGCGTGATGAGCCGCGCGCCCTCGCCCCAGAACGTGATGACGCCGTCGACGTCCATCAGGAAGATGGCGTAATCGCGGACGTTGTCGGCGAGCGTCGTGAACGCCCGCGCCGCGACGCCGTGCGGCCGCGCGCTCGCGGTCCTCCGGGGCGCCCGCCTCGTCGGCGCGCTGCGGCTCGGGGGTCTTGTCAACCGTCATGGTCCTGCGCGAATGCAGACTCAGGGCCGCTGTGGCCGGGGTGTCGCGCGGGACGAACGGACGTCGACGCGCGAGCAGCCCGCGGCACAGCCGGTGCGATCACACGCGGCGCGGCCGCGTTCGCCGGGCCGCACCCGCCTGTTCCCGTCGCATTGCTTCCGATGAGTTCCGCCCCGTCGTCCCTCGTGACCGACACGCCGACCGAGGCCCCGCACGAGTCCGAGGGCGGCCCCGCCCGGCGCCACGCGGCCCTCGGCGCGCCGGACTTCCGCGCGATCTTCGAGGCGTCGCCGGACCGCACCCTCGTGCTCGCCCCCGACGCGCCGGAGTTCACCATCCTCGCGGCCAGCAACGAGTACCTCGCCGCGACGATGACCACGCGCGAGGCGACGGTCGGGCGCCCGATGTTTGCCGTGTTCTCCGACGACAACCCGGCGAACGCCGAGCGGAGCGGCGTGGCGAACCTCCGTGCGTCGCTCGAGGCCGTACTCCGCACGCGGGCGCCGCACCGTATGCCCGTCCAGCGCTACGACATCCAGCGCCCGGACGGTGCGTGGGACGAGCGGTGCTGGGAGCCGTTGAACGCGCCCGTGCTCGCGGCGGGCGGGGACGTGCTCGCGATCGTGCATCGCGTCGAGGACGTGACCGCCCGCGCGCGCGCCGAGGCCGACGTGCGTGACGCGCACGAGCGCCTCGTCGCCGCGCTCGCGGCGTCGGAGACCGGCATCTTCCGCTGGGACGTCCAGAGCGACGCGCTCGAATGGGACGAGAGCCTGAGCCGCCTGCTCGGCCTGGCGGCGAGCCAGCCCACCCGCACACTCGCGGAGTTCCTCGCCCTCGTGCACCCGGACGACCGCGCGGCCGTGCGGGCCGCCCGCGACCGCGCGGTCCGGGACGGCGCCGACATCAGCATCGAGTTTCGCGTCGTGGGTGCGAGCGGGCACCTCGCCTGGCTGGCCGCCCGCGGCCGGACGTACGCCGACGAGGGCGGACGGCCGCGGTACATCACGGGCGCCTGCGTCGAGATCACCGAGCGTAAGGCGGCGGAGGCCGCCCTGCGCGGGGCCAAGGAAGCCGCGGAGGTGGCGAGCCGGACCCGGTCGGAGTTCCTCGCCACGATGAGCCACGAGTTCCGCACGCCACTCAACGCGATCCTCGGCTACGCGCAACTCCTCGACATGGGCGTGCTCGGGCCGACGACGCCCGCCCAGCACGCGCACCTCGAGCGGCTGCAGGCGAGCGGCCGCCACCTGCTGCAACTCGTCGACGACGTGCTCGACGTCGCGAAGGTCGACGCGGACCGGCTCGCCGTGCGCCGCGACCGGCTCGCGACCGGGGCCGCGGTCGCGTCGGCGCTCGCGCTGGTCCAGCCGCAGGCGACCGCGAAGGGCATCCGGGTCGAGGACTTCGGCGTTCCCGGGCCGGGCGTGCCCTACGTGGGCGACGAGCATCGGGTACGCCAGATCCTCGTCAACCTGCTCGCCAACGCGGTCAAGTTCACCGAGCCGGGCGGCGTAGTGACGGTCTCGTGCGGGACCGCGCCCGAGCCGGACCCGGGTGTGCTCCCCGGCGGGGCCGGCGCGTCCCGTCCGGCGCCGGGGCACGGCTGGGCATTCATCCGGGTCCAGGACACAGGCCCCGGCATCGCACCCGAGCTGTTCGGTCGCCTGTTCGAGGCGTTCGTGCAGGGCGACGGCGCGCTCACGCGGGCGCACGGCGGCACGGGGCTCGGGCTCGCGATCAGCCGGCGGCTCGCGCGCTTGATGGGGGGCGACCTCGTGGTCGAGAACCGCCCGGGCCGCGACGCGCTCCGGTCCGGCGCCACGTTCACGCTCTGGCTCCCGGCGCCGGACGCCACGTCCGTCGAGGCCGGCGCGGGCACCAGTCGCCCCGAGCGTCGCACGCCGGCGAGCGTGGCCGCCGTGCTGGCGCAGCCGTCGGGATCGAACGCGACGCTGCCGCCGAGCGCGTACCCGGTCCTCCACGCCCTCGGGGTCCGTCTCGGGGCCGACGCGGAAACGGTCGCCGAGCGCTATGTGGCCGCACTCCGCGACGACACGCGGTTCCCTGGTGCGGCGACGCTCCCGTCGGTGCAGCTCCGCGACCACACGACGCCGGTAGTCGGCCTCGTCGCGGCGCAGATCATGATCATCGGCGAGACGCGCGGTGCCGCGCCCGAACTCCTCGGGGATGGCGGCCAGGTGCAACGCGTCATGGCCGAGCTGCACGGGGCGCAACGCTACCGGCTCGGCTGGAGCGAGGCCGACGTTGAGCGCGAGACGCCGCTGCTGCTGGCCGAGATCGAGCGGGCGCTCGATGGCGCGCTCGGGCACGTCGGCGAGGGGATCGCGGCGGGGGCACTCGCCATTGCTGACGCCGTTGCCGACGCCGGCGCTGCCACCCGTGCGCCCTTCGACGACCCCGCGGTAGTCGCCGCGTCGCGGTACGCGAGGGACGTCGTCCGGCACGTGCTTGACCAGGTGACACGCACGGCGCTCCGCTCGCACCGGTTCGCTCGCGCGGCAGCGACGCCGTAGTGTCCGTCGCGTGCTCCCGCTACCACCCGCTGCTTCGCCCGTGACCCGCGTCGCCCTCCCCGCCCGCACCGCCGACGACTGGCGCTCGCTGCTCGCCGAGCCCACAGTGCGCGCGACGTTCGCGCGCACCCCCGCGCTCGCGAACGTCGCGACGCTGGTCGTCGTCCCCGAGCACATCGCAACGCTGCCGGGCGCGGACTCGCCGACGAACGTTTTCGTCCTCGCGCGCGCGGCCGACGGCCTCGCGGTGATCGCGCTCGAACGCCCAGGGGCCGAACGGTTCGGGCCGACCGTCGGTGCGTGGCGCGCCGACACGCCGGATGGGGGCGGAGCCCAACTCGCCGCGGTGCTCGGCGCGCTCGGGCTCGATGCCGCGCCGGATGGCATCCGCTACGAGCTGCTGCGCCACACCGCCGCCGCGCTGGCCGCGGCCGACGCGTTCGCGGCGCGGCACGCCGTCGTGCTCGTCCATACGGTCGATCGCACCGACTTTGAGGACTACGCCGCCCTCGTCACGCTGTTCGGTGCGGAGGCACGCGCCGGGGAGCTGTCCTCGGTCGCGCGCGGCGCCGGGCGGATGCTGCATCTCGGGTGGGCGGAGGGCGCGCCCGCTCCCCGTGGACGTGCCGCCGCGTCCTCACCCGACGACCAACTCCGCGACCAACTGAGCGCCATCCTCGGCGGCCCCGTCGACCTCGAGACCTCGGCCCTCTTCGCCTACGGCGACCCCGTCGAAGTGCTCGTGCGCGCCGATCCGCACGCGGTGCACGTCGAGGTGCCCGTGGTCGAGTGGCGCGGGCACACCGCGGTGCTCACCGGCGAGCGGCGTGCGAGCTTCCCGCGCGAGGGCGTCACCCGGCTCGGCGGCGACGCGCCGTTCATCGAGGCCGTCTACACGGCCCGCGCGGAACGCGTCGCGCGCTTCCGCACCTGCGCCGAGTGCGGCGAGCGCAAGCCGCCGGAGTCGATGCGCGGCGCGACGCTCTGCGCCGCGTGCGCCGAGCGGGACCGCCGCGGCGCGTACTGACCACACGCGCGCCGTACTCCCCGGCATGGTCGAGCGCCGCCGCGGCGACATCCTCAACATCGCGTCCACCGCCGGCGAGCGCGGCGCGGCCAACACGTCCGCCTACGTGGCGTCCAAGGCCGCGCTGCTCCGCTTCAACGACGCGCTCATGTACGAGGCTCGGAAGTACGACACGCTACAGCTGCCGGCGCGCGCGTTCGTCCGCGACGTCGCCGTCCTGACGACCAACCCCGTCTAACCCTCCGCCCGCCCACGAGCCGTGAGTGAACTTCCGCCGCCCCCGCCCCCGCCCCCGCCCCCGCCGACGATTCTCGACGAGTCGCGCCGCCGCGTGCGCGAGGCGCTGCTGAGCGCGCGCCGCGTGGCCGTGGGGACGCACGCGGGCGAGGAGGTCCGCGTGCGCATGATGCACCCCGGCGCGTGGCTCCCCGACGACGAGGCCGCGCGCCCGATCGTCTACCTCGCCTCGATGAAGACCGACCCCAAGGTGCGCGAGATGAGCGCGCGCCCCGAGGTCGCGCTCCTGCTCCACGAATCGCCGACGGGCGAGGAGCATTCGAGCTGGGAGATGGAAGTCACCGGGCGCGCAGAGGTGGTGCGCGACCCGGCCGAGCGCGAGCGGGCGAAGCAGGCGACGATGCGCACGTCGTCGATCGTCTCGTACCTCGATTCGGTGGGGCAGACGGACCTGCTCGCCTACATGCGCGTCACGCCGCGCTTCATCAAGCACCGCGTGTTCGGCGAGATCGTCGCCGGCCGGCCGCCGTCGATCCTCGACTTCTCCGCGGTCGACGCGGCGGAGCGCACGACGGACCTCGCGCTCCTCCGCCGCCAGTTCGGCGTGTGGAAGGAGGTCGTGCGCTGGCCCACGCTCACGGCGAGCGCGGCGTCGGTCGCGGTGGGCGTCGCGGCCGCGTTCCTGGCGACGGGCGCGGTGCGCTGGGGCTGGGGCGTCCTCACGCTCGTCGCGGCGGTCGCGCTGCAGGCGTGCACCAACATCAAGAACGACCTCGACGACCAGCTGAGTGGGGCGGACGACCGGAACCGCACCGCGGTGTTAGGCTTCACCGGCGGCTCGCGCGTCTTGCAGCGCGGGCTGGCGACGCGCGCGGAACTGCTCGTCGCGATGGTCGCCTTCGGCACCCTGAGCGCGGCGATCGGGCTCTACTTCGTGCTCGCCGGCCGGCCGGGGGTGCTCGTGTTCGGGCTCGCGGGGGCGCTCATCGGGTTCCTCTACACGGGCGCGCCCTTGCGGCTGGCCAACCGCGGGCTCGGCGAGCTGGCCGTGGCGCTCGCCTTCGGCGTCGGGATCGTCTGCGGGACGGCGTACGTGCAGGCGGGCGCGGTGCCGTTCGCGGCGCTCGCGGCGTCGGTGCCGGTGTCGGTGCTCGTCGCGCTCATCCTGTTCATCAACGGCTTCCAGGACGCGGCGAGCGACGCCGAGGTGTCGAAGCGCACCGCGGTGGTGCGGCTCGGGCTCAAGGGGGCGAGCCGCGCGTACCCGGTCATCGCGGGCTCGGCGGGGCTCGCGCTCGTGCTGTTCGTGCTGACGGGCGCGCTGCCGCCCTTCGCCCTGTTAGGCCTGGCGGGGTTCCCGCTCTTCTTCAAGGCGGCGGCGGTCGCGCGTCGGCACTTCGACCAGCCGATGGAGCTGGTGCCGGCCAACGCGTACACGGTGGTCGGGCACCTGGCGAGCGCGCTCGCGCTCGCGGTGGGACTCGTGTGGGCGGGGCTGGGCGGGGGGCTGAACCCGGCGGTGTTAGGCGTGGCCGCGGTCGGGGTGGGGCTGATCCTGTACTACAACCGGTCGATCGGGCGGTTGGCGCGGGCGTTCTACGGGGTCAAGGACGCGGTGGCGGCGCGGTAAGCGGCAAGGGGCGGCGAGAACGCGGGTTGGACGCCCCCTATTGCGCAGCCCCGCGCCGGGTGTGACCGTGTGGGGGACGTGCGTCGCGCGGTAGAGCGCGGGGCCGCGCCTGCCGTCCTCGGCCCCGACGCGCGTCGGGACGCCTCCTCGATTCGGAGCCTGACCGTTGCTCGATCTTCCGGCCGTCCTCCGATCGAGGGTCTCGCCCCGGTGGCTCGCCGTGTTCGTGCTCATGGTCGTCGGCGCCTGCGTCGTGCCCGCCGTCGTGGCCGCGCGCCGCCCCCCGCGCTGGCCCGACGCAGTCCGGCCCGCGACCGCCGTGGGCGACGCGACCTGCCTCTCCTGCCACGGCGACAAGGCGAGCTACGAAACGACCGCGCACCGCCTCACCTCGCGGGTGCCGACGCGCGCGGCGATCTCCGGCAGCTTCGACAGCGGCGCGAACGTCCTGCGCACCGCGAACCCCGAGGTCCACTACCGCATGCACGCCGACGCGGCCGGGTTCTACCAGACCGCGGTCGTGGGCCGGGAGGCGAACACGACCACGCGGACCGAGCGCATCGCGTACGTGTTCGGGTCCGGACGGAAGGGGCAGAGCTACGCCTACTGGGCCGGCGACTCGCTCTACCAGCTGCCGGTGTCGTACTGGACGACCCTCCGGGGGTGGATCATCAGCCCGGGGCCGGGCTACGGCGACGGCCCGCCGAACTTCGGACGCGGGATCGGGCCGCGCTGCCTGGAGTGCCACGCGACGTGGATGGAGGGGGTCCCCGACCTGAGCGTGGCGAATCGTCACCACCCGACGGGAGCGATCCTGGGGATCACCTGCGAGCGGTGCCACGCCGGCGGCCAGGAGCACGTCGCGCGCGAACGCTCCGTGCTGCACGCCTTCCGCGGGCCGGGAATCGTGAACCCGGCGCGGCTGAGCCGTGCGAGGCAGATCGAGACCTGCGCGCAATGCCACGGCGGCCCCGGCGCGCTGCTCGCGCCGGAGTTCACCTACGTGCCCGGGCAACCCCTCGACGCGTACCTCAAGCTCCGGCAGACGGCGGCCGAGCAACGAATGGCCGAGTACCTGGGGCCCGGGCGGCCGAAGGACGACGATCGCGTGGACGTGCACGGCAATCAGGTGGCGCTGCTGGCCCGGAGCCGGTGCTTCCAGGCCTCGCAGATGACCTGCCTCACGTGTCACAACGTCCACCGCCAGCAGCGCGACGTCGTGGCGCTCTCGGGCCAGTGCGTGACCTGTCACCAGGCGCAACGCTGCGGCCTCTACCCCACGCGCGGCCGCGCGATCGAAGGCCACTGCGTCGATTGCCACATGCCGCTGCAGACGTCGCGCCTCATCGTTTCGACGTTCGGAGGGCGGGCGGAGGAGGTCAAGGTCCGCACCCACTGGATCCGCGTCTACCGGGACAGCGCACCGACCGCCCCTCATCCCGCGCCGGCCCATCGCGACACCATCCCCGCCGTACGTGGCGCGAGCGCGGCCACCCTCGGGGGCGTCTCACGCCGCATCGCCCCGACGTCCCACCCCGCCGCGCGCGCCCCCTCGCCGAACTCGGCGCACATCGTCTCGACGAGCGCGGCGTCCACCTCGGGGTGAAAGAGCACCCCGTACGCGGGCGCGCCCCCGGCCCCGTGCGCGACGAACGCCTGGTGCTCCGTTCGCTCGGAGCGCGCGAGCGACACCGCACCGGCGGGGAGCGTGAACTCGTCGCCGTGCTGGTGAAACGGCACGAACGGCTCCGCCCCGGCCGCGACCGGCCCGAGCACCGGGTCCGCCCGCCCCGCGTCGGTGAGCGCCACCGGCAGCCACCCCATCTCGACCGACCCGCTCGGCCGCACCTCCGCGCCTAACGCGTGCGCCAGGAGCTGCGCCCCGAGGCACACGCCGAGCACCGGGACGCCGCCCGCGAGCGCGCGGTCGACGAGACGCAGCTCGTCGGTGAGGAAGGGGTGCGCGCCCTGCTCGTAGACCGCCATCGGCCCGCCGAGGAGCACGAGGCCGTCGAGCGCGTCCGCGTCGCGCGGGACGGGCTCGCCCGCGTACGGGTGCAGCACGTGCGCTCCGACCCCCGCGGCCGCGAGGGCGGGGAGCAGCGTGCCGGGCGGCTCGTTGGCGACCTGCTGGACGACGAGGACGTGGGGACGGGCAGGAAGACGGGACATCGGCGGCTCGGGCGTTGCACACGACGGCGGGGCCATGCCACTCCGCCTGCACTTCCTCCGCCACGGCCAGACGGCCGGCAGCCGCGACAACGTGTTCTGCGGCCGCGGTCTCGACATCGACCTCACCCCCGACGGCGTCGCGATGGCGGACGCGTTCGCGGAGTTCTACCGCGACATGCCCTGGCGCGCGATCTACGCGAGCCCGCTCCGCCGCACCCTCGCCACCGCCGCGCCGACCGCCGCGGTCTCCGGCCTCACGGTCCAGCCACTTCCCGGCCTCGCCGAGATCGACTACGGCCAGTGGGACGGCCGCTCGGCCGAGGACGTCGACCACGCGTTCCACGACGACTACGTGCGCTGGACCGCCGACCCGGCGTGGAACGCGCCCACCGGCGGCGAGACGGCGATCGCCCTCGCGCAACGCGTCCTCGCCGCCGTCCAGACGATCGTCGCCGCGCGGGGCGGCTCCGAGGACGGCAGCCACGAAGCCGAGGGCGACGTCCTCGTCGTCTCGCACAAGGCGGCGATCCGCGTCGCGCTGTGCGGCCTGTTAGGCGTGGACGTCGGGCGGTTCCGCTTCCGCTTCGCGTGTCCGACGGGGTCGGTGAGCGTGGTCGAGTTCGGGGCGCACGGACCCATGGCGGACGCGGTGGCGGACCGGGCGCATCTGGATCGGCGGTTGCGAGGACTCACGGGGACGTAGGGGAGACGGGGTTCGGGGCTGTCGCGCCCGGCCGTGCCCCCCTCGCCCCGCGACCCGGCGCCTCACCCGTCCGCGCCTAACACCCGCTTCAACGTCACCGTAAACACCGACCCTTCTCCCTCCGCGCTGCGCACCCGCAAGTCCCCGCCCATCCCGCGCGCCAAATCCCGCGAGATTGCCAGCCCGAGTCCTGTCCCTTCGTACGGCCGTGTGAGCTCGTCGCGGACCTGCACGAACGGGTCGAAGATCGCGTCCTGCCGCGCGCGCGGGATCCCGATCCCGTTGTCCCGCACCGTGAGGTAGGCCACCTCGGCGTCCGCCGCCTCGCCCTCCCGTCCGCTCAGCGCGACCTCGATCCGCCCGCCCGCGGGCGTGAATTTCACCGCGTTGCTCAGCAGGTTGAGCAGGATCTGCCCGAGCTTGTCCCGGTCGGCGAGCACCGCGAGCGGCTCCTCGCCCCCGTTCTCGGGAAGTGACACCCGGAGCTGGTGCCCCTTGGCGACCACCTGCCGCTCGATCATCGGGACCACGTCGCCGAGCACGTCGACCACGCGCGTCGGGCGCACGTCGTATTCGACCCGCCCCGCCTCCAGCTTCGAGAAGTTGAGCACGTCGTTGATGAGCGCGAGCAGGTGCTGCTGCGCCCGCGCCACCCGGTCGAGCGCGGCGCGCTGCTCGCGCGTGATCGGACCGTGCAGCCCCATCTCCAGCAGCTGCACGTGGCCCTGGATCGCGTTGAGCGGCGTGCGCAACTCGTGGCTCATGTTCGCGAGGAAGCGCGTCTTCGCCGCGCTCGCCTCGAGCGCCTCCGCGCGCTGCCGCTCGGCCTCCGCGCGCGCCGCCTCCGCGTCCTGCCGCGCGCGTACCTCGTCGGTCATCTCGGAGGCGACCGTGATCACCCCGGCGATCGACCCGTCGGCCTCGACGAGCGGCTGGCTGGTGACGTCGAAATAACCGAGCTCGGTCGCGCCGTCGCCGTCCCGGTCGTAGCGCATCTCGATCCCGCGTCCGACGAACGGCGTGCCCGTGGTATAGACCGCGTCGAGCGTCGCCGCGATCCGCCGCGCAACCACCGCGGGGAACGCCTCGCGGATCGAACGCCCGATCACGTCACGCCCGCCGACCATCTCCTGGAAGAGCGGGTTGGTGAGCGCGTAGGTGTGCGACGGGCCGCGCTGCACGGCGATCGCGACGGGCGCCTGTTCGAGCACCTGCCAGAGCAGGTCGCGCGCGGCGCGGGCCTCGTCGGCGAGCCGGGCGCGCTCGGCCTCGGCCGCCTTCGCCGCGCTGACGTCCTCGCAGAGGATGAGCGCCGCTGGGCGCCCGTCGGGCATGCTGACCGCGCGCGCGGTCTCGTGCACCGGGAACACCGTGCCGTCGCGCCGCACCTTGCGCAGCTCCCACGAGCGCGGCTCGCCCCCCGCGGCCAGCGTATCGGCGATGTACGCGGCGGCCGCGGCCCGGTCGTCGGGGAAGAAGATGTCGCCCACGGGGCGACCGGCGAGCTCCGCGACCGTGTAGCCAAGCGCCTGCGCGCCGAAGCGGTTCACCTCCAGCACCGTCCCGTCGGCCCCGACGGTGAAGAGCATCGCCGGCGCCTCGTCGAACACCGCGCGTAACCGCCGCTCGCCGGAGTGCCGCGCGACCTCGGCCTCCGCCGCGTGCGCGAGGTCGGAGAGGGTCAGCACGTGCTGGTCGGTCCAGACACGCGGCACGAAGTCGACCACGCACACCGTGCCGATCACGAAACGGTCGTCGGGCGCGGTGGCGTGTGTGGCACTCCGCACGGGCACCGAGGCGTAGGCGACGAGCCCCGACTCGCGCGTCGCGCGGTGGTCGCGCCAGCGCGCGTCGACCCGCGCGTCGGCCACGAGGAGCGGGATGCCGCTCGTCACGACGTGTTGGCAGAACGAGGCGTCGAGGCCGACGGGCGTCGTCCAATCGGGCTCCGGGCCGCCTGGCAGACCGCCGCCTGCCGCCGCGGAGTGCGCCATCGCGGAGTACGCCGTCGCCGTCGGGAACATGCACGTCGCCACCGGCACCTGCTGGTCGAGCGTCAGCAGGTTGACCTGCGCGACCGGCGCCCCCAGCGCGCGCGCGGCGAGCCGGGCGACCCGCTCGAGCCCCGCGATCGGCGCGTTGCCGAGCAGCCCGGTCGCCCGAACCGCCGCAAGGCGCCCGGGGTGAGACAGGGGAAGGGACAGGCTCGCGGTGCTCATGGACGTATTACGCCGGGAACTCGTCGATGCTCCGCGGCTCGGACGCGCGGCGCGCGTTCATCGCGTGGCGAAAGCGGGCCGACGCGTCGTACGCCCGCCGCCGCACGCGCATGATCGAGCCGAGCGGCCGGTGCGCGCGTAGCCCCTGCCACGGGCTGAACGCCAGTACCTCGTCGGCGTAGACGCGCCGCTCGGGGCTGTACGCCTCCTGCGCTGGGATCTCCAACCGCGCGACCGTCTGGTACGGGCTGCCGCGGTCGTCCTCGGGCCAGCGGACCGACGCGTCTTCGACGGGCATCGTCTCGAGGTCCGTGCACAGCTGCGCGCGCACCTCGTATACCGCCCCCTGCTCGCGGAAGAAGGCGACCTGGGCGGAGAGAAAGCTCCGGACGTCGCCGGTCGGGAACGCCGGGTGGTTGACGAACAGCAGGTCCTGCGTCACCGCGTCGGCCAGCTCGGGGAGCAATTTCGGGCCGTCGACGCCGATCACCTTCAGGGCCAGCCCGCGAAACGACGCGATGCCGTCCGCGAGAATGTCGCCCGGCGCGGTGGACAGCCGCACGATCACCGGGTACGCCCGCGCGGCCGCGAACAGCCCCTGGGCCAGCGGCGCGGCCAGCCCGCCGAGGACGGTCAGCGTGCCGCGGAGAATGCCGTGGCTCTTGGCGTGCGCCGCGCGCACGGCGTGGCGGTGCTTCTCGAAGGTGAGCGTCTGCAGGCGGTGGAAGACCTCGAGCACCTCGCCGATCGTCGCCTCCTCGTCGGGCTGCACGACTTCGACGGCGTCGTCGTAGCGGACGTAGGCGGCAGTGGACATCTGGATGACGAATGGTGAAGCAGCGTGGTGGCGGTCGGCGTAGCCCGGTTGCGACGATCATGCCGCCGCACATCCGGACCACCAACGGTTCTACGCCACGGCCGCCGCGGCCGCGCGCCCCGAGAAGAGACACCCGCCCAAGAACGTCCCTTCGAGCGAGCGGTAGCCGTGCATCCCACCTCCACCGAACCCCGCTGCCTCGCCCCCGGCGTACAGCCCCGGGACGACGGCTCCGTCGCAGCCGAACACCCGCCCGCCGAGGTCGGTCTCGAGCCCGCCTAACGCCTTGCGCGTGAGCACGTGCAGCCGCACCGCGATGAGCGGCCCGTGCGCGGGGTCGAGCAGCCGGTGCGGCGCCGGACGCCGCACGCGCGAGGGCGTTCATGCCGTCGACCACCGCGGCGAGGGTGCGGCGGACGACGAAGTCCGCGCCGTGCCGCTTGAACGCCTCGACCGGCCCCGGCGCCTCGTCGCCATACGCGTCGACGGCGGCCGTCACGCCGCGGCCGCCGTCATCCGCGCGCGTCGGTCGAGAAGCGGTAAACCGTGCGCGAGGCGTACACGGCGCCGGGGCGCAGGATCGTCGACGGGAACGCGGGCTGGTTGGGCGAGTCGGGGAAGTGCTGCGTCTCGAGCGCGAGCCCGCCGCGCCGGCCGTAGTGCGCGCCGGCCTTCCCGGGCAGTCCGTCGGGGATCATGTTGCCCGAGTAGAACTGGAGGCCCGGCTCGGTGGTGTGCACCTCGAGCACGCGCCCGCTCCGCGGCTCGTAAACCCGCGCGGCGAAGGCGAGGTCGCGGGGGGCGTCGCCCACCGGCGCGTCGCCCAACACGAAGTTGTGGTCGTACCCGCCGCCGATGCGCAACTGGGCGTCGTCGGCCCCGATGCGCGCGCCGACCGCGTGCGGGCTGAGGAAGTCGAAGGGCGTCCCGTCGACCGCGCGCCGCTCGCCGGTCGGGATCAGCGTCTCGTCGACGGGCGTGAACCGTTGGGCGGCGAGGGTGAGCTCGTGCCCCTCGATGCTTCCCGCCGCGTGCCCCGCGAGGTTCCAGTACGTGTGCTGCGTGAGGTTGACCGGCGTGGGCGCGTCGCTCGTCGCGTGGTAGTCGATCGCCAGCGCGCCGTCGGCCAGCGTGTAGGTCACGCGCACGTCGAGCGCGCCCGGGTACCCCTGGTCGCCCGCGGGGCTCGCGTGCCGCAGCACCACCCCCGCGGCGGCGCCCTCCGTGAACGGCTCCGCGTCCCACACCACGCGGTCGAAGCCGACCACGCCGCCGTGCAGCGCGTTGGGCCCGTTGTTGGTCGCGAGCTGGTACGTTTTCCCGTCGAGCGTGAAGCGGCCCTTCGCGATGCGGTTGGCGTAGCGGCCGACGAGCGCGCCGAAGTACGCGGTGTCGGCCTCGTAGCCCGCGAGGTCGTCGTAGCCGAGCACGACGTCGGCCGGGACGCCCGCGCGGTCGGGGAGGGTGACCTCGGTGAGGTGGCCGCCGTAGGTGGCCGCGCGCACGCGCACCGGCCCGGCCTCGAGCGTGTAGCGGTCGACGGCGCGCCCGTCGGGGGCGACGCCGTAGGCGGACTTGGCGGGGGTGACGGGCATGCCGTTAGGCCGCGGGGGAATCCGGTCGCGGGGGCTCCGCGCGCGGCAGGGTGAGCGTGAAGCGCGCCCCCCCGCCCACGCGGCTCTCGACGGCGAGGTCGCCGCCCATCGCGCGGGCGAGCTCGCGGCTGATCGCGAGGCCGAGCCCGACGCCCTGCTGCGCCTGCTGCGTGAGCTGGCGGTCGATCTGGACGAACGGCTCGAACACGCGCTCCAACTGGTCGGGCGGGATGCCGCGCCCGGTGTCGCGCACGTGGACGTGCACCGCGGCCCCCGCCGCGTCGCCCCCGAGCGCGATCGTGCCGCCGGCCTCGGTGAACTTGAGCGCGTTGGTGAGCAGGTTGAGCAAGATCTGGCGCACCTTCTCCGCGTCCCCGGCCGCGTAGACCGGCGGGGACGGCGCGCCGACGACGAGCGAGAGCCCGCGCGCGGCCACCTGCGGCGCGACGAGCGCCTCCGCGTCGGCGAACGCGGCACCGACGTCGACCGCCTCGCACCGCACGTCGACCTGCCCGGCCTCGAGCTTGGCGAAGTTGAGGAGGTCGTTGATCAGGCCTAACAGGTGCCGCTGGCTGGACTGGATGCGCGCGAGGTCCTGCTGCTGCTGCTCGCTCACGGGCCCGCGGATGCCCATCGCGATCAGCTCGGCGTAGCCGCCGATCGCGTTGAGCGGCGTGCGCAGCTCGTGACTCATCGTGGCCAGGAACTGCGACTTCGCCGCGTTCGCCGCCTCGGCCGCCGCGGCGGTCTCCTGCAGCTGCGCGTTCGCCGCCCCGAGCTCGGCGATGGTCGCGTGCAGCGCGATCTCGCCCGCGGCGGCGCTCGCGAGGTCGGCGAGCGTGGCGACCTCGTCGTCGGTCCACGCGCGCGTCGCGAAGTCGATGACGCAGAGCGAGCCGACGCCCTGGCCCGCGCCGTCGAGCAGCGGCGCGGTGACGCACGCGCGCAGGCCCATCGCGGCGACCGCGGGGATGTGCGCGAACGCCTCGCCGAACGTCGAGTCGTTGCGCGCGTCGCCGACGACGAGCAACGCGCCCGCACCGGGCGCTCCGGCACCCGCCCCGGCGTCGCGCGTCGTGCGACCGCGCAAGGCGTGGTGTCGCGCGATCCCGATCTGGCAGAACGATGGGAACGCGCGCACCTCGCCCGCGGCAGCCACCGCCTCGGGAAGGCCGACGTGCGCCTTGATGACGTCGCGGTCGCCGTCGACGAGGGTGAGCAGGGCAGTCGGCGCGCGCAGCAGCCGCGCCGCGAGCGCGACGATCCGCCCGACGGCCGGGGCCGCGGGCGCGTCGAGGAAGTGGGTTCGGCGGACCGCGGCCAGCCGGCTCGGATCGCGGACGGCCGGCACGAGGTCGTCGGCCGTCACCGCGGTGGTCCACGGCACGACCCGCGCGGGCCCCGGGGATTCAGGCGTGGCGGACGACATGCCGCAAAGCTACGCCGCCGAGACGCTCCCCGTTGTCGCTACGGCCGCGGCCGCGCGTCAGCCCTCGTCGTCGCTCCGCTCCTCGACGCTCCGCTCGACATCGCCGGGGAGGCGGGCCACCACGCGCGACACCGCCCCGCCGGTGAGCGCGGCCACCGCGTCGCCGAGCAGGGTGCGGCCGGCGTCGCTCGCGGCCCAAGCGCGCAGCTCCAGGTCCGGCACCGCGCAGACGAGCGCCGCGCCCTCGAGCCGCGCGCCCGTGACGCGGTGGAGCTGCGTCGTCACCCAGAGCAGGCGCAGTTCGCGCGGGCCCACACGGCGGCGCACTTCGTCCGCCACGCCGGTCCAGAGCGCGGCCGCGTCGGCGTCGCCGTCGCCCACCGCGGGCGCCGCCGCGTTGGCCGGCGCGACAGGAATCGCCTGGTCCAGCGGTGCCGCGACGGCCGGCTCGGGCGCCGGGGCGACGTCGACGGCCGGCCGCTCGGCGCGGGCGCGCACGAGGTCGAGCGAGCGCCGCTGCACGCCGGCGCGCCACGTCTGGTAGCCGGGCTTGGCGAAGCGGTACCCTTCGGTGACGGCGCGGCGCACGTACGCGCCCGGGTCGCGGATCGCCTCGGGCTCGTGCCGCCGCGCGTAGAGCACGTAGCAGAGCACCTCGTACACCTGCGTGGGGTCGGCGCGCAGCAGCCGCTCCGCCTCGGCGCGGTGCACGCCTAATGCCTGCAGCGCGGCGAGCTGCACGCGCGAGTCGCGCGGCACCTCGAGCGAGAGCCCGGCGAACAGGCGGGCGGCCTCGAGCACCGGCCCGGGCATCGCGACGAGGCGCTCCGCCGCGCGTCCCGGGGGCTCGACGAAGACGTCGCCGAGGATGCCGGCGGCGCGCAGCTCCGCGGTGGCGCCGGCGAGGTACTCGAGCACGCGGCTCCGCTTGAAACGCGGCGAGAGGCCGAGGGCGGAGCGGAGCCAGTCGAGGTCGTGCTCGACGGGGATCGGCTCGCCGCGGGCGGCCGCGCCGGCGTAGAGCTGATAGAGCCGCTGTGCGACCGGGTCGGTGAGCGCGAAGTAGCGCTCGTAGTCCATCCACGTGGTCGCCGTCGCGCCGGCCCGCGGGCGCCACACGTCGGCGAGCGTGATGCGGTCGATCGTGTCGTCGCGCCAGGTGACGTCGAGCACGCCGGTCGCGGTGCCGCGGCCACTCGGACGCGCGTCGCCGGGCGCGGCGTCGGCGTCGCGGCGGCGGGCGCGGGCGGGGGTGCGGTCGAGCGCGGCGGGGGCCCAGAGCGCTGGGGCAGGGGCGTTCCCCGCGGCGCCCTCCGAGCCGGTCGTCTCCGCCTCAAGCAGCTCCGTGAGCGCGTCGGTCGGGTCCGCGGCCGCGGCCATCGGAGCGAGGAGCACGCGCACCTGGGCGAAGCGGAGGAGCGCGTCGCGCACGCGGCGGATCATCTTCCCGCCGCCGGTGACGCCCATCGTCGCGAGCAAGCGGCGAATGCTGACGTCGGTGAGCGTGTTGCTCGCCCACCCGGCCTCGTCGAACAGGCGCACGACGGCCATGAGTATGGGCCAGTCGCCGGCGCGGGGGAGGCCGAGCGCGGCGTCACCCGCGATGCGCACGGCGAACCACTGGCCGCTGAGGGCGCGCACGCGGTGGACGTGCAGCCACTCTTCCTCCGCCAGCCGGCCGGTCGCGGGATCCGACTTCGGCTCGTAGCGCGACAGCCGGGCGAGCGGCAGCTCACACAGTCCCGCGGGCGCGGGGAGCGGCAGCGCCCGGACGCCCTGGTCGAGGGCGGTCCAGAGGACGGCGGCGGCGGTAGAGGGGGATGACACAGCGGGGCGGGTCATGTGTCACGATCAATCTTGTCGCGGAACGTCGGGCGGGCAAGGACCTCGTGAATGCAGGCAAGAGGCCACCGCTCCGCACGGTCGAGCATGCCGTTCGGGTGAATCATGCGGCGCGCTCGGCTGGGGAGGGCTGGACGGGGTTCTTTCGCTTCGCTCTTACAAACACAAATCCACTACCACAACGCGGGACCGTGTGCGCCACAGGGATGTGGATGAACGCGCGAAGCTGTGGCGCGGTCGCGACTTACCGCGAGACGCCGAGGTCACCCGCGGACGCGAGGCGCCGCACGAGGGCGGGCGACGGTTCGCGGGCCGGGCCGGGACGCTACGCGGGCGCAGAAGGGAGTACCGAGGTCCGGGACGGTACGCAGCGCGAGCCAGGTCCACGCCGGGTAGACCAGGTCCCGTGTCGTAAGCGCATGACAGATAGTGACTTGCCCGATCAGGACGGCCGGAAGCTGCCGGCGCGATCGGTCGCGCTGCGTACCGTCCCGGCCCAGGCGCAGGGGGTGGCGCGACAGGC
>JAABUZ0100003631.1_pt1 | contig 22581 bp, 20 predicted proteins | sample 5562091 | NCBI WGS metagenome assembly JAABUZ01 (sample SAMN12813069, study PRJNA571459) | rock metagenome | isolation source: Antarctica rocks | place: Antarctica: Victoria Land, Linnaeus Terrace sud | collected 2015-12-21
GCCGGGCGCCAGCAGCGCAACCAGCGCTGCGATGCCCCCGCACTCCCGCACGCTGTCCTGGCAACCGGTATTGTCGCACAGGTTGTACAGCGCCCGAGTGGCCTCCTTGTGAACGGCATCCGTCCCGCCGAGCGCCAGCAGCCCAACCAGCGCCGCATCGCCCCCGCACTCCCGCACGCTATCGCAATTCTGGATGTCATTATCGCACAGTTTCCGCAGCACCGCCGCAGCATGCACAACGGCAGAGCCACCGGACGGCAGCAGCCCGACCAGCGCCGCCACGCCCCCGCACTCCCGCACGCTGTCCCGAATCCGAGTTTTATCAAAGCACAGGCTCCGCAGCGCCGCTGCGGCCTGCTCGTGCACGGCAGCGGTCCCGCCGGGCGCCAGCAGCCCCACCAGCGCCACGACGCCCCCGCACTACCGCACGCTTATGCAACTGTGGGTGTGGTTACCGCACACGCTCCGCAGCGCTGCAGCGGCCTCCTGGTGCACGGCGTCTGTCATGCCGGGCGCCAGCAGCCCGACCAGCGCCGCGATGCCCCCGCACTCCCGCACGCTGACCCGATTTCGCCTGTCGTCCCAGCACAGCTTGGACAGCGCCGCAGCGGCCTGCTCGTGCACAGCGGCAGAGCCGCCAGGCGCCAGCAGATGGACCAGCGCCGCGACGCCCCCGCACTCCCGGACGCTGTCGCTGCCGTGGGTGGTGTTCCTGCATACTTTTGGTAACGCAACCGCAGCCCGCTCCTGCGCAGCGGCAGTGGCCCCTCACGCTGTTGCTATACGCACCTGTAAAGCAGGCACGCCTGCAACCACCTTGGCCACAGCAGCAGAGCCGCCAGACACAGGTAGCCAGACCAGCTTCACGCATGTCAAGGAATCTGCCAGGCGCGAACAGGCCTACCAGGGCGGCAGGGTGGACATCTGGTGCAGGCTGCTCGCGGCCGGGGCGTCCGTGCCGGAGCCTCGGCCGCACGCGGCGCCCCGTGCTGCCGTGCTCGACCTCGAGCGAGCAGGAGCAGCCCTCTCTGTCAGCAGCGCTGACGCTCGGGCCCTGGAGCGTGACGCGGGGCTGGGTCACTTGGTGGACTCATGCCGGTTGTGTTGCTGCGCGGCGACATGCAACCAGAACGAAGCACATCATCGCAGAGCATGACACACGGAGGAGGTTCGGTAGCACAGGCGTGCGCTGCCCGCAGCAACAGTCACAGGGCTCAGTGACGCTGCTGCCGCACCTGCACGCCCTTGCCCGCAGCAGGTTGCCCGCGCTTCATCGGCGCAGCTGCGGTGCACTCGCGGCCCACAAGTTGCGGGCATGCAGAGGCTTCAAGACATCGCCCGGGCCAATGCCTGGACTGGACGGACCGGTCTGAATGAACGAATGAATGAATGAATTACAACCGTGTGTCGGCCAAACTTGGCCTCTTACGGCCGCAGCCCTCAGGGCTGCGCAGCGAGCAAATGAACATCATGTAAGCATGCGAGTATGCATTTGGCCACCGTCAAGGTGTCCGGGTTGCGACTAAACGCAAGCATGGTGGTGCCACATGGAAAGAGGAACTGATCAGATGCTCAGTTGATGTCAATTTTCGCATGTGACATGATGGCCATGCATGCATGCCATCTCATCACGGGCCTCATGGCCGCATGCACTGCTATGACTGTCCCGGACGACTGTGTGCTGTCACGTGTGTATGTCTATGACAGCGCGCTGCCAGGCACGCACCCCCTCTGGAAAAGAGGGCTGCTTGACGGCAGGCTTGGGTGCATCACAGAGACGCCCGTTAAGCCTATTGTATTAAGGGAGCGCCCGGCATGTCTGGGAGCACATGCAGCCAGCTGCGGCGGTCGCGCCGCTGGCGGTGGTTGCAGGTCGCTACGGTCATGTCCTTGCGTACACCCACGCACACAACCCACTCTCTGACGCAAGTGCTTCTGCATGCCTCGACCGCAGCACGCGTCCGCCTCAGTCCGGCCGGCCCAGGCCGCCGACCGCCTGCTGCAGCCAGCGCCCCAGGTCGCGCCCTCTTGGCTGCCCCAGGAAGCGCAGCGCAGCCGCCGCCCATTCGTGCGCCGCTGCCGAGCTGGCGCACGCAAGCACGCACTCCAGGGCCGCAGCACCCCCGCACGCCCTCACCGCTTCCCGGCAGCGCGCGCTGTCGTGGGCAATAAGCGTGAGCGCTTTGGCAGCCCGCATATGCACAACGGCAGGGCGCGCAGGCGCAAGCAGCGCGACTAGCGCCGGCACGCCGCCGCAGTCCCGCACGCTGTCCTGGTTCCTGGTGTTATGGCACAGATTGTACAGCGCTCCTGCAGCATGCTCATGCATGGCAGCAGAGCCGCCAGGCGCCAGCAGCGCGACCAGCGCCGCGATGCCCCCGCACTCCCGCACGCTGTCCCTGTTCATCGCATTGTCACAGCACGAGTTGCACAGCGCCAAGGCCGCCTGCTCTTGCACGGCAGCAGAGCCGCCAGGCGCCAGCAGCGCGACCAGCGCGGCCACTCCCCCACAACCTTGCACACAGTCGTTGTTCTTGACACTCTGCCAGCACAGGTTCCCCAGCGCCGCAGCAGCCTGCTCGTGCACAGCAGGCGAATTACTGGGCGCCAGCAGCCCGACAAGCGCCGCGACGCCCCCGCACTCCCGCACATGGTCTTTGTTCATGGCACTCTCCCAGCACACATTTGCCAGCGCCGCAGCAGCCTGCTCGTGCACTACAGGCGTGTGGCTGGGCGCCAGCAGCCCGATCAGCGCCGCGACGCCCCCGCACTCCCGCACGCTGTCACGATTTCGGCTGTCGTCCCAGCACAGATTCCCCAGCGCCGCAACAGCCTGCTCATGCACAGCAGGCGAGTTGCTGGGCGCCAGCAGCCCGACAAGCGCGGCAACGCCCCCGCACTCCCGCACACAGTCGTTGTTCTTGACACTCTGCCAGCACAGGTTCCCCAGCGCCGCAGCAGCCTGCTCGTGCACAGCAGGCGAACTACTGGGCGCCAGCAGCCCGACAAGCGCCGCGACGCCCCCGCACTCCCGCACATGGTCTTTGTTCATGGCACTCTCCCAGCACACGTTTGCCAGCGCCGCAGCAGCCTGCTCGTGCACAGCAGGCCAACTACTGGGCGCCAGCAGCCCGACAAGCGCCGCGACGCCCCCGCACTCCCACACATGGTCTTTGTTCATGGCACTCTGCCAGCACACGTTTACCAGCGCCGCAGCAGCCTGCTCGTGCACAACAGGCGTGTTGATGGGCGCCAGCAGCCCGATCAGCGCCGCGACGCCCCCGCACTCCCGCACGCTGTCACAATTTCGGCTGTCGTCCCAGCACAGATTCCCCAGCGCCGTAACAGCCTGCTCATGCACAGCAGGCGAGTTGCTGGGCGCCAGCAGCCCGACAAGCGCCGCGACGCCCCCGCACTCCCGCACATGGTCTTTGTTCTTGGCACTCTGCCAGCACAGGTGCCCCAGCGCCGCAGCAGCCTGCTCGTGCACAGCAGGCAAATTCCTGGGCGCCAGCAGCCGGACCAGCGGCGCAACACCCCCGCACTCCCGCACACAGTCGTTATTCTCGACATTCTGCCAGCACAGGTTCCGCAGCGCCGCAGCAGCCTGCTCGTGAACAAAATCGGAGTTGCAGGGCGCCAGCAGCCTGACCAGCGCCGCCACGCCCCCGCACTCCCGCACGATGTCACAGTTCTGATCGTCCCCCCTGCACAAAAGCCGCAGCGCCGCAGCGGCCGGCTCATACACAGCATCTGTCCCGCCAGGCGCCAGCAGCCCGACCAGCGCCGCCACGCCCCCACAGTCTCTCACACTGTCCTTATTCTGCGCACTGTCCACGCACAGGTGCCGCAGCGCCGCCGCAGCCCCTTCGTGCACGACGGCCGAGCCGCCGGGCGCCAGCAGCCCGACCAGCGCCGCCACGCCCCCGCACTCTCGCACGCTGTCATGGATCTTGAGATCCTCCCAGCACAGGTGTGCCAGCGCCGCAGCAGCCCGCTCCTGCACAGCAGGCGCTCCTGCACAGCAGGCGAGTTGCTGGGCGCAAGCAGCCCAACCAGCGCCGCGACGCCCCCGCACTCCCGCACGCTTATGCAATTCCGGGTGTGGTTATCGCACACGCTCCGCAGTGCCGCAGCGGCCTGCTGGTGCACAGCGTCTGTCATGCCGGGCGCCAGCAGCCCGACCAGCGCCGCCATGCCCCCGCACTCCCGCACGCTGTCTTGGTTCCGGTCGTGGCAACTCCGGGTGTCGTCCCTGCACAGGTTGTGCAGCGCAGCAGCGGCCTTCTCGTGCATGGCATCTGATCCGCCAGGCGCCAGCAGCCCGACCAGCGCTGCCACGCCCCCGCACGCGCTGACGCTGTCGCTGGCCTGGGTGGTGTCCCCGAGCAGGGATGCCAGCGCTGCTGCAGCCCGCTCCTGCGCCGCAGCGGCAACCCCTCACGCTGCGCTTCTATGCGTCTGCGACGCGGGCTCGCCTGCGACCACCCTGGCCACAGCAGCAGAGCCGCCAGGCACAGGCACCCCGACCAGCCAACCTGCACCTCTGCCCCAGCGTAAGCCCAGCCTGCCCAAGCATATCAGAAAGCTTGGTAGGCGCGAGCAGGCTTACCAGCGCCGCAGTGTAGGCCGTTTGTGCAGGCTGCACGCTGCCCTGCCGCCCGGGCCGGAGCCTCATTCGCACGCGGCGCACTGCGCTGCCGTGCTCAAGCTCGAGCGAGCAGGAGCAGCCCTCACCATCAGCAGCGCTGATGCTCCGAGCCTGGAGCGGGGCGCACGCGGGCCGCGGTCTGTTGGTGGACTGATGCTGGTTGTATTGCTGCACGGAGGCATGCAGACAGGTCGAAGCACCAGCCCAGACCATGACAAACGGAGGAGGATTGCACACAGGCGTGCGCTGCCTACAGAGGCAGTCTGCAGGAATCAGTGGCGCTGCTGCCGCACCTGCGCGCCGGTATCAGGGCGCCCGCGCTTCACAGGGGGCTGCTGTGTGCACCCGCTGGCCTACAGCGGCTTCAAGAGCAGCACGAGGCTCGCCTGGAGGAGCAGATGGCTTGACATTAATATTATAAATGCGCCAATGAATGTACCCCTGGCCCGGTTGCGCTTAGTAACAGGCTTTAAATGCGCTCAAGCAGGTGAAGACTCTTGGACAGGCAGCGCTAGGCGGAGCGCGCGCCTGAGCAGCCCGTGTGAGGCTGACTTGGTCTGCACACCACTGGCCGTGCAAGTACGCAACACGCTTTGCCCTTCAATACACACTGTCGTGCTGATCCAGCCTTGTTACAACAGAAGCTTGCCGCCTGAAGCCCCTCGAGCAGCATACGCCGCAGCGCAGCATGAGTGCGCGCACATCGACTCTGGCAGCTCGGCCAAGGGCCATCCGCCTGGACGAGCTCCCGGCAGAGGTACCTGCCGAGGAACACTGTTGGCCTCCACTGCAGGACGCGCTCCGCTACGCGCACTTGGAACACAATGCAGTCCCTGAGAGGCGCTCCCCAGCCCCTGCAGGTCCTGCAGGCGTGCGCGCTCCAACTCTTCAAGCACTCTGCCCACTTGCATGGGGGCTGGACACAGGCCTTCACGCTGCACTTAGTTTGCAGGCGCGCCCTGCATATTGATATACACACGAGCGTTCGATAGGCTTGGCGAGCTGAGCTGGTTGCGTGCCACATGCGACAGGCGGTTCAAAGAGGCGCTCAAGGTGCCGTTCTGGACTACGCTAAGCCCCGACGTCTTGGGCAGGCTGTGGCGGGCGCTGGCGCGACCCGGTGCGTTGCTTGCACCGCTCGTGTCCGAGTGTGTTTGCTGTACAGTGAGGCGTGGTTCGAGCTGCACTCCACTGCTCCCCGTGGCTTGGCAGTGCATACAGACATCTCACGCTTACATGAGGCCGGCCCTCCTGGTGCGTCCCAACCAGTGACACCCATGGCTGCCGCAGGCACGCCTGCCGGCGCTGGCGCCTGGCAGTGGCTTCAGGAGCAAGGCGTCACCGTGATGTCCATCTGCGGCCTGGCCGTGACCGACGCGGATGCCGAGCGGCTCCCGGTCCTGCTGGCAAGCCTTCCCGCGCTGAGTTCGATTCGCGGGCGCGGCGTAGGCAGCGGGCTCACCTTGCGCCCGCACCCCGGCGCTGCTGTAGCAGCTGCCCAGGACTTCCTGGCCGGGGCTGCGCGCGCCATAGCGCACTGCTCATGCCTTCGGCGCCTGCGTCTGATCATTGACCTGGCTGACAAGCCGGCGGACCGGATTTCAGCACCATTTTGGCAGTACCTGGCCAAGGCGCGCGCGCTCGAGGACCTCGAGCTGGCCATTAGGTCGAGCGCGGGCGACACGCACCATGGAAAGGCCACGACAAATGTGTCACAAGTGGTAGCAGGCTCGGCCAGCCTGTCGCGGCTGCGCACACTAACCCTGGAACTGGACAACGTCTGCGAGGACGCCACACTGCCTGCCTGCATGTCGCGCCTGGTTCAGCTGACATCCCTGAGCCTGTTTGGCCTGCGCGGCCTGCGCGGCGCGACTGGCTGGGCGCGTCTGCCGACGCTCGAGCATCTGCAGTTTGATACCTGCGTGTTTGCGCGCGACGGCGAGCAAGCGCTGCCGGGCATGGACGCGCTAGTAGCCCTGTCAAGCTTTAATTTGTGGAGCTGCCGCGGCCTGCGCGCGCTGCCCACATCCCTGCTGCGCCTCAGGCAGCTGCGCAGCCTCATCGACTGGCGGTCAGCGCGCGACGCGCCGCCGGCAGCGGGCCTGCCCGCCAGCGCACCCTGCTTTGCGTCCCTGACTGACTTCACCCTGGCAGGGCACGCGCTGCCGGACTTTCCTGCTTGCGTCCTGGCCATGACAGGCTTGCGGTGTCTCAACCTGCGCGGCAACTGCTTTGAGCAGCTGCCCAGTGCTGTGAGCGTGCTCTCCGATCTCGAGACGCTGTGCCTCGGGCGCCTCTCTGAAAATGGGGAGATTGGGGGCACCCTGGACGCCCGCGCCCTGGGCAACCTGGCGGGCTTCCCGAACCTGTTCAGCCTCTCCTTTTACAACTGCAGCGTGCTGCTCTGCCTGAGCTTCCAGGCCGCTGCCGCGCACCCCTGCCTGCAGGAGCTGGAGCTAACCACCGCGTACCCTGCCTGTGGCCCGTCGTGCCAGGCGTTCCTGGGCTTTGTCATCGCCCTGCTCCGGCAGGGACGCGCAGACGTGCTGCGCGTGCGTGACAGCGTCGTTCAGGGCGCGGGGCAGCAGGACGGCCAGAGCTTCAGGGGCGCCTTGCAGGCCATGGGCTTGGCGCTGCGTGATGACGACGGTGATGGTGCTCACATGGACGCAGAGGATGAATAGGCAATCGATGGCGGGTAGGCTGTGTGTGTGCTGAGTCGAGCACATGCGAGGCTCGGGCCTGTGCAAAGCCGGCGGCGGCGGCGGCAATGCGCACCTCCCTGCGCACCTCCCCTATGCGCACCGAACCTGAAGCCTAAGCGCTCAGCATGCATGGCTGCCATGCTGCCAAGCCCTGCCCGCAACATGCGGTTCTGAGGCGCGCGCCCCCGCAGGCTGTTTTGCACAGGCGCGGCAGTGTAGGTGGGAGTGGCTGCGCCGCATGACCTGCGCTGGACTTGCACATGCTGACGCCAGCAGCGCTCGTGCGCATTACAGCCTGGGCAGCCGTACTGCAGCCTGGCATGCCAAGAGTATTTGACGCCTGTGTTGCAATGGGTCGAGTGCATCTTAGGAGGATGCGTGCACTGAGTATTGCTCAGCGCAGGGCGATCGCCAGGGCAGTGGGTAGCACCTGTGGGTTCCAAACTGTGAACAGCGCTTGCCCCTGTGCCTATGTGTTCATGTCAGCCAGAAACAGGGTGGTAGTCAGACCTGTCAGGCATGCTGTGCACTGGGCAGGCGAGAGAGCTGACCAGCATGTCGATTGTGCACTATGTGCACATATCCGCTGCTGGTCGATGTATGTGACAGTGACGGGGCCACTGTCTTCAGGTCGTGCATGCACTAAAGCCTTGCATTGCTGCTTCAGCAGCTCCAGGTAAAAGCTGTTGGCTGCTCAGGTGTAGGATAGCAGGATGGCCTCTAACGTGTTGTAGCAGGCGTGCACATTTGTAGAGGACACGTCTGTTTCCAAGTACTGCATTGGACACATACGAAGTGCAGGGAGAGGCCAGCATGCAGGCTTAGCACGCGTTTGCGATTAGCTATCCACTGTCAGCTCTTGCAAACCAGCGCTCACCAGCTGCTCCAGCCTTGTTGACACGAAGAGTAGTAGCACCTGCGACCCTCGGCCACAGCAGTGGTTCAAGCACCTGCCGCTTCCCGTCGTACTGCACAACTTTGCCAAAGGGAGCCGCCAGCGCCTCAGCATCACTGTCATGTTGCGCTCACTGAACAGGGTCCTCGCAATCGCTTTTCAACCATCATTGGCGAGCGGCTGTCTAGACAGCAAAGTCGTCATACAAGGCACAAGCACTGGGTACTACGCGTGGATGCGCACCGGACGTTCACTCCCAGTGCTGCAGCTCCCCGCACCGCTTGCCTGTGGCACGCAAGACGTACATTTTACGTCGTTGTTCTGTGTTTGTACTGCAGCAAGTGGCTTGTCAGACAAGGCGCAGCAAGTGTGCAAATGTTCTGCAGGCGAAACGTGTGCGGCGTGTCGTCGAGCAGCCCACGCGATATTTTCAGCAGGTTTCACTGTCGTTCCCAAGGATAGCGGGCGCCACGACCTGGCGTGCCAGGCGGCGCCGGCTATGAAAGTGGGAACAATATCAAGGCGCAGGACAGTAAGCAGGAACCCGGCTCGCTCCTTGGACACACCTGTGCGACTGCTCCACGAGAACGGGTGCCGCTCTCAATTCTGCCTGCAGTCGAGTCGCCACCTGACCCTGGCCTGCCCTGGCCTGAGCCTGTTCAGACAGCGCGCTCCAGCGCGGGGATCAGAGGGGAGAAGGCTGAGGCATCCCCCACTGTTCATCCGTAAGTACAACATCAGTTGGCAGCAGGAGTGGTTCTTACGGTACAGGTCAGTCGCCGCACCGGGCGCACGCAAGCATGACGGGCATCGCCGCCAAAGTTGTGGCTACGCAGCCCATCAGCGGCCAGAAGCCTGGGACTAGCGGCCTGCGCAAGAAGGTGACCCTGCATTGGCCGCACGGTCATGAGCACCTTAGCGTTGTCACCGAAAGAGACAGTGTTTGACGTGCTGGTTTTGGTGGAGCGGCAGAACACAAGCCTGTAGGCACTGCCAGGGCTGCCGGTGATAGTAATGTAAATTGACTGCCGCACGCGCAGGTCACGGTGTTCCAGCAGGCCAACTACTTGGAGAACTTTGTGCAGGCGACCTTTGACGCGCTGCCGGCAGAGAGCCTAACAGGCGAGCGCAGCGCGCACCTGTTCGGCCGTGCTTGAGGCAGGAGCATGTGCGTTGAGCTCGCGGCGCCAAGTACCAATACATCACCCCCGCAGGCTGCACGTTGGTGGTGTCTGGAGATGGCAGGTACTACTCCAAGACGGCTATCGCCACCATCATCCGCATGGCCGCGGCCAACGGCGTCGGCAAGGTGCCGCGCACACAGTCCCGCCCTCGGCCACACTACTTGCCGCCAACTGCGCACGTGCCTGCTGTGCGTACGGCCCCCACCCCTCCTAGCGGTGCAAGCTCCCAACGCCACAGCGCCAGGAATCAGCCCTGCAGGCCGCCCTCGCTGGACTTGGTGCCCGGACAGAGGAGCCAGCACCCATGCTGTGCCAGGCTTCCCAAGCCCACGGAAAACGCCATGTGCTTGTCTTCATATGTACCCGCTCTCCTGCACAGGGAGAGCGCATGGGGAGCAGACTGGTGACCCGCTTCCCTGCCAATGTATGCGTTGAACGTGCGCTCGCGGTCACAGGTGTGGGTCGGTGTGGACGGCCTGCTGTCGACGCCCGCGGTGTCGGCGGTCATCCGCACCCGCCACGGCGGGGAGGCCTACGGAGGCTTCATCCTGACCGCCTCGCACAACCCGGGCGGCCCGCACGAGGACTTTGGCATCAAGTGCGCCCCTGGCGCGGCGCCGGGCACAGGCGGCAGCGGCCTGCCTGGCATGGCGCGCGGGGCGGCTGCGGCTGGCGGTCATGCAGCGGCGATTGCTAGTACAAAGGAAGGCGGTCGCTCTCACATGCATGCTATATGCATGAGGGGCGAATGCCCGCAGAGAAGATGCCGGCGTACGTCATCATGCAAGCCGCATGCTCCCTGAACACTGCTCATGCCGTTCTTTGAGATGCCATTCGAACGAGCCGCTCGCATGCTGGAGCATGGCAGGGCACATGCTTGCCCACCTTGCGAACAAGTGCGCCAGCGAGCTCGCCTGGGGAAGAACGAGTCAATGCTGCACATGCCCGCACGACGAGCACGGCATGTCAGGAATAGTGTTTATGCGAATCATCGAGGAGGTTGCCGGCGTCATGTCGCTCAGCGGAGTCGCCGCGGCGGCAGGTACAACTGCGAGAACGGCGGCCCCGCGCCCGAGAAGCTGACCGACGCGATCTACGCCAACACCGGCAAGCTCAGCAAGTACTTCACCGCGGCCGAGGAGCTGCCGGTGGACCTGTCCAAGCCGGGCACCGCCACCTTCCTGGTCCAGCACCATGACACCGCCAAGTTTGGCAACTTCGTCGTGCAGGCGCGCGGGCATGACTTTGTGCTGTGCTGGTGGCGTGGCATACAGCTGCCGTGTTAAGTGAACCTTTCTTGGGATTCTGCTTGTTCCGCATTGGCTTGATCTGCACTGGCCGCATGGCCGCGAGGCAGACACCTGACCGCCATGTGGGGCAGACAGAGGTCAGCTCATTTGTCCTTTGATGAAGACTCGCTAACAGAGCAAGATGCTCAGTCAGAGCGCTGCGGCTACGCACTCTACCGAGGCGCAGTCCACACAAGCCTGACGGATGCATAGCTTTCCGAGAGCCAGGAGGCGCGCCGCCGCGGCGCAGGTGATCGACCCGGTGGAGGACTACCTGAAGCTGCTGCACCGCATCTACGACTTTGGCGCGCTGCGCAGGCTGCTGGCGCGCAAGGACTTCCGCTTCACGTTCGATGGCATGCACGGCGTCGCTGGGCCGTACGCGCAGCGCATCTTCGTGAAGGCGCGCCCGCCGACGCGGGGCCGCGGTCGGATGTATGCTGGCGTAATGTATCTCACACCACCCCCTAACCATTTGTTGACTCCGTTGTGGGGTAATCGCTCACCAGCGCTCTCACACCATGGCTGGTGCACGTTCCTATCAAGGCCAACACTGCGGCCCAAGGTGTTTATGCGTGCTCAGAAATGCTTGACAGAAGACATCAAGGTGGTCGGACCTGCAACAGCAGGGCGGCGCGAATGCAGGAGCTGGGCGCGGACCCGTCCAGCCTGCTCAACTGCGACCCCAAGGAGGACTTTGGCGGGGGCCACCCGGACCCCAACCTGACATACGCGAAGGAGCTCGTCGCGGCGTGCGGCCTCGGGGAGCACCCCGCGCCCGCCGCGGAGGCGCGCGCCTGCCTGGCCCGCTGCTGTGATGCAGCAAAGCCGGCTCATTATGTGGGTATTGACGTGTGCGTGGACCGGGATGAGCGTTGTAGGGTGCTGCATGGGTCTCAGCAGGTCAGTGTGTGCCTGAGGGGTGCGGCCGGCCGCGCGCAGCTGCCGGACTTTGGCGCCGCGTGCGACGGTGACGCCGACCGCAACATGATCCTCGGCCGCGCGTTCTTCGTGACGCCCAGCGACAGCCTCGCGCTGATCGCTGCCTACGCGCAGGCAGGCCCTGCCGCGCTTGCCTGAACACGCAGCGCTGTGCAAAGCTGTCACCGACGGCTGTTGGGCTCCACCCCAGGCCGCATGTCCGGACTCGTTGCGGACACAGGGGGAGTTGGTGGCTGTGACGCGCCCCCTCATGGCTTGTGTTTGCAAATGGGACTGCGGTGCCTGCACGAGCAACATGCATTGCATGCCATCTTTGACGTGATTGACTCTGAACCACCGGACGATGTGCAAACTGCAGGAGGCCATCCCGTACTTCCGCTCAGGCTTGAAGGGCGTCGCGCGGAGCATGCCGACCTCGGCAGCGGTGGACCGGTGCGCTAGGCCTGCGGTCGTGCCACTCCACCATGCATGAATGGGATTTTGTCAGGCTCTTGCGGCGTTGTCCCAGCCCATCTGCTGCAAGCGTGACTTTCAGTGGGGGCTGTTGGGTAGCGCTGACACCCAACTGCAAAGCCTCTTTTGCTTGCTGAAGCGTTGCTGCTGTTCGCGTGTCATGCGCAGCATGTGCTCTCACTGACACGCCCAGCAGCTGTGGCTCACTGAGAGCATGCTCAGGACCCGCCCCCGGGCAACATGTGTCCCAAAGGTGCCCCCAGGAGCGGGTGTGCGTAGATCAGGGTTCCCTAGGCAGCATTACCCCCAGGGGTGCCGCCAGGAGCGCGTGTGCTGAGACTAGCGCTGGCCTGGCGCCGCAGCGTGGCCGACGCGAAGAAGCTGGAGTGCTTCGAGGTGCCGACCGGCTGGAAGTTCTTCGGCAACCTCATGGACGCAGGCCGCTGCTCGCTGTGCGGCGAGGAGTCGTTTGGCACTGGCTCCGACCACGTGCGGTGCGCGGGGGCAGGCCCTGCCACGCAGCCCCTGCTGAACGCTTGCTTGGCACAGGCGTTGCTCAGATTCTGATCTTGCTTGGCTGCTTGGGTTTCTTGGATCTCTTGGCAGCAGGCGCCAGCGGCGCTCAGCGGGCGGGGCGCCGCGGCAGGGAGAAGGACGGCCTGTGGGCGGTGCTCGCGTGGCTGTCCATCCTGGCTTACCGCAACGTGCCGCACGAGGACCTGGGCTCGAAGCTGGCCAAGCTCGCGCCCGGTGCGCGCCGCCCCGCGCCGCCTGCCCCCGGCGCGGGCGCCCGCGTGCCAGGAAAGAAAATGCCTGCGAAAGCAGCGAAAGCGGGCTTGTAGCTGTCTTGGCGAGCAAAGCAAACCCTGCGTGTGTGCTGTGCACTCATGCAGTTCTGCTGTGACATGCAGTGCCGGGCTTGGGTCCAAGGGTTGCTATTAGGGCCTGCTTGGCGGCGGTCTGGACGTGCGTGTGCTGGCGGCCGGCCAGCCGCCCTGGGCCGAGCGGACGGTGCCATGGCGCGCAGGCCTGCACCTGGGCGGCAAGCCCAGGGAGGCGGGCGCCAAGGTGTCCGTGGAGGACATCGTGAAGGAGCAACCGGCCAGCCGCCTCGCGCTGAGCGGACGGCGGCATGGCGCGCAGGCCTGCACCTGGGCGGCAAGCCCAGGGAGGCGGGCGCCAAGGTGTCCGTGGAGGACATCGTGAAGGAGCACTGGGCGCAGTACGGGCGCAACTTCTACACGCGGTACGACTACGAGGGCGTCGACACCGACAAGGCCGCCGGCGTCATGCAGCTGCTGGTGAAGAAGACCAAGGACGTCACGCAGGCGCGCGCGCGGCGCCGGCCGGCTGCCGGCCTTGCCCTAAACCTAACCCAACCCTGTGGTGCAGAGGCTTCGCAAGAACGGTGGCTGGCAGGCATGCAGAGGTCGCGCGGTGGGACGGCGCGCATGCTCTGCCAGAAATGTCACAAATGCCAAGAGTGGCAGCCTCCCCTGGGCGCCGCACGATGTATTGGGTGCCGCGTCAGCGCGCCCCTGATCTCGTCTGTGGCAGTGACCAGTTGTGGCAATGGCCGGGAGTGGCAGGTGGCAGTGGCCGGTAGTGGCGGTGGCCGGCGGCCGCCCATGAGCGTGCGGCGGCGCGCGCGCGCGGCAGGTGCGGCGCTTCACCATCGACACGGCGGACGAGTTCAGCTACACGGACCCGGTAGACGGCAGCGTCAGCGCACACCAGGGCATCCGCTTCCTCTTCACCGACGGCTCGCGCGTGATCTTCCGGCTGTCAGGCGCGCCGCGGCCGCCGCGCCGCCGCCGCGCGCCCCCCCCATGCATCTGGGGCGGTCACCGCATGTCCTGCCTGGGCACAATCCAAGCCAGGTGTTTTCATCACAAGTGCAGTGCAAACCCTCTTTGCTTGCTACTGCATATGATCAGGCACTGAAGGGGCTGGGCTCTCCAGCACAATCAGCGGGCTGCCGCTGAAGATCAGGCCCGCCTGGACGAGGCCGTGCGCACCAGCACAGAGCAGCCGAGCGCCGGAGCGCCGCCCGGGCGCGCGCGCGCAGGCACCGGCTCGTCCGGCGCGACCATCCGCATGTACGTGGAGCAGTACGTCGCGCCCGACGCCGGGCCGGAGCGCCTGCACGCGGACGCGGCCGTCGCGCTGAAGCCGCTGGTGGACGTCGCGCTGACGCTGTCCAACATGAAGCACCTCACCGGCCGCGACGCGCCGACCGTGATCACGTGAGGCCGGCGCCGTGGCGCGCGCGCCGCGCGCCGCGCCCCGCGGTGCATCTGCTGCATGTGCGTAGGTTACTGTCATGAGATTTTGGCAGGTTCTGCTTGTGTGGAGACCTGCGTGACAGGTATCCAGCTGGTGCACCTGTGAGCAAGCTAGCAGGCATTGTTTACCAGCCAGGTGCTCTCATTGCGGCAGCTGTCGCCATATCCTGGCCTTCCTCCATGTTATGAATGAATAATATGTTTCAGACAGCTGGGGCCGCCCAGGCGACTGGCTCCTACCTGAGAGCTTATTGGCAAGCAACTATTATGCAGGACTGGTTGCGCCAGAGGGCGCGTGCACTCTGCCGTATCTCCATAGAGGCGCACTCAGAGGCCATTTATCCATCATGCCTTTCAGCTGGTGCCCTAGCCCTGTCGTAACCCTGAATACGAGTTTGATGTTGGAATTCCAAGTAGCACGCACGGCCTATGTCTGAACCGTGGTCGCAAGCACATACTAGCTGTGTCAAGGAGAACGAGTGAATATCAGTAATTTGTCGTGCCCGGCGCCGCTTTCGCTGAGTCACTTCGTGAACAATCAGCGCATACGCCGAGGCGGGCACGGGCCTGGCCTGTTGTGATACGGAGGACTTCAGCCGACTTGCAGGAGGAGCGAGAGGGCCAACTGGGCCCGGCTCACCTTGCGGGCCTGAGAAGCCCATCAGGCTAGCCTGCTCCTGACCCACAGGCAAGGCCCACCAGGCGATTGGCTCACAGGCCAAAACGACGTGGATTGATAAACACTGATACAGCGTGCCGTGCTGCGTGGGGGCGCCTAGTCTATGATGTTGTATGGCGGGCACGCACAACAAGCTCACCCCCCCGGCCCCTGGCACCAAGCACGTAGTGACAGCGCAAGCATAACTTGCTAGAGGCTGCCCTGTGCAGCCGGAGGTGAGCGCACCCGCACTGCACATAGCGTGCGCGTGGCGCAAAGGCGCTGATGTTATTGCTTGAAGACCGGGGAGGCCGTGCGGGGGCGCGCGTGTGCTTGGGCGCCTTGGAAGCAGCCTGCAGGCGTCCTGAGGGCGACGGGCTGGGGGCCGCAGGAGCACCGGGCGCCGGGGCCGATGGTGGCCTTGCGGCCCGAGCACTGGCGGGCCTTCAGCTATGTCATGCTCAACATGGTCTCCGCCACCGGCATCGTGTTTGCCAACAAGCTGGTGCTCAGCGTGCTGGACTTCCACTTTGTGCGCCCCGTCGTGCCTGGCGCCCCCGCCCGGCACTCGCGTGCACACTCGTATGCGAGAGGCTGCGCTGGCCTGCACGTTGCAGCGCTATGCTGGACCTGCAACAACTTGCATGCCGCTTGGCGCGCAGGTGTACGCGCTCACATTTGTGCACAGCGCGTTCACGATGGTCGGGATGTGGCTGTTCGCGGCGTTTGGGATGTTTGAGGTCAAGCGCCTGGCGGCGCGGCAGGCGCGGACCCGCCCTTGTCAGCGCGCCGGACCCGCCTTTGTCAGCGCTTTGCCGCGTATGAGCAGGGCGGCGCCTGTGAGCCTGTTGTGCTGCCCCTGCTGCCCCCCCCGCGTCACAGCCTTTGCGGCCAACCCCATGGCTGCACGCTCGGGGGGAGGCACTCTCCTGTACTACTTGGCGCAGCACAGGCAGAGCTGCACATCCGGGCAAGCAGCGTCGGCCTCAGGGGCCGAGCGCCTGCAGGTCTTCCCGCTGGCGGCGGCCTTTGTGGGCTACGTGGTCCTCTGGAACCTGAGCCTGCAGCTCAACCCGGTGGGCTTCTACCAGCTGGCGAAGATCCTGATCGCGCCGGCGGTGATAGCGATCGAGGCGTCCTTTTACGCCAAGCGGCCCACCCGCAACGAGATGCTGGCGGTGTGCGTGCTCTGCGTCGGCGTGACCATGGCAACTGTCACCGACGACCAGGCGCGCTCGCCGCGCCGGCCGCGGGCGCTGCCGCGCGCCAGACGCCTGCGGCGGCTGGGCGCGGGGCCCGAATGCGAGCTGCTGGTGCCGATTGCCGGGCCCTGCACCGGCGCAAAAATGGCCACCACCACCAGGCCACCACCGCAGCACCTGCTGCACAGGACGCAGTGCGCGCGAGCCGCATCACATCCATCATCAGCAGGCACCCGGTCTGGTAATGCTGCCGGCGGCGGCGACCGCGCCGCGCGCCAGACCACAGCGGGCGCGGCGGCGCAAGCGCGCGCAGCCGGTCAAGCGCGCACGCGCCGGCGGCGCGGGGCTCACGCGCCCGGCCCGGCGCGCGCAGGTGGCCACCAACCCTGTGGGCCTGATGGTCGCGCTGCTGGCGGTGTGCTGCACGGCGGTGTACCAGATCTGGGCGGGCTCCAAGCAGAAGGAGCTGGGCGCGGGCAGCATGCAGCTGATGCACCAGTTCGCGCCGCACGCGACCGGGCTGCTCGCGGCGCTCGTGCTGGGCGTGGAGCCGCTCGGGCTGCCCGGCCCGGCCGGCGGCGGGTGCGCCCACGCATGCGCGGACGGGCCCAGCATGTGGCAGCAGGCGGCCAGCCTCTTGGGTGCACAACAAGGAGCCGCTCGGGCTGCCCGGCTCTGAAGGCGCTGGGCGTGTTGCTGAAGCTGATGTGACCTGCTGAAGCAAGGCGTGCAGAGTTCTGACATGAGGGCGTGAGTCGGTCGGGGCTGCTCGGCTGTGCGGGGGGCGTCTGTGCGCCCAAGTCCGGAGGGAGCAGTGACCGCCATGCATCGCAGCTCGCCGCGGGCGCAGCGGCACACTGCTGGCTCTGAGCAGAGCATCTGGTGGCGAGGTATCTCAGACGACAGGCTCCACTCGAGTGCTGCGATAGGCGTTAGGCATGGGGCGGCACGGCGAAAGCGCCCCTGCCCTCCAGCGCTCTCCGCTCCCAGCACAGGCCTCTTGAGTCGGAGGGTCGTGGGCTGCGGATGCGGGCTGGGAACGCTGCTGGGGCGGCCGGCTTTTCAACGTTTCCAGCCCCGCCACGGGCCTGAACGGCTGGAGCGCGGGCCGCGCAGGTTCGACCTGGGCACGCTGCTGGGCTACCCGTACAGCTGGCTGGCGGTCGGCGCGATCCTGACCACGGCGGTGCTGGGCCTGATCGTGAGCCTGTCCACTTTCCTGGTCATCGGCGCCACATCCTCGGTCACCTTCAACGTGGTGCGTGACCAAACCCTATCCTAGACCCAGTCGCCGCCGGCGCGATGCGAGGCTAGCGCATGCTGCTGCAGGGCTGCCGGGCGCGCAGCTGTGGCCCTGCTCACACACGCGCGCCGCGCAGGTGGGCCACCTGAAGACGGTGATCATCCTGGCGGGCGGCTGCGTGCTGTTCGGCGAGGCCATGCCGCCGAAGAAGCTGGCGGGCGTGGTGCTGGGCATGAGCGGCATCCTATGGTGCGCGCCCTACCCTGCACCCATCAGAGGGCACGGGAGGGCCCTGCGATGTCCGGGCACTGTCTCATCAGCCAGGCCTGGTCCATGAAGCGCTCCCGTCACTGATGCTGCACACACCGTGCTGTGCTGCGCCGCCTGAGTGCATGCCCACTCACGCTGTCGCCGAGGTCGCTCGGCTCTGAGAAGCGGAAAGGCGCCGACGCGCCCGGCTGCCGCGACTGCGGCGCGCGCGGCGAGCTTTTTACAACACCCCACCGTGTCTGGCCGAGCGCTGCAGCCCGCCCGCGCGCCGCCGCAGGTACTCGTACCTGAAGATGACGGCGCCCGCGCGGCCGGCGGCGGCCGCGGCGAGCGAGGTGGACAGCGCGGCCGGGCGCAAGGCGGCCGGCGAGACGCCCAAGGCCGCCGGCAAGTCTGCGTCGCTGTGGGCGGACAGCCGCGACGCCGGCCTCGCGCCGCTCGGCGCGGCGGACAAGCTCGGCAGCCGGGCGCCGCTGCTGCGCGGCAAGGCCAGCAACGGCTCCGACGAGGAGGCGGCGCCCATGCGCAAGATCGCGGACTGAGCGGCGGCGGGCCCTCGGCCTAGCCGCATGCGCGGCTCGGGTGAGGCGGCGCCCGTGCGCAAGCTCACAGACCAGGCGGCGGCCGACCCTCAGCCGAGCTGTATGCGCGGCTCGGGTGAGGCGGCGGCGCCCGTGCGCAAGCTCACGGACCAGGCGGCGGCCGACTCTCGGCCGAGCTGCGCCTGCGGCTCAGGTTAGGGTCGGGCGCAGGGCCGCGGGCTGGCGGACAGGCCCGGCACCCTGCGGCGCGCGCGTCAAGCTGGCCGGCGTGGCGCGCACGGTTGAAGTACTAGTTGAAACAGCCCGGCGCTGCTCAGCGCGCTGGACCCATGCAGCCGTGCTGCTGCCGTGCGGCGAGGCCGGCGCGACCAGGCTGGCGGGCGCCGTTTTGCATACAAGCCTGGGGCTGGCGGCGCGCCGCAGCACAGCTCGCCGCACGATCGCTGAAAAAGTCATCCTTCCCCGTATTGAAGTTGGTCGCTTCGCATTATGCTGCATGCATCACGGGTGGGACCTTGGCGCGCCTGCACGCAGGCCCGGCCCTGGGGTCTGCATGTGCAGGTTCAGGATTTATTAGCAGCCGGGCCCGCGGCGTCAGGGACAGCGCACCCACGGGCAGCGCTCGCCGGCACGCGGCCGGTTTTATTGGGGTTTAGGTGTCGCCAGCCTGCGTGCTCGGGCTGAACTGTCCTGCCGCGGAGGCGTATGGGGTGCCTGCAGGCCCCGCGGGGTTGGTAGCTGTCGCCGTCTGGTTTTTCCCCTCCCGGGCGCTCCTGCCCTTGTCTGGCACTCTGCCCGGAATGTTTCGTGAGCATGCTACTGCCGCACTTCACGCTGAGCTGTCTTGGCCCGCCACTCGAGTAGGTGAGCATGCAATGGGCTGCGGCTGGTGCGCCTGCCAGGCCGTCGGAACAGGCTAGGGCTGGTGTCACGTGCCGCTGCACCTTTAGGAGCATGATGAGCACTCCGACCGCTGCGATTTCCCATTTTTATGTAAACGTATCTATGTGCACACACAAAGTACTGCACCAGAGACCTCTCTACGTGTACTAGCACCCATGTGCATGTGGTCGTTCAACATGTCCTTGCAATACAATGGCATGTCAGTGGTTGAGGTGAACGCTCAGTGCTCAGACGTCAATGCCAGCGCTGGCTGCCTGTCAGAGGCGCACACACTCATGCCATGCAGCACAAGCTCTGGGTGCCAATTGGGGAACCCTGTTGATGATCTCCTCCTGCCAGCAACCCAGGAGCGGCGGGCTGATGTGACTGCAGGTGGGTTTCAGGGCGTTTGGTCGTATAAGTGCTTGATTTGAGTGTGTGCGCCGCGGTGCTGCCCCTGCAGCGCATATTGGTTCCCCATGCAGCGGCGTCACCACAGCAGAAAGTAGCGCTCACAGCCCAACGCCCTGCGCCACGCACGTCGCAGCCACGCCAGCCGCGGCCGCAGCTTGCTGTTGACCCAGCACGTCCAGCGGTCGCCCGAGCTCACCTGTGCAGCGCAGGTATTGTCAACACAGGCGGCGTCCACTGGGTACATGTGGGCGCTCGCTGCTTTCGCTTTCAGCGGAGCACCGTCATCTGATGTTAGTTGTGTCAGAGAATGGTGACCCGCTTGCCATGGGGTTGGGCATGCATGCACCTGCAAGGCCAGCATTGCTGGTTCCCATGGAGTGTGGTGAGCGGGCGCGCATCGGGCGTCAGCATGGCCGCGGGCCGAGCGGGCGCCAGAGCTCCCACGCTGCCGCCCGGGACGCGCCAGCGCGGGCAGGGGCGGGCGCGCCCCAGGGGGGTGCCAGGCCAGGCCGGGGCCGCACCGCCGTGAAGCGCAGGAAGTCGCCGCGCAGGCCCCAGCGGAACGCGTCCCGGAACGCGATGCCGGCATTTAGGGGGTGGAAGCCCTGCAGGTCATGCGCCAGGGCGCCCGCGTCCCCCGGCGCGCCGCCGCCGCGCTCCAGCCCCTGCATGCCCGCCCGCGTAGCGGCGGCTCAGGGCAGGCGCCCGGCACTCCCCAACGCAGACGCTGACATTGGCCTATTCCGAGCCTGACCACTGCCTGCATGCGCAGGCCTTGCTCACTAGTCCGGCACGCGGGCGCAGCCAGAGACGCATGAAGGGTCCAACAGCAGCTCGGCGTGACAATCCGGCGCTCGCCGCCCCTGGGCGGCGAGCGCGCGCCTGCAGGTACGGCTGCATGAACGGCGCGCAGCGGAGCTCCGCCAGGGCGCGCCAGACCTGCGCCTCGGGGTCGCCGCCCAGCATGTCTGCAAACGGCCGCGCGCCGGGCTCCACCGCCTCCCACCTGCGCGCGCCTCCAGCGCGGTAAGGGAGCGGCTCGCGCAAGGGAGGCCCAGGCGCTGCGCTCGCGCGATGCACTACTGCCAATTACTTCAGGAGTGCTCTCGGCCCATTGCGCTCTGCTCAATCAAACGCTGCGACGGCCATCTCGCGGCGTGGCTGGCGACCAAACAGGCCAGAGCGTGGGACGCCATCAAACAGGCCGCAGCCCCACGCGCGAGGCATGCGCGCGCCGCTTCCACATCGCGCCCTTCTACACGCAGAGCGCATGCATGCGGCGGGCGCGCCTGCGCGTGTAGGCCGCAAAGTCGCCCGGCACGCGCAGCGACCATTTGGGCGAGAGGTTGGCGTGCAGGAAGAGCGGGCGGCCGTCCGGGCCGTGCTGCACCATGGTGTTGCCGGCAAAGGCGCGCCGGCACCGCCGCGGCCAGCCGCCGCTGCGCCGGCGTGCTACAGGCCTCAGGCTGGCATGCGGCACGCCGATGCCCGGGTGTGCTGTGCGCAGGCAATGAATTGCGAGCGTGCATGAGATAAAGGGGGCCCCTGCACCCCCTGCGCACTTCGCCTGACGTGCTGAGGGGCATCACAGCACGAGTTAGGCTTGTCAGCGCGGCGGCATCAGGAGTGGAGCAGGGAGCCCGAATACCGCGCTAGTGCTTTGCCAATGCTCTTTAAGCACTCGCCTGGCAGCAGACAGCAGGCTGCATCCGCCGCTTATGCGGCCAGGGCGCGGGCCCTCGCCTGCAGTACGTGTGCATGACGCCGGCCGAGCCGACGGGCGTTGGGATGACCGCGTAGGCCGCGCCCACGGCTGCTAGCGCGGCCGCGAATGTCTCCTTGTCGCCCTTGCCCATATAGCAGCTGAGCAGCTCGAAGTAGAGCCCCGCGCGCAGGTTCATGTACGCGGCCAGCAGCAGCGCGTCCCACGCGCTGCGCGCTTGCGGCATGGGGATTAGGGAAGGGTGGAGTAGGTTAGGGTGTGCCTGCCCACTCGGCACCCGCAGCTGGAACCTGCGCCAACCCCCAGACTGGCCCGCGCTGCGCAGGGAGGCGGTCAGCGCGCCGCCGTCCGGCATGTGCCCTGCACCCTGGCGCTGCGCTGCCGACCCAGAGCTGCGACGGTACCTGCCATGGGCGCACGATGCAGCGCCGGCCCCGCAACCCGGCAACCCGGCTGCGGCCGCGCGTGGGCGGCCATGTGACGGCGCGGGGGACAGTGCTCGCAGGCCTGCCCCGCCGGCGCCGGCGCGGCCGCGCAGGCGCGCACCGGCGCTTGTCAAACAGCATCGGGCCGCTCTCGAAGCTGCCGGCCGGCAGCGCGGCCAGGCCCAGGACGGCGGCAAGGTCGGGCGCGGACGTGATCGCCCAGTAGTCGGGCCACAGCAGCGCGCCCGTGTCGCGCGCGCCGCGCGCGTCGAAGAGCGGCGCCGGGTCGGCGAGCGCCATGTTGTCCGCGTCGAGGAACAGGACCTGCGGACGCAGGGTCAGGGTTAGGGCGCCGCCGCACAAGTTGCACCAAGGCGGCGAGCCGCTCAGCGTCTGCCCCGCCGCTGGCCGGGCATGGCGCTGCCGCAGGCCAGCGCGTGTTCACCGCTCGCAGGCCTGGTCACGGGCGCGCGCCTCCTCGAAGCGGGACAGCACGAGCGCGGCCACCTTCATGGCGAACCCGCCGCCGTCCTCACCGCCGCTGGCCGAGCCCCTGCCGCCGCCCCTCCCCTGCGCCCTGCCGGCCGGCGGCTCGGGCGCCTGCCCCGCCCCGCGCCGGCCGCGCGGCGGGGGACCGCGCGGCTGCGGCCCGGGCGGCCGCGCCGGGGAAGCAGAGGCATGCGCGTCCGCGGCGCCGCCGACCTCGTCCGGCAGCCGCCGGCAGGAGACGCCCAGCGCGCCCAGAGCAGCCTCCAGCGCGGGCGCCGGGAACTCGCGCGGCGGGAAGAACATCTCCACTGGCAGCGTGCACCCTGCAT
>JAABUZ0100003634.1_pt1 | contig 22562 bp, 22 predicted proteins | sample 5562091 | NCBI WGS metagenome assembly JAABUZ01 (sample SAMN12813069, study PRJNA571459) | rock metagenome | isolation source: Antarctica rocks | place: Antarctica: Victoria Land, Linnaeus Terrace sud | collected 2015-12-21
GGGCGAAGAGATCCACCCAGAGACCATAGGGCGGCGTCTCGGTGTGATCGTAGCAGCGGCCGATCAGGACGAGCGCGCCGCGCGACGATGCCTCATCGCCGAGGGCGGCGGCGAGCGCAGTCTTGCCGATCCCCGCCTCGCCGGAGACAAGCGCAAGCCGCCCCTGCCCGCGTCGTGTCGCAGCGAAGAGGTTGGTGAGCACGTCCCGCTCGCGGTCGCGGCCTACGAGCAGGAGCGGCTGAACGCTAGGCGAGAATTGAGGGGTGAATGCCATGACGCAATACCTTATCAAGCCAAAAAATTGGACCAGAGATGACGCTGTAAGATGCACGACTTTTTACAATAAACAGTATCGCATGGTTTGAGCGAAATGGTAGCGAATAAGAATGAAATGATAACAGTTTTATATGAAAAATATCTCCTTTGATTCACTCCACTCCAGTATCTCACCCGCCAGGGAAGACAAAGCGGAGTGAAACAATCGGGCGGACTGGGCGGTCTCTCTGATCGAGGTGATAGCGTCCGTCGTTTCATGCCATGCGCACATCACCGCGACAATTTGGACAGATGCCGCTGGTATCGTGTGGCGCTACGCGACCTATCCGAATGGACACGGCGCAACCCCCCGGATGGCCGATGTTTGGTGGCGGCACGAGGCGTATGGTGGATTGTGAAGGGATGCGCGGGGTATCTTGTCAGGAAAGGGCGCGGATCGGTGTTTTCCACGGGATACATGTTACGGAGTGGGGCGCAATGCTGCCGGATAGACAGGAAGGGAAGGCGATCACTATGGAAAAGCCGTTCAATTTGATGGAGCGTGCCTCATTGCCACCGAAGAATGGGCAGTATCTGCCCGTGGCGTCCCCACCGCCGACCGGTCAGTACGCGCCGATAGCGGATCCACCCCCGCAGATAGAGAGGCAGCATCCCTCCATCGCCAATCCGATCATCCAGGCGCTTGAAGTCGTCAAGGTGTTCGACACAGGCAAGGTGAAGGTGCCCGCGCTCCGCGGCGTTACGCTCGCCGTCGGGCGCGGCGAGATGGTCGCAATTATGGGGCCGTCTGGCTCCGGTAAGACGACGCTCCTCAACTGCCTCGCCGGTCTGGAGGAGATTGATACTGGCCAGATCATCGTGGATGGCACGGACATCGCCACGATGAACGACAAAACAAAGACGGAATATCGCGCCCGGCATATGGGCTTCGTCTTCCAATTCTACAACCTCCTGCCGGTCCTCTCCGCTGTCGAGAATGTCGAGTTGCCGCTCGTTGTTAGCGGTGTGAACACGAAGGAAGCGCGGGAGCGGGCAATGCGCGTGCTTGCATTGGTGCGGCTGACGGAGTGGGCGGCGCACAAGCCTGCCGAACTCTCCGGTGGCCAGCGGCAGCGTGTGACGATTGCCCGCGCGCTCGTCAATGAACCCGCCATCGTCTGGGCGGACGAACCGACCGGCGATTTGGACAGTGAGACAGCAGATGAGATTATCAGCCTGATGCAGGACCTCAACACGCGGCACGGCCAGACTTTCGTGATTGTCACACATGACGCAGGGGTCGGCGCGCGCTGCCAGCGGATCATCAAGATGCGGGATGGCCAGATCATTGATGACGGCCTCGGCCACATCGCCGACCCGCGCGCTTTTGTCGGCGATGGGCAGGCCCGGCCGATCGTGCAATAAAAGGGAATAGCATATGAACAAACTTTTTGGCATCCCGATGACGAATATCATGATCGCGCTTCTGATCGTGCTAGCGGCGGTGCTGGCGATCACGGTCTACATTGCGCTCCGCAATCCGGTCATCTTCCGGCTCGGCATCCGCAATGTACCGCGCCGCAAAGCGCAGACGGGGCTGATTATCGTCGGGCTGATGCTCTCGACGCTCATCATGTCCGCCGCATTCGCGACGGGCGACACGATCAATTACTCGATCGGCGATGTGGTCTACAAGTCGCTTGGCCATGTGGATGAGGTAATCCGGCCCATGCAGGACCCAAACAGCGTTGGGCAGGGCGCGGACACAATTCCAGCGACCGTGCTGACGGATCTCGAAACGCGCTTCAAGGGTGATCCGGACATCACCGGTTTCGTGCCATCGCTCGGTAAGGCTGTGCCCGTGCTCAATCCGCGCACGTTGCAGAGCGAGCCGATCGTCTCCCTCGCCGGGGTAGACGCGAAGCACGTTGACTTCATTGGCGGTGTGCTCGATGCGAAGGGCAATAAACTCGACATCGGCACGCTGGGGGCGGGTGAGATGTATCTGAACCAGACGGGCGCGGACAAATTGCAAGCGCGCGCGGGGGACACAATCCAGTCCTTCTACAACAACCAGCCGGTCGCCTTCAAAGTCGCGGCAATCGTGCAGGACAGCATTTTCAATGCCAATAGGAACGGTAATGCCTATCCCGGCTTACTCATCCCATTGGACCGCGCGCAGGCGATGTTCAATCGGCAGGCGGATTACGACGCGATCTTCGTCGCCAATACTGGTACGGTGCGGAGCAGCGTCAACCGGACAGACACGGTCGTCGGCAAACTCGATCCCGTACTTGCCGCGCAAAACCTCGCAGCGAACAAAATCAAGCAGGAGAGCGTCAAGCAGGCCGAACTGTTCGGCAATGTCTTTACGACCTTCTTTCTTGTCCTCGGCTTGTTCGCCATCGCGGCGGGCGTGCTGCTCATCTTCCTGATCTTCACGATGCTGGCGGCGGAGCGCAAGAGCGAGATGGGGATGGCACGCGCCATCGGTACGCAGCGGCGGCATCTCGTGCAAATGTTCATCGCCGAAGGAACGGCATACGACCTGATCGCGGCGGCGGTCGGTGCGATTCTCGGTGTCGGCGTCGCGCTTGGCATCGTGCTGGCGATGAAGGCAATCATCGGCAATAGTCTGCCCCTCTCGCCCTCTGTGCAGCCGCGCTCGCTGGTCATCGCCTATTGCCTCGGCGTCGTGCTCACCTTCGGCACGATTGCCTTCTCGTCGTGGCGGGTGAGCACACTGAACATCGTCGCCGCGATCCGGGACACGGAAGAGCCGGTCCGCCACAAAGCGGGAGTACGCAGCCTGATCTGGGGCATCGTCATGGTGCTGCTCGGCATCCTGCTCGCGCTCGTCGGTCTGTCTGGCAAGCAGGCTGCGCCGTTCAATGGCGGCGCGATGCTGATCGTCTTCGGCCTCGCCTTGATCCTCCGCCGCTTCGGCGTGCCGGAGCGCGGCGTCTTCACGGCGGTTGGGCTGTTCGTACTCGTCTGGTGGTGCGTTCCCTTCTCGGTGCATGACAAGATTTGGGGCAAACTCCAGGGCGGCATCGAGATGTTCTTCTTCAGCGGGATCGCACTCGTCACTGGCGCGGTGCTGCTGATCGTCTTCAACACGGATATTCTGCTTGGGTTCGTAACGTGGATCGGCAAGCCGTTTGGGCGGTACGCGCCCGCCTTCAAGACGGGCATCGCCTACCCACTGGAAAACCGGGGCCGCACCGGCATGACGCTGGCGATGTTCGGCCTGATTATCTTCGCGCTCGTCGTGATGAGCGTGCTCAACACGACGTTCGGCAAGGCGTTCACGTCCGATGCAACGCTCGGCGGCTGGGATGTGGCGGCGGCGGCGAACAGCAACAATCCGGTCGGCGACTTCAGGGAGGCGGTGCAACAGGCGGGTTCGGTCAACACGAACGGTTGGATGGCGCTCGGCATCAACCACATTGTCATCCCACAGAATACGCAAGTCCGCCTCGCCGGAGCGCTAGATTACCGGCAGTACACCGCGCGCGGCCTGGACAGCGGATTCATTGACCATAGCACGTACAAATTCCAGACCCGCGCTCTTGGTTATGCCTCCGACCGCGCCGTGTGGGATGCTGTAAAGAGCGACCCAACCCTCGCCGTGATTGATGCGACAGCCCTGCCGCAGCAGGGCAACTTCGGTAACGCGGGGAGCGACAAGCGATTTGTGTTGACCGGTGTGAAGGCTGACGACACAACGATGGCGCCGATCGCGGTGGATGTTCGCGACCAGCGGACGGGCACGATGCAGCAAGTGAAGATTATCGCCGTGCTCGATCAAACGATGAATGTCAGCAATGGCCTGGGCATCGGTGACGGTGGTGCTGGGTTGTTGATGAACGATCGCACGTTCCAGCAAATCTTCCCGCCCGACCATCAGAACACGGCCTACTTCATCGCCGTGAAGAAGGGCGTGGACAGCAAGGCCGTTAAGTTCGGCATCAAGGCCGCGCTCGTCAAGAACGGCGTGCAGGCGATTGATCTACGCGACGAGTTGCAGAAGTCACAGCAGCAGAGCCAGGGCTTTCTCTATCTGCTACAAGGGTTCCTCGGCATTGGCCTTTTTGTCGGCATCGCGGCGCTCGGGGTGATCGCGCTCCGCTCGGTCGTCGAGCGGCGGCAACAGATTGGCATGCTCCGCGCGCTCGGCTACCAGCGCGGCATGGTGAGCGCCAGTTTCCTGATCGAATCGCTCTTTATCGCCGTCACGGGCGTAATCGTCGGCGTGACAACCGGGATGGTCCTTTCGCGGAACCTGATCGCGAGCGGCAACGCGGGCGCGCAAGCGAAGGAGATGGTCGTTCCATTCGGACACATCGCCTTCTTCGTCATTATCGCCCTCGTCGCTGCCTTTATCATGACGGTCATCCCCGCGCGCCGCGCCAGTCGCGTCCCGATCGCAGAGGCGTTGCGGTACGAGTAGAGAGCGGTAATCTCCCGCCCCCTTCCCCACGGGGAGGGGGCGTTTTTGCGCGTGCCTCCGGTCGTGGTTTGGCATACACTATGAACAATGAATACTGGCTCCCTCCCCGCATGGTTAGGTGGAGGGTCAGGGTAAGGCAATCACGTTGATGAGTGACGCATCGAAACAAAGCCTCGCACGGGCGCTCGGCTACCTCGGGCTCCTGCTCGCGCTCTTCGCGGCGCTGACGCCGGGGTACTTCTACATTCCCGGCCTCCTTGCGCTAGCTTGCGGCATCGCGGCCTTGCTGCTGCGGGAGGGGTATCTGGGGCTGTTGTCCATCGGCTTCGCCATCTTCGGACTCTTGATCGGCTTCATTCTCACCCTCGCCGGTTTCCGCCTCGGCAAGTGAAAAACGGAAACCGATTGAACCGCAGAGACGCAGAGAACGCAGAGAGCGCAAAGAGGGATCAATAAAGAAGGTAGAAAGACTTTATGCCGCGTATGGCTAGGAGTCATGCTTCCTTCTCTCACTATTTCATTCTCTTCCTCTGCGTTCTCTGCGCCTCTGCGGTTCACGCATTTTCGTATAGGCGGACGCACGGATTTTTTGGAGATGTCCGTTCCTCTTGACAGCACCCGGCATCGTCCACTACCCTCACGCTACAGAAATCTGCTTCAGTGTGTGACACAACCGGAGAGGCTTGCTCGGTGGGGCGAGCGCGGTTCAGGAAATTGAGGAGGGAACGCGATGGCTCGTGTCGTCTTTGACCACATCACCAAGCGATTCGGTGATGTGTACGCCGTCAACGATCTCAATCTTGAGATCAATGATGAAGAGTTCCTCGTCCTTGTTGGCCCATCCGGTTGCGGCAAGACGACCGCGCTCCGCATGCTTGCGGGGTTGGAGGAGGTCTCCACCGGCGAGATATTCATCGGTGACCGTCGGGTCACGGATCTCGCGCCGAAGGATCGCGACATCGCGATGGTGTTCCAGAACTACGCGCTCTATCCGCACATGAGCGTCTTCGACAACCTTTCCTTCGCGTTGAAGTTGCGTAAGTATGATAAGCCAGCGATCCAGCAGCGTGTGGAGCAGGCGGGTGGCATGCTCGGCCTGCGGACGCTGCTCCAGCGCAAACCACGGCAACTGTCCGGTGGCCAGCGGCAACGCGTCGCGCTCGGTCGCGCCCTCGTCCGGGAGCCGCAAGTCTTTTTGATGGACGAGCCGCTCTCCAACCTCGATGCCGCGCTTCGCGTCCAGACCCGCGCGGAAATTACCAAACTCCAGACCCGCCTCGCAGTTACGACCGTCTACGTCACGCATGACCAGGTCGAAGCGATGACAATGGGCGACCGAATCGCCGTGATGAAGGAAGGCGTGTTGCAGCAACTCTCGACGCCGCAGGACCTCTACGACCATCCGGCGAACATCTTTGTCGCGGGCTTCATTGGCTCCCCGGCGATGAATTTCGTCGCCGGCACCCTGCAATCGCAGAGTGGCAGACTGATGCTGACGCACGACAACTACAGCGTCCCGCTGCCGATTGACGGCCTCAGCAATGACATCAAGGAGAATCTGGGGACGCGCATTGGCAAGCCGGTTGTCATCGGTGTCCGTCCGGAAGATGTCCTCGACCGCGCGCATGCCAATGGCATGAGTGGCATGGAGGGCCTGCCCGCGACAGTGGATGTCGTCGAACCGCTCGGCTCGGAAGTGCTCCTCTACCTCGATTACGGTACCGAGACACCGATGATTATCCGTGCCGAGCCGCGCACGAAAGTCAAGCCGGGCGACAAGATGGAAGTCCTCTTCAAGCCTGACAACCTCCACGTTTTCGATGGCGAGAGCGAACTCTCAATCCTTTGAGACCTAACCTTCAAGCCTCCTTCCCATTTCGGGAAGGGGGCTTTTTTATGTGTGCAATCGTGCGAAGGGCGCCGACTACCCCGCACGCATTGCGCATTGCTCCGCTTCCTCCGGCGGTCGAACCTTCTTGAACATGATGAGCAGGAGCAGATCGTACATTCCCTTCAGCGCGCCGCCGATGACGAGCGGCCAGCCAAAAAGAGTGAGGCTCAGGAGGTAGCCGGAGAGGAGCGGGCTAGCGGCTGTAGCGAGGCTGCGCGGCACGGACGTGACGCTCGCCGCCGCCGGGCGCTCTGCGGGGGTAACAACCGCCATCACATACGAATTGCGCGTCGGCACATCCATCTGTGAGAGGGCGCTACGGGCAAGCAGCAGGGTGATAGCGAGCGGCAGGTTCGGCATGAAGGGAACGAGGATAAGAAAGAGGTTGGATGGCAGATGCGTGAAGACCATCGTGTTGACGAGGCCGATCCGGTTCGCGAGCCAGACGGCGACCGGGAAAGACCCGGCGGAAAGGACACCCGCCCAGAAGAAGATTGTGCCCGCCGTTGCTACTGAAAGATGGAATCGCTGGAAGAGCCAGAGCGCGAGCAGCGATTGAACGACGAAGCCGCCGCCGAAGGAATCGAGGCTAAAGAGCGCCGCAAGGGTGTAGACGATTTTCTTTGATTCCCGCAAAGGCGCTTCCGAGATGTGCGCGCCGGGTTCAATCGCGGGCGAGAGGGTGCGGTAGAGGCAAAAAGCGATCATGGCGAGGAGCGCGTAGACAAGGAACATCCCTTCGAGCGCATGGGTGAGGCCGAGGGACGTATGCGCGGCGATCAATGCGGGTACCCCGGCACAGAGCGCGCCGCATGCCCCGACGAGCGAGGCGACGAGGCTGTACCGCGCGAAGAGCGCCGTGCGGCCCCGCGCGCTGACGGTCTGGGGCAGGAGCGATTGCTCCAGTGGTAGGAAGACGCTGACGTCACCGGACGACGGGTTCAGCGTGCCGACAAAGGCGACGATCATCAGCGGCCAGAAGGCATGGACGAAGGCGAAGCCAATGCCGGTGGCGATCATCAGCAGCGCCGCGCCGAAGAGCAGGCGCCGCCGCTTTAGTCGGTACGCGATCAGCCCGACAATGAGCGTCAGCGCGGCGGAACCGACGAGGGTTGCCGTCGTCACCGCGCCGATGCGGAGGGTGCTCAACCCGATCGTCGTCAGATAAACGGGCAGGAGCACGCTGATAAAACCGTCCCCGAAGGCGCGCACGGCACGCGACGCGATCAGGACAGCAGCATCGTGTGTGGCTCCGACCGGGAGGGAAATCCAGCGTCGTTCCGGCAGCGTTACATCGGGTGTCGTCATCTCTTACTGCCCCTGAAGTCGCGCCGCATCGCCACCACAGAAGCGATAGAGGACATCATAGACGATCCACTCGCGCCGATTCGTCTCGTGGTCGTTGTACCCTCCATCCTGCGCCATCCGGTGGAACTCCTCGGCGACTGCTTCCGACCCGCGCGATTCCGGCGTAAGGTCCTTCGCATCGGTGTCCACGCCGCGTACGATCAGCGCGAGTTGCCGCAACGCGGGATCGGTGAGGCCATACGTCTTCAGGATGGCGTCGAAGGAGCATTCCGGGCCGTGGCGGCCGAGTGCGACGCCGGATGCGTCATAAGGAATTGCTCCCTGTTCCCACACGACGGCGGCAGTCTGTTCGGGCGCGGCGAAGATGAACTCCGCCTCCTGGTCAACGAATGTGCGGATTAACCAAGGGCAGGAGACTCGATCAACGTTGACATTGGCGCGCGTGACCCACTTCATTGCACTGTTCCTTCCCCTACACAACCTATGTAAGCACCCATACGAGCACCCCAACCGCACCGGAAACAACCACGAGCGCCGGTTCCGGCAGTTTGAAACGCAAGAGCAAGCCGAGCGTGACGAGCGCGATCAGTACGGTGGGCAGATCAACGAGCGCCCGCCGACCAATCACGATCACTGCTCCGGCGATTGCGCCGACGGCTGCAGCGGTGGCACCCGCGACGAAAGCTTTCAGTAGGGCGTTGTCCCGGTGCCTCCTGAACCACGGCAGGGGGATGATTGTGAGCAAGTACACAGGTAAAAAGATACCTGCGGCAGCTACGGATGCACCCGCGAAGCCTGCAATGAGGTAACCGATAAACGCGACCGTAATTACAACCGGGCCGGGGGTAATCATCGCCACGGCGACGGCGTCCCGGAACTGCTGCTCGTTCAACCATCCGTGCTGTTGGACGACGCCTTCGTAGAGGAATGGCACCACCGCGAGACCGCTACCGAAAACGAATGCACCTGCCTTAATGAAAAAGAAGAAAAGGGGGAGCAGTTTGCCTGTGCCGCGATCAGTCGCCGCGACAACAAACGGCACGATGGGCAACGGCGCCAGGCTGAGAAAGGGAAGCCGCAATTTGAGGCGCTTCGGGAAGGCTCGGATGAGCGCCACCACAAGCCCGGCGAGGACAAAGAGGAGGGCAAGTTCGGCTTGTGCGACGACGGTCACGATCATAAGGACGCCGAAGATCGCCCAGAGTAAGGGGTCGCGCTTGATGGTGCCACGCGCCAGTTTGTATGCCGCAATAACGATAATGGCGACGACTGCCGCGCCGACGCCATAGAAAAGCGCCTGCATCCACCAGAGGCCACCGTATGCGACGTAGAGCATGGAAATACCGAGTACTATCAGGAACGAAGGAATGACAAAGGCGAGACCAACAACCGTCGCACCGATGATGCCGCGCATGATGTAGCCGAGCGCGATGGCGAACTGAGCCGCAAGTGGCCCCGGCATCAGTTGGGAAAGGGCGAGAGCGAGTTTGTAGTCGTCCTCGCTTACCCACTTTCGCTTCTCAACGAGGTCCCGATGCATGTACCCCACGAGGGCAACGGGCCCACCGAAACCTATCGCTCCCAGCCGAAGAAAGTAGGCAGTCAGTGGCCAGAGGCCGATCCTGGCCTGTGCATCTGGCCGTGATAGAGCTGCGTCTGGTATGGGGACTGCCATATCGCTGTCTTTTCCTCTCGCGGGACGATCTGTCGCGCGCTGAACGGGTGTCAGCGACGTTCGATCTCGTCGAGTAATCCGATAACGCGGGAGCGGATTGCCGCACGAGCACCCTCAATGTCTTCGCTGACCAGCGGAATGTCGTCCCACCGCTCGACATCTCTATCCGGCGGGGTCAGGCCGGCCAAATCGCAACCGAACGACACGATATGACCGGTGGCGGAAAGTTCTTCCCGTGTGACGTGCCGGGGTCGGTATTCTGCAACGTCCACCCCCTCAGTCTTCAGCATCGCGATAACCGGCGCTGGAACGCGATCCTCCGGCTCCGTCCCCGCCGAAGTGGCGGTGATGGGCAGGCCGCGAAGGGCCGCTTGCTGCCGGAAATATGCCGCAGCGATAACGCTCTTCGCCGCGCCGTGCGGGCAGATAAACAGGATGCCCTTGTTTGTTTCCATCGCTGATCATTCCTTTGCTTTCAGAGGACGAAAATGTCGACAACCATCGCGACAAGCCCGGCGATTCCTGCCGCGCCAGCGACGCGGCTCGCCGGTTCATGTCGTGCCGTGACCAGTCCTAACACGAGTGCCGTCACGGTGCACGCCCAAACGCCGGTGCCCACATCCTGCCAACTGATCCCAATTACTGGGGCGTCCACATTGAGACTGGATGTATTGGAACGGTGCAGAACGAAGTTCCACGCCATCATCCCGGCGGTGGTCGCGACCCCAGCGACGATGAACCGCCCATCGCGGCGTGCCCACGGCCAGAGCGCCAGTACGGTTGCTGCCAGCAGCCCGGCGACAATGCTGAAGATGAGGATATCTCGTACGGCAAACATGACGACCTCCCTGCGTTTAGATGTCCTCGTCGAGATGCACCGCGACGCGCTTGGCGTAGTGCAGGCGCGGACGCGGCGTCCCATGTCGTGGCGGCTGTGCCGCTACTTTGTTTCCGCAATAGGCGTAGAGCGCGTCATAGAGCGGCGCGGTCAGCCGCAGTTTCTCGTCATCGTCCGGCACGGAGTGTTGGAAGCCGCGAATCAGTGCGTCAAGTCCAGCCGATTCGGGTCGGCGCGTGCGGCTCGGCGGCACATCAGCGTCGCGGATAATTCGGCCCATCTCCACGAGCGCTGCATCGTCGTTCAGTCCGTGCCGTGCGAGGATTACCTCGAAGGTGCATTTCCCATCTTCATGGGTGTACTCCGCGCCGCGCATGTCGAAGGTGTGGCCGTCGAACATGGCAGGGTCGCTGTCGGGCGCGACGAAAACGAACAGGGCTTCCGGATCAATGCGCGTGCAGATCAGCCAGGGACAGGCGGTGCGATCAATGTGGAGATTGCGGCGCGTGATCCATTTCAAAGCGTCGCTCCGTCGTGTTGGTATGCGGTATCCAGGAAGGCCGCCAGCGCCTCATCGCACCGCGCCAGCGCCGCGTCCACCGCTCCCGACTCCGCGCTCTCGAAGTAATCGCGCGCCCGCACTTGCCCGTGCCATCCCTTCAACTTCTGCAAGTCGCCTTCAAGTTCCTCCACTTCCGCGAAAGTGAAGGCGCGGTGCTCGGTCTCTCGCCGGACGTGGTCGAGAAATCCCTGCGCATCGCCAATGATCTCGCTATACTCGGCGGCGCGGGCGGCACGGGACTGATTGATGACCTTCTCTCTACTCCGTTCATCAAGCTGTGCGCCCCGGACAATCGTCGCTGTACCGTCGAACCCCCACACTTTCGCGGCGATTGCTTCGACGGCCGCGACCGTCGCTGTCTGCTCCGGCAACGCGCACACACCATCCCGCAGATAGATGACGCCGATCCGCTTCACCTCGCGCCAGATCGCCGCGCGCTTCCGCGAGGGTTCGGCCGGGACACTGTAAATGAGGAGCAGCCAGTTCATATGCGATCCTGTGCATCTAACACTCGTTAGATGCACAGTATCGCATAGGGAACCGCACAACGCAATGGGCTTGCCGATGATCACTTTCTCACGTTGCGCCTTCCCGGCATTCCCCCTGGTCTCGTGCTACCATGCGGTGACGGTGACAGGTGAGACAGGAGTGCGATGGTGCAACAGCGACGCGGCGGCGCGGAAATACTAGCGAATCTGCTGCCGCTCTTCCTCGGCGGGGTGCTGCTGGTATTCGGCATCGCGAATGGGTCATGGCGCAATGTGCTGATTGGCATCGCGCTTGTCTGCACGGTCGTCGTCGGCTTCGTTGGGCCGCGCCTGGTTTCGCCCGCGCCTGGTATCAGCGCCGAACGCCAGCGCGCCCGCCGCGCCGCCGCGATCATCCTGCCGAACGGCATCATCTATCTCGCGCTCGGCATCCTCCTACGTACCGCCATTCCCGCGTCCGAGCGCGGCGGCTCGACGTTCCCGATCATGATCTTCGCGATCGTCATGGGCATCCTGACCATCCTCTCCGGCCTCGGCGCCGCCGTCCGCGCCCGTCGCCCTGATGACGCGCCCGCCGCCGTACCGAACGCGCGCCGGGCAGAGGAAGAGACGCGAGGGGAAGCATGACGATGATCGCGCTTGCCCCGTCGCGGCTGCGGAATCTCGATGAGATGCTGGCGACCGAATACCTCGTTCCCAATGGCCTCGCGGGCTATACGATGGGGACCGCTGCCGGGGCGCGGACGCGGCAGTACCACGGCTTCCTCGTCGCCGCGCTCGTTCCGCCCGTCGTGCGGACGCTGCTCGTCGCCCAGGTGGATATCACCGCGCGCATCGGAAACGACGACTATGCGCTCGCCACACATCTGTACGGCGATGGCACGATCAATCCAGATGGGTATACGCGCACGATCGCCTTCGTGCTCCTGAACGGATTGCCCCAGTGGACCTACGCGTTCAGCGCGGGGCGAACGCTGACCGAGACGCACTGGCTCATTTCCGGTCAGAACACTGCTGTTCTCCGCGCCACCTACGATGCCCCGCCTGGTGCGCTGCCCGTCACCCTCCGTTTCACCCCACTCTGCACCCATCGCGACCATCACCGCCGCACCCGCGCGACTGATCCGCAGTGGCGCTGGCAGATCGTACAGGATGGCTCCGCCGTCTCCGCGAGCGCGTTCGATGGTGCGCCGCCCTACTTTCTGGCCGCTTATGGTGACAGTGGTACGCCGGGGCAGTTCACGTCGGACGGGACGTGGTACTACAATTTTCAGTTGCCCGCCGAAGATGCGCGCGGCTTCGGCGGCGGGGAGGATGCGTATCAGGTCGGACATTTCGTCGTCACCCTCCAACCGGGTCAATCGGCGCAGTTCGTCGCGGCAGTTGAACGGGAACAAGCAGAGTGGCCGAATGTCTCCGGCGCGCTCGAACGAGAGACGGCACGACGGCAGACAGTCATGAACGGCCTCGGCATGACCCCGGCAGACGATGTGACCGCGCACCTGCGCCTCGCGGTGGACAGTTTCCTTGTCCAGCGCGGGTTTATGGACGACGCAGGCATAACGGTCGTCGCGGGTTACCCGTGGTTCACGGACTGGGGACGGGACGCGATGATTGCCTTGCCCGGCCTCTGTCTGATGACGGGGCGGGAGTCCAATGCGGCGGGCATCCTGCGCACCTTTGCGGCAAGTGTCAGCGAGGGGATGCTCCCGAACCGCTTCCCGGATAGCGGCGAAATGGCGGAGTACAACACGATTGATGCGACGCTCTGGTTCTTCCGCGCCATCGAGCAGTATCTGGACGCAACGGGTGACCGCGCCCTGCTCGCCGATCTCTGGCCGACGCTTGTGGAAATCATCGCGTGGCATCAGCGCGGCACGCGATACCATATCCATGTGGATCCGGCGGACGGCCTCTTGTCTGGTGGCGAACCAGGCGTGCAACTGACGTGGATGGACGCAAAGGTCGGTGATTGGGTCGTCACGCCGCGCATTGGCAAGCCGGTGGAGATCAATGGATTGTGGCACCACGCGCTCCGGCTGATGGCCGGGTGGGCAAAGGAACACGGGGCGGACGCCGCGCTCTACACTGCCGCTGCTGCCGCTGCCGCTGCCGGGTTCGTTCAGCGCTTCTGGGACGCCGAGCGCGGCTATCTGCGCGATGTCGTGGATGCACCGGACGGCGACGACCCCGCGCTGCGCCCGAACCAGTGCATCGCCTTGATGCTGCCAACGTGTCCGCTGCCGGATGCGGACGCCCGTACCGCGCTCGCCGCCGTCACCACGCACCTACTGACACCGTACGGCCTCCGCACGCTCGCCCCGACCGACCCGCACTACAGCGGCCGTTACAGGGGTGACCCGGTGGAGCGGGACGGCGCGTACCATCAAGGAACGGTCTGGCCGTGGTTGCTTGGCCCGTATGTGGACGCCTTTCTCCGCCTTGGCGGGACACGTACACAGGCCCGTGCGCTGCTCGAACCGCTCGTGGACACCCTCAGGATGGCGGGCATCGGTTCGATCAACGAAGTCTTTGACGCTGACCCGCCGCATGCTCCCGGCGGCTGCCCAATGCAAGCATGGAGTGTCGCGGCCCTCCTCCACCTCTGGCTCGCTACCGGCGTGGACGACACGCAGTCTACGACACCCGATGTTTCAGCCCGAAGCGTCACGGCGTAAACGGCCCCCACCCACTGCCCCTCCGCCCGCAAGCGGTGGAGGGGAGATTGATCCGTACTGTGGGCCCTTTTCCCCAAGCATTGGCCGACACGTTGCAATGAGTCACCCCTCCCCCGCTCGGCGGGCGGTGGGGCAGGGGGTGGGGCGGTGACGGGAGACATAAAAAGAGAACCGATACGGTCGGTGGGAAGGAGAAAGCGGGAATGCCGACCGTATGCGGTTCTCCCTATCAATACAGGCAAAGACGCGAACCGGATCACTACGGATACGTGGCTGGCGCGGGCCATTCGAGTGAGGTGAGCATGCGCGGGCCGGTCGGCTGTGGACTGCCGCTACGCGGCTCCAGCGTGATACCACACTGCACATACGCATGATCCATCCGCGGCACATTCAGCCGAACGACCGCCGCACCCTTCGCATCTACGGCGAAGGTCGTGATGCTGACGCGCGTTTGGTCATCGAGCCGGAACCAGAGTTGGTACGTTCGATCCGACGGCAACTGCGGCAGGCGCCAGACAGACATTGCCGCTTGCTCGATGCCAGGCGTGAGGTAGATGCGCCCGGAGGCGTTCGGCGCATCCGTCTGTGGCTCCATCGCGTACGTCACCAGCCCCGGCTGGCTCAAAATGTCCGAAATTGCCGTATCCGGACGCGCCGGGGCATGATCCGTACGCACCTGTAGGCCGATGTTCCAGATGAGCAGGAACAGGAGCGCGCATGCGGCGAAAGCGGAGATAAACCGGTAGCGAACAGGCGGGAGTAGCACACGGCGATGGCGCTCCCGCCCGTCCCGGATCGAACGCAGCACCCCCTCGCGTAGAAAGGGCGGCAGTTCACTCGGCGTGGCGGCGTATGGGAGCATGCCGACGATAGATTGGTACTCCGTGCAGAGCGCACGCGCCTCAGGATGTGCCGTCAGATATGCGGCGACCGTCGCCTCCTCATCGGATGGAAGGGCTTCAAGGGCGTATCCGGCGATTGCCTCGGCCATGCCAGCGGGAATATCGCTGAGAGGCGGACTGAGTGGCTGATCGCTCATCGTGCCATCTCCTCCTCGCGATGTGGATACGGGCGTAAGGTATGGAGGCGTGTCCGCAGCGTCTCCATCGCAGCCCGCATCCGCGACTTGATAGTGCCGAGCGGTTCGCCGGTCTGTGTGGCGATCTGCTGCTGTGTCAGGCCACCGAAATAGGCGAGTTCAATTGCCTGACGCTGTGCGAGGGGTAAGGTTGCTACTGCCTGCGAGATGACGTGCGCCAGCACGATCTGCTCGCTCGTGTCGGCCTGCGACGGCTCAGGGAGCGTGCCACCATCGCTGATAAACGTGCCATCTGCGACCTTCGCCTGTCGCTGGCGGCTGCGGAGGACATCGAGGGAACGGCGGCGGGCGATAGCGAAGAGCCAGGCGCCGAATGCTCCGCGCGTGCGGTCAAAATCCTTCGCGTACTTCCAGAGCCGGAGAAACGTATCCTGGACCACTTCCTGCGCCGTCAGCCGGTCCCCCGTGATGCGGAGTGCGAGCGAAAAGATCGAGGCGGCATACCGGTCGTAGAGCGCGCCGAGGGCAATCTCCTCGCCGCGCGCGACCGCAGCAACAAGTGTCTCGTCCGTCGCGGACGCCACACTCGTATCAGTCATACTCTGTGCGATGGCCCGGCTCACCGCGCCATCTCCGGTGAGCGCCCTCGCCGCATCTGAGTTTCCTACACGCACGGTACCGCTCCCAGCTCCCGACTATCGCCACATCGTTCTACCAAGCAGTACGTTGGGAGAAATAGAATGGATTGTTTTCGCATCACACTGACACACCAGTATACCGCGCAGCACAAACGCCACCTGTTGCTCGCACCAACGGATTCAAGCATAGTACGGTCACGATTTCAGTAGCGTAGGCTTCAGCTGCGTTTTGCCACAGAACGCAGGCTGAAGCCTACGCTACCCTCTTTGATGAATGGAGCAACGAATATGCGAACCTACGGCAGTCAGTCCCTCGTCGCGCCGTTGAAGCGCGTGATGGTCAAGCGGCCAACAGAGACCGCCGCCGATGCGGCGCAGTGGCGGGAATTCGGCTACCTCCATGCACCGGACGCGGCGCGACTGCGCGTGGAGCATGAGACGTTCGTCGCACTCGTCGCTGCATCCGGCGCGGAGGTGCTCTACGAGGATGAGATCGTTCCCGTCCCGACACATCTGCTCGACGCGATCTTCGTCTATGATCCCGCGATCGTCACGGACGCGGGCGTGATCATCGGGCAGCCGGGAAAGCCACTCCGGCGCGGTGAGGACGACGCGATGCGGCGCGCGTTCAGCGAGATCGGCGTGCCGATCCTCGGCATCGTCGGCGGCGAGGCGACGATGGACGGCGGCGACACCCTCTGGCTCGACCATGACACCTTGTGTGTCGGCCTCTCCTACCGAACGAATGACGCCGCGATTATCCAGTTGCGCGATCTGCTCAGCCCCTTGGGCGTGACGGTCATGCCGTTCCCCCTGCCGCACTGGCGCGGCCCGGCGGAGTGTCTGCACCTCATGTCGCTAATCAGCCCGGTTGGGGAGGATCTGGCGGTCGTCTACCCGCCGCTCATGCCGATCCCGCTGATGCGACTGCTGGAGGGGCGCGACATCCGACTGATCGTTGTGCCGGATGCGGAATTCCCGACGCTCGGCTGTAACGTCCTCGCCGTCGCGCCGTACAATGTCATTATAGCGGCCGGTAACCCTGTCACGAGTGCAGCGCTCCGTGTGGCAGGCTGCACCGTACGCGAATATGAAGGTGCGGAGATCAGCCTCAACCGCGAAGGTGGCCCTACTTGCCTCACGCGGCCCATTCTCCGAAGCAATGAGTAATCAGCGATGAGCAATGAGGGTCGGGAATCGTCCGGCACGCTGAATTCATCCAATTTTCTTGCCCTATTTAGCCCATCCCAATGCGCTAGATAGGGAACGTAATTTTGACCATTTGATGCCCAATTCGTATACTTCTCTGTAGAACAGATTTTCTGCATGATGGCGTGTTTCGCCGATGCAGATGCGATACAAAGAGGCGAGGCAACAGATGGCATCCGAGATGGTTCATTTCATGTATTTGACGCCCGAAGTGCCGCCGGTACGCCCGTCGCTGCCGGTGTCGCTCTCTGAGGCAATCCTGCGCGAGCGGCTCAACCCAGTGATGGTGGCGACGCTCTGGGGCGCAATGGAGACGACTGAGCCGGTCTGCATTCTCTACCGGCGGGACGACGCGCAAACCTCCGCACGCGTCGTCTGGCCCGAGCGCATCTGGATAACGGAGGATAATCATGTCGCCGTCCGCGGCTACGACAGCCGCCGTGGTGCCGTCCGTACCTTCCGCTGTGATCGTATCGCGGACGCGCATGTTATCGAGCCATAGGAAGACCGGAGGGCTGAGATAGTATGTTGGCGCTCAGTCCCTCGGCACTTCCTTGCCACCGAGCCAGGGCATCATCTTGCGTAGTTGCGCGCCAACGCGCTCGATCTCGGAGTCCTGCGCCTCCTGGCGCATCGCCATGAACTTTTTGCGGCCACCGCTCTCGTTTTCGGCGATCCACTGGCGGGCGAATTTGCCGCTCTGAATGTCTTGCAAGATGAGTTCCATCTTCTCGCGCGCCTCGTCGTCGAAGATGCGTGGGCCGGACGTGTAGTCACCGTACTCCGCCGTGTCGGAGACGGAATAGCGCATGTAAGACATGCCGCCCTGGTACATCAGGTCCACGATGAGTTTCATCTCGTGCAGGACCTCGAAGTAGGCAATCTCCGGCTGGTAGCCAGCATTCACCAGCGTCTCGAAGCCGTTGCGGATTAGCGAGGTGACGCCACCGCAGAGAACGGCCTGCTCGCCGAAGAGGTCGCTCTCCGTCTCCTCCTTAAAGGTCGTCTGTACGACGCCCGCTTTCGTCGCTTTCATCGCCTTCGCGTAGGCGAGGGCGCGCTGATGGGCGGTGCCCGTCGGGTCTTGCTGCACGGCGATCAGCGCCGGGACGCCGACTCCCTCGACATACATGCTGCGGACGATATGGCCCGGCCCCTTCGGCGCGATCATCGAGACATCCACATTTTCCGGTGCCTGAATCTGGTCGTAGTGAATACTGAACCCATGCGCGAACATCAGCATCGCACCTGGCTTGAGGTTCGGCGCGACATCCGCCGTGTAGACCTTGCCCTGCAAGTGATCCTGGAGGAGCATCATCACGATGTCGGCACCCTTGACGGCGTCGCCGGTATTCTTGACGGTCAGTCCGTCCGCCTCCGCCTTTGCTTTGCTCTTTGAGCCTTCGTACAACCCGACGACGACGTTCACACCGCTGTCGTGCAGGTTGAGGGCGTGCGCGTGCCCCTGGCTGCCGTAGCCGATGATCGCGACGGTCTTGCCATCGAGTAGTTTCAGGTCCGCGTCGTTGTCGTAATAGATGATCGCAGGCATTTTGTGCTTCCTCCCTATCAATCGAACAATAGATAATGATTCTAACCGCTAAGACGTCAGGAATGCCACGAAAGGCTTAACGCAGAGAGCACAGAGATCGCAGAGCGCACAGAGTGGTTCTCTTTTTTCTTCACTGTGCGCTCTGCGTCCTCTGTGCTCTCTGCGTTCGGTTCCCTTCTTTCTCTCTCTTTGTGTCTTCATGGTTCAAATTCCCCCTCTTCCTACAGCATCAGGCAGGCATCCGCCGCCAGCCAGAAGAGCTTTTCACGCACCGTGTGGGTCGTCCAATCGCGGGAATCCCACTCGCCGCTCAGATCATCACCGCCATAGAGGAGTTGGCCGAACTGCACGCCGCGAAATCGGGCGACCGCGAAAAAGGTCGCCGCCTCCATCTCGACCGTTAGGCAGCCCTCGGATTGGCGCAGGAGCATCTTCTCACGCGTCTCACGGTAAATGCCGTCCGTCGTCCACGTCTTGCCGGTACGATATGGCACACCGTGTCGCGCCAGTGTCGCTTCAATGGCCGCGACGGCTTCCGGCGTGGCAGCGACCTCCCGGCTTGGCGGCAGGTAATGGTAGGATGTTCCTTCATCCCGCACGGCGCGATCCGGCACGATAACATTACCAACCGCGATCTCACTGTTGAGAACGCCCGCCCCACCGCAGGCGATGAACTTCCGGCAGCCATGCGCGATTGCTTCTTCCAGAATGAACGCGGCGAGCGGCGCGCCGACACCAGGGTGAAAGAGCGCGACGCGCTGCCCATCATGCTCGAACTCGTAGAGCGGGTGTGGGCCGAACTCGCTCCGCATCTCCCCAATCTCGCGCGTCCGTCCCTGATCGCGTAATTGCGCGATCACATCCTGGAAGAAACAAACGACGCAATGCTCCGGTGCCCGCCCGCCCGGCGTGACGATGTGTGACGGCTCGAAAATCGCCTCCCGCGTCGGATCGAACTCCAGAATCGGAAACTCCCGCTCAATCCCGCTACTCATTAGCATTACGCAGGGACCAACCACGAAGACACGAAGGACACGAAGAGAACACAACGAATAAGAGGAGCGAAGGGTTTCGCCCTTCATTCCTCGTTGTTCCCCTTGTTTCGTCCTTCGTGCTCTTCGTGTCTTCGTGGTTCAGGTTTCCCTTTCCCGTCATGCGACGTCTTCGCGGAGGCGGGCAGGGGCATCGGCGGGGGCGCTGGGGCGGGTCATGACGACAGTGCCGGTGCGCGCAATCTCGCGAATACCGAAGGGCTGTAGGAGGCCGAGGAAGGAATCAACCTTGTCCGCCGGGCCGGAGATTTCGATCACCAACTGGTTGTTCGAGACATCCACGATCTGGCCGTTGAAGATGGTCGTCAGTTGCATGATGTCCGCGCGGTTCTGTGCCGTCGCGTTCACCTTAATGAGCGCCAGTTCCCGCCGCACATGCGGCTCAGTCGTGATGTCCGTTACCTTGAGCACTTCGAGCAATTTGTAGAGTTGCTTCGAGACCTGCTCGACTGTCTCATCGTCACCATTGAAGACGAACGTCATGCGGGACAGGCCCGGTTGCTCGCAATGGCCGACCGTCACGCTCTCCGCATTGAACGTGCGGCGGCGAAACAAACTCATCACCCGGTTCAGGACGCCCGGCTGATCCTCCACGAGGCAGACGAGCGTGTGTGTGCGTTCAGTCATTGGCTTCTCCTGTCGTTCGGAGTTCGAGGTTCGAAGAAGAGAATTCCGCGCCCCTGTTCTTCAAACGCCGAACTCCGAACTGCTACGTCGGGTCTGCGAAGACCATCTCCTCGTTGCCGTTGCCGGGGCCGACCATCGGATAAACGTTCGCCTCGCGCTCGGTGCGGAAGTCAATCAGGACGGGGCCGTTCGTCTCCTGCGCCCAGCGAATCGCCGCGTCCACCTCGGCATGCGTCTCGACGCGGCGGGCGGGGACGCCGTACGCCGCCGCAAGCATCAGGAAGTCCGGGCTGGAGATCGGCGTCGCGGAGCGGTTGCGCTGATGAAAAAGGTCCTGCCATTGGCGCACCATGCCGAGGTAACCATTGTTGATGATGCCGATCTTGACCGGATACCCCTCCTGCACGATTGTTTGTAGTTCGTGGAGGGACATCTGGAAGCCGCCATCGCCGACGATTGCCCAGACTTCGCCCCCCGGTTTTCCGGCCTGCGCGCCCATCGCGGCCGGGAGGCCGAAGCCCATCGTGCCAAGGCCACCGCTCGTGATGTTCTGGCGCGGCGTGTTGAAGATGTAATACTGCGCCACCCACATCTGGTGCTGCCCGACATCCGTCGCGATCGTCGCATCGTCGTCCGTTAGCTCACTCAGGCGGTCAATAACGTACTGTGCGGAAAGCACTTCGCCGCCGTCGCGATCCTTGACAATGCGCGGCGGGTGCGTCTCCTCCATCTCCGTGATCTGTGCCAGCCATTCGGCATGCTCGGCGGGTTCGAGTTCGGCGGCGAGCATATGGAGGCTCGCCTTCGCGTCACCGACGACGGGCACATCGGCGCGAACATTCTTGCCGATCTCCGCCGGGTCAATGTCCATATGGATGACCTTCGCATTGCGCGCGAAGGAAGAGAGCCGCCCGGTCGCGCGGTCATCGAAGCGCATGCCGACGGCAAGCATCACGTCGCAGCGGTTGACGGCACGGTTCGTGTGCGCGTGACCGTGCATGCCGAGCAAACCCAGCGAGAGGGGATGGCTCTCTGGGAAGGAGCCGAGGCCGAGCCAGGTGTTGACAACGGGAATCCGCGCCTTCTCCGCCAGTGCGAGCAGTTCGGCGGCGGCACCCGCGATTAAGACGCCCTGCCCGGCGATGATCAGCGGCTTTTGCGCCTCGCGGAGCAGTTTCGCCGCCGATCGAATCTGCCGGTGATTCGGCATGATCGTCGGGCGGTAGCCCGGCATACTGACCGCGCGTGGGTACTCGTACTGTACCTCTTCGAGGAAGCAATCCTTTGGCATGTCTACGAGCACCGGACCGGGGCGACCGGTGCGCGCCAGATGAAAAGCTTTCTTGAGGGTCGGCGCGATCTCCGCAGCGGTGTTGCAGAAGAAGTTGTGCTTCGTCACCGGCAGCGTGACGCCGATGATGTCCGTCTCCTGAAAGCCGTCCTTGCCGATTAAATGGCGGACAACGTTGCCCGTAATCGCGACCATCGGGGAGGAGTCCATCATCGCGGTAGCAATGCCGGTGACAAGATTCGTGGCACCGGGGCCGGAGGTGGCGATGCAAACGCCGACCTTGCCGGTGGCGCGGGCGTAGCCGTCCGCCATGTGCGCCGCCATCTGCTCGTGCCGCACGAGGACATGATGGAAGGGGTAACGTGGGATGGCATCGTAGAGGGGGATGACCGCACCGCCCGGATAGCCGAAGATCGTTTCTACGCCTTCCTCAACGAGCGCGCGGCAAACCGCGTCCGCCCCCCGCGTGCGCGTTCCCTGCCACGAGGCGATCAAGTCCGCGTGCTCGGCGCGCGGCATCGCGGTTGGTGTCGTAATCGTCAGTTCGTCTCGCTCGCGTGTGACGACCATCGCCCCACTCCTTCCTTCTGCTGCATTCACAAAAAAGCCCCCCCGATGTGGGAGGCGCCTGCGTCACTGTCATTCCAATCGTTGCTATCCTGACGCCTGCCTCCCATTGCACACGCGCGTTACCGGTACGGCAACGCGCCGAGTAATAAGGAGTACACGCCCCGTAACCAAAACAAAAAGAACCGCGCTGGCGAGCGCGGCGGGGGCGAAGATGGACGCATGACGACGTGCGGCGTCTGCTTCCGCGTTCGCTGCCATTCGCTGTTCCATGATTGCCATCATCGCGGTATTCCTCACCCTGCGTAGCAGGTTATGCTGATTCGACTATACCAGCGTGTCAGAGGAGTGTCAAGCACATATCGTTAGCGAACAGAAACAATCGCATCTCGATCCGTCCCGCCGGGATTGCCCGAACTGTCGAGGCGATTACCCTGCC
>JAABUZ0100003635.1_pt1 | contig 22559 bp, 13 predicted proteins | sample 5562091 | NCBI WGS metagenome assembly JAABUZ01 (sample SAMN12813069, study PRJNA571459) | rock metagenome | isolation source: Antarctica rocks | place: Antarctica: Victoria Land, Linnaeus Terrace sud | collected 2015-12-21
CCCATTGAGCAGTGCTGGTCAAAAGTCAAAGAGTTCCTGCGGGCCGCCGAGGCGCGCACGACCGAAGCACTGGAGCAAGCGATTGCCCAAGCTTTCGTCAGTGTCACGGCCACGGATGCTCGGGGCTGGTTTCAGCACTGTGGCTATCAGCTCACTTGAAATGAAAACCGCTCTAAGTAATCAGTGGCAACCGCTTTCAGAGAAGGAAGCTGAAGATTGGATTGCTGGGCAGTGAGAGTTCTGGCTGATACTCATACCCTGATTTGGCGCTCTCCGATCCTGACCAGCTTAGCCCAGAAGCTCGCCAAGTGCTCACTCAGGCGGAAGTTCTCGCTAGCGTGGCGCTACGGTTCAAACAGATTTATGAGTTGCTGAAACAGCCGTGCGGTGAACCTGGTGAAGTGATCGCATCCGGTGGAGCGCTTATGAGTTCGCCGGTTTGGTTACAGATGATGACGGATGCGATTGGGCATCCGGTAAAGCCTTGCCTGGAGCCAGAGGCTTCGAGCCGTGGAGCAGCGATCCTGGCAGCAGAACGGATAGGACTTATTTCCGATATGGAAAGAGTATCAACGAGGCTGGGAGCAGTTGTAGAACCAGATCGAGGGCGCATGGAAATTTATCAGCAGCTTCTCGCAAGCAATGACCGGCTGTTCCATACGATTTATAAAGAGCTGCCGCAATCCTTGCAATCTTCCGGGTTGCCCTTATATTTGGACGATCAGATCTCCATCTACTTCTAGCGTTATTCCATGAAAAGTGAAACGCCCGGCGTGATTCCACAACCGGGCGTTTCAGCGGAACGATTCGAAAGAGAGGCGTTTATTGTTCTCCGTTGATCATGGCGCTTTGGGAAGAGGTCATGCTGCTTGCTCCCCAAAGGGCCTTATTGGTCCAAATAGCGCTGGCTCCCCACATGGCTTTATTGGCGGCATAGCTCGAAGCCCCCCACATCGCCTTATTAGCGTCGGAAGTGGCCGAAGCTCCCCAGACGGAGCTGGCGCCCCACATGGCTTTATTTCCGGCCAGGACGGAGTTGCTCCATGTCGCGCCGGCGCCCCACATCGCTTTGTTGGCGGACGTTGCACTCGCGCCCCACATCGCTTTATCCGAAAACACCGAGGAGGGATCGAATGAAATGTTTACGTCCCCGCTCGTGCTGTCGTAAATGGCGACCGGAGAGAGAGAGAGCGATTACGCCGGTTGGCACTTGGTTTACCAAGGCTAATGCTGCCTTGAGATCCAGGTATCCGGCGCCGACGGTAAACATATCGTAGTAGCTGGTGTAGATTTGCCCCGTGGTCGAGTCAACAACAGTGCTTACGGCAGGAAAGGTCTTGGAGGCGGTTTGCATGAGCAGCATCTTCGCCTGATCCGGCGTAAGGCCGGGAGCAGCTTGGAGCAGATCCGCCACCGCGCCGCTGACGACACCGGCAGCCATGCTGGTTCCATTCAAAACATAGTACTGGTTGGAATAACCCGGCGCAATCTTAACGGCGGGCGGTTGTGTGTTCGAATCAGGGTTATAGATCGGTTGGACCGGGATGATGCCAGTCTTGGGCGCGCTGCTTTGGAAAGTAGCCAAAGTCACTGTGTTCTGTGGATTGTTGAGAGCGAGAGTTCCGTGTTGAGCCAGCAAGGAAATAATCTGGTTACCCGGCGCCACAATGTCGGGTTTCACGATATGGTCAACAGCGGCAGGTCCCTTTGAGCTATAGCTGGCGATCAAATCGTCTGAACGACCAGCAGTTCCCATGCTCCGCATGGCGCCGACAGTGATGACGTAAGGATCATTACCAGGCGCGTTGATGGTTCCGTACCCGTCATTTCCGAATGTATTATCACGACCCTCATTGCCCGCCGAGACTACCACAACGATGCCAGCCTGCCAAGCAGCTTCCACTGCCTGACACAGCGGATCTTGGGTATAACTCTCATACACCTGTCGGCCGAGCGAAAGGTTCATCACGCGAATATTGTATGTATTTTTTAATGCGATGGCGCGATTGATAGCCGCGATGACAAAGCTGTCCGATCCTTCTCCGCTAGCATCCAAAACTTTAAGGTTAATTAAGTTCACGCCGGGCGCAATGCCGCTAAAGGATTGAGTACAGCTCGCGCAATTTGATGTTTTTCCATTCGAAGCAATGATGCCGGCAATGTGCTGGCCGTGTCCGTACCAGTCAAGACCATAGCTGGCCGGTTTGGGAGCGGGCTTACCGTCCGGCTGAATGACTGTTGATACCGTAAAATCTTCCGTATAGAGCGGCGCGTGGGAATATGCGCCCAGGTCGTCGTCCTGATTGATGCCGCTATCAAGGACAGCAACTCCGATTCCTTTTCCGTTGTATCCCGCATTCCAGGCATACGGAGCATTGATAGCGGCAGGCATGACGGCGGCAGAAGCCAGTTTTTTGCGGATCTTGCGGTCAGCAGAAACAAACTTCACATCTCCATCGGCGTCCAGCGCATTCAATGCCGACTGAGGCACGGCCTAGACTCCCGAGCGCGTTGATGCAAGTTCCGAGATCACTGTTCCGCCAAGAGCGGAAATTTTTTGAGTTGTTGTGGCGCCTATGTTTACATTCCATTGCACAATAACCTGAATCAAGCTTTGTGCCGAGGCGCTTATGAGGTCTGAGGAAATCTTCTTCTTTGGCGTTCCCGCAGAGCAAGCTATTGCCGCCATGAGTAAGAGCGACGCAATTTTTTTCACTTTCTGAACCCTTTCTCCCGTACGGCAGCCATCAATGATTCAGTACTGCCGGTTACAACTTACCTATCGGCAGGAGGTTTCGGTACTTTAGAAGTTTGTGAATGATGGAGACGAGCCTGCACTATTACCAAAGACTTCAGCAGATGACCTATTCTCGGATTTCATAGATAGCTTATGGCCTTGAATCCGCTTTCTATTCAGTAAATGCCATCTGCGACGCTGGCGGCATGCTCACGGGAGAAGCAAGGGGAAGCGCGAATTTAGCAGTGAAATGAAATGTGCTTCCGCGGTTTGGCTCGCTGTCAACCCGCAGCAGGCCATTCATTAACTGAACTAGCTGTGATGAGATTGTCAGTCCCAGGCCGGTTCCGCCGAATTTGCGCGTGGAGGAGTTATCTGCTTGCGAGAAGGCGTCAAAGATCACCTTTTGTTTTTCTTTTGGAATGCCCATTCCGGTATCAGCAACGGTGAAATGCAAGACTGCTTCGGAGCCGGATGAACTTTCCAATGCAATCCCGAGGAATATAGAGCCTTCCCTGGTGAACTTAATAGCGTTGTTGAGGAGGTTCAGGAGAACCTGACGCAGCCGGCCCGGATCGCCAACCAAATAGCCAGGCACGTCCGGAGCCAGATTCATCCGCAGTTGCAGGTCTTTCTCCCGCGCCTGAACGGATACCAGCCTTATTAACTGATCGAGACATTCCCGCAACTCGAACGGAATGGCTTCCAGTTCTAATTTACGAGCTTCAATCTTCGAGAAATCCAGAATATCGTTTACGATGCGCAGAAGAGAATCGGCGGAAGTCTTGATGATGTCCAGGTATTCGACCTGCTCCGGGTCCAGATCCGTGGAGAGCGCGATATCGGTCATTCCCATGATGCCGTTGATGGGTGTCCGGATCTCATGACTCACGTTGGTCAAGAACTCGGATTTTGCGCGGTTCGCCGCTTCGGCTTTTTGTTCAGCTTCTCTTCGAACGCAAATTTCAAGCTCCAGCTTTTCATTGGCAAGCGACAGGTCCTTGGTGCGCTCCTTCACGCGGACTTCGAGCTGGTCCCGTGATTCCCGCAGCTCCCTGGTGCGCTCATCCACTAATTTCCGTAATGTCCTTTCTTTATTCTTCAGGTGCCTTACATGAATTTTGTGAAGGCCGAAGGCGCAGCTTCCCATCAATAGGGCGAACAGGAAGAAAAAGGTTCTGGTTTCGTAGAATGCCGGTTGTATGACAAGGTCGGCGCCGGCGCCATTACTTGCGCATATGCCGTCGATACAGGCAAGCACGCGGAAACGATAGTTCGCGGGAGGAATGTTGGTGTAATTCGCAACATTACGAGAGCCCGACTGAACCCAATCCTTATCGAAACCCTCCAGCATATAGCTAAACTGAAGCTTTTCCGGTGTCGCCGAACCCGGAGCGGTAAACTGAAACTCGAACCGTTTCTTTCCGGGCGGAATCACCATGCCGCCATCGATTGAAACAGGCGCATTATCAGCCAGTACGCGCTCAAGAATAACGGAGAAAGGAATCTTCGAGGCGGCAAAGTCGCCGGGTTTCACGACCGCGACGCCTTTAAGCGTCGGAAACCAGAGACGTCCGTCCTGTGTGCGCCAGCCGGCAGGTTGAAATCCGCCGTTGCACTCCCGAGTTTTCATGCCATCCGCGACGCCGTAGTTGATCGACGGCAATGAGCGTAATTTGTGAGCCGTAAAAGCAGCCAGATCATTTCTGCCTACGCTCGCGATGCCTCGATTAGAGCTGATCCACAAGCGGCCTTCTCCGTCATCAAGAATCCTGAAGATCGCGTCGTCAATGAGTCCGTCTTCCCTGGTATAACTGGCGAACGTTCCATTCGCGAAACGGACCAGTCCTTTACCGTTGGTTCCAAGCCAGAGAGTTCCGTCCGGGTCTCCGAGAATCGAGTAGACGATGTCGCTCGGCAAACCGTTGCGAACGGTATAAGCACGGAACCGGCCGTCCTTCCAGCGTAGGAGACCGCCACCGTCCGTTCCAATCCAAAGAGCATCTTGAGCATCCTGATAAAGGGAGGTAATCAGCTTATTCGGCAGGCCGTCGCGAGTAGTTTTCGTGCTGAATTTCTCTCTGTCGAAACGGCTCAGTCCGCCACGCGATCCGACCCATAGTGAGCCGTGACGGTCAGTGTAGGCGCAAAGAAATGAGTGCGCGTCCGGTAAACCGTCGGCGGCTGTAAACGTCCGGAATCTTCCATTCTCGAAACGCGCAAGACCGTTGCGCGTTCCCGCCCATAGGCCACCCGCGCCGTCCTGAGCCACGGAAAATACTAGGTTGTCCGGCAAGCCGTCACGGGTCGTGTACCGGGTGGCCTGGCCATTTTTCCAGCGGGTCAACCCTCCGTCGGAACCGATCCAAACCGCTCCGGCTTTGTCCTGATAAATCGCCAAGCTGGTGTCGCTGGCAAGCCCCTGCTGCGCCGTTATGGCAGTGAAGATGCCCTCGCGAATCGAGGTAAGCCCGCCGTCGGTATCGCCAAGCCACAAGGTTCCAGCGCGGTCCTCGAATATGGCCCAAACACCCGCGCCGGGAAGCCCATCCTTCTTGGTAAATGAGCTAATCTGATTGCCGGCCAATCGATTCAGCCCACCCTCCAAGGTGCCGATCCACAGCGTACCCGCGGCATCCTCGCAAATCGAGAAAACTGAATGCCCGATCAAACCGTTTACCTTTGTAAAAGGCTTCCGAGCATCAGGACTCCAGCGCCATAGGCCGTTTCCGTGCGTCCCGATCCAAGTGAATCCGCGCCGGTCCACATAAACTGAACGAACATCATTTTCGCCTAGGCCGTCTTTGGCGGTGTATGTCTTAAGTGTTCCGGCCGACAATCGAGTCAGTCCGCTATGTGTTCCGACCCAGAGCGTGCCTTCGTGGTCACCGGAAATCGAGAGCACCGAATTGTCGGCAAGCCCATCTTTCTTTGTCAGCCTTTGCAGTTTGTTGTCGCCGAAGCGGGCCAACCCTCCTCCATCTGTTCCGATCCATAGGCTGCCCTGCCCATCCTCGTATAACGACAAAATCGAGTCGCTTGCCAGATCCTTTTGGAATCTGAAGGGCTGGAATTTACCATGACTGAAGCGCGTGAGCCCTCCGCCAAAAGTGCCGATCCAAAGAGTTCCCTCGTGATCCACCAACAGGGATGTGATGAAGTTGTTTTCAAGGCCGGGCGTGGTGTTCTTTTCAAAAATTGTAAAGTGGATGCCGTCAAAACGAGCCAAACCACCTTCCGTGCCCAACCAGAGATAACCGTCCTTCGTTTGAGCAATAGACGTAACAGAATTCTCCGGCAGTCCTTGCTCGCTTTGCCAGGATTGATGAATGAATTGCGTGATGTCCTTTGCGGGATCGAGACTTGCTTCCGCGGCAGGAACCAACAAGAAAACCAAATGCAGCGCCAGCAAAATATAGCGCCACTGAAATGAATTTAGGATTCGCGGGAGCGCAAGAATTGTTGACTTTTGGTAAACCACTGTGGAGATGGGTAAAACCCTGTAATGCTTGTTCAAGCTTGGGGCTAAAACTCTCGTATATTCTTGTGAGCGCGTGATAGTCTGCCGGCCTGAGCAGAATCATTCTGACTGGAGCGACATTGTCAGAGGTGTGCCGCGATAAACTTGCGTCTTGTATCAAGCAATGGCTGTTTTGTTTAATAGTCACCCGGCGCGGGTGAAAAGTGTAAACAGGCTCGCAATGATTTATACCGTCTGTTCCGTTCTTGCTCTGGGCGGGCAGGCTGATGTGGGGGAAATTATTCAAAAGTCGGTGGCGGCTAATGAAGTTGATTTCCGGGCGGAGCCGGAGTTTGGACATAAAGTAATTGATCGGGGGTCGCAGGAGTCCAAGACATACCAGGTCACTATGATCGACGGCTCTCCCTACCGTCGGCTGATCGCGGTGAACGATAAGCCTTTGTCACAAGAAGCTGAACGCGCGGAAGGGCGCAAACAGGAGCGGGCGGTCGCGCGTCGGCGCACGGAATCTGCCAGGGAAAAGCAAAAAAGGATCGCGAGCTATGAGAAAGGCCGGCAACGCGACCGCGCCATGATGCGGGAACTGACAAAGGCGTTTACGTTTACGCTGGTGGGCGAAGAGAAGCTTGGATCTTTTGATGTGTATGTGCTGCGAGCCGAGCCGAAACCGGGCTATCGGCCGCCCAACATGGAAACGGAAGTGCTGCCCGGCATGAAAGGGCAACTCTGGATTGACAAGGCCAGCTACCAGTGGGTGAAGGTCACGGCAGAGGTGGTGCATCCGGTGTCCATCGCGGGTTTTCTGGCGCAGGTCGAGCCGGGAACTCAGTTCGAGCTGGAGAAAACGCCGGTTGAGAACGGAGTATGGCTGCCGAAACACTTTGCCATGAAATCACGCGCTAAGGTGATGATGCTGGTGAACCGGTCTTCGGCGGAAGATCAGACGTTTTCCGATTACCGCCGAGCGCGGTAGCTTTGGGTAGTGTCCGAAAGGCGCGCTGAAAAGAACGGCGCGCTTTTTACAGCAAGTTGATCCCGAGGTGTACGAAGCGATTCAGGGAGAAGCCGAGCGCCAGAATACGCGGCTGGAATTGATTGCCCGTTACAACATCACGGCATTACGCCGGCTTTTATTCCGCAGCGTCCGGTTTGGTAACCGGCAAGCCGGAAATATTGAACTCTTTCCTTAAAATGGCGTCAAACCAGGAAAGCGGCAGCAAGTTGCGCAGTCTGGCCGCGATCTTCGCGTCCCTTCCCACTAACACCCGGGCAGATGGACGTTTCGCCAGGATGCTCCGCACGATTACCTTAGCAGCCATATCGGCGGGAATGGCGCGCGCACTGGCGCGTTTGGCGGCTTTTGCTAAGCCGTCGATCTCAGGACCATATAATCGGCGGGCTGGATGGCTGGGGTGGAACTGCTCGGAGGAAACGTCGCCCTTACCCCAAATTTCTGTTGAAATTGCATCCGGCTCAATTACCGTCACGCCGATACCCTGACGGCGTAATTCCAAACGGAGGCTGTCTCCTAAAGCCGAAGTTGCAAACTTACTGGTCGTGTACGGCGCTAAGATCGGCTGCGAAACGCGGCCTCCTATGGAGGAAACAAACAAAAGCCGCGGAACAAAAACACCATGATTGATTACGCCTTGCCGCAGCAAGGGCAGAGCGGCCCGCGTTAATTCAATCATTCCAAAAAATTCACATCCTTCGTCGATCAGTTGACTTTTCAAAGTTCCAAACCTAAACGCGGTTCTCTTGCGAGAACAGACTTTGACAAAGGGGAACGGCGCGGAAATCATGATTCGATTTTGACCAGTTTAAGCGACAATAGAAGAGTATCCACCATGAACGAACAGAAGAGAATGGCGCGCTTTTTACAGCAAGTTGATCCCGAGGTGTACGAAGCGATTCAGGGAGAAGCGGAACGCCAGAATACGCGGCTGGAGTTGATTGCCAGCGAGAACTTCACCTCCGAAGCCGTGTTGGAAGCGGCGGGTTCTGTTTTCACGAACAAGTATGCGGAAGGCTATCCGGGAAAGCGCTATTACGGCGGTTGCGAGTATGCCGACATCGTTGAGAACTTGGCGCGGGAGCGGGCGAAGAAGTTGTTCAAGGCCGAGTATGCCAATGTGCAGCCGCACTCGGGATCGCAAGCCAATGAGGCCGCGTATGCGTCCGTGCTGCAGCCGGGTGACACGATTCTGGGAATGAATCTGGCGCATGGCGGTCATCTGACGCATGGGCACCCGCTGAATTTTTCAGGCAAGCTGTACAAAGTGGTGGCGTATGGAGTGCGTCAGGATGATGAGCTGATCGATTATGACGAGCTGGCGCGGTTGGCGGAAGAACATAAGCCGAAGGTGATCGTGGCGGGAGCCAGCGCTTACTCGCGCGTGATCGATTTCGCGCGTTTCCGGCAAATTGCCGATGTAGTGGGCGCGGTGTTCATTGTCGATATGGCGCACTACTCGGGGCTGATCGCGGCGGGCGTGTATCCGAATCCTTGTGAACACGCGGACATCGTTACTTCCACGACTCACAAAACCTTGCGCGGGCCGCGCGCCGGAATGATTTTGGCTCGGGAGAAGTTCGGGAAGGAAATTGACAGGGCAGTATTTCCGGGCGCGCAGGGCGGGCCATTGGTGCATGTCATCGCAGCAAAAGCGGTTTGCTTCCTTGAAGCCCTTTCGGAAGAGTTCCGCGAGTATCAGGGACGGGTGCTGGCGAATGCGCGCGCTTTAGCGGCGGCGCTGCGGACCGAAGGCTTTCGCGTGGTAAGCGGCGGCACGGATTCGCACATGCTCCTGATGGATGTGTTTGCGAAAGGCGTAAAGGGCAAGGAAGCGGAAAAGGCTCTCGACGAAGCGTACATCACGGTTAATAAAAACGCGATTCCGTTTGACAAGAATCCGCCCCTGAATCCAAGCGGGATTCGCCTGGGGAGCCCGGCGGTGACCACTCGCGGGTTTGGCGAAGGTGAGATGCGGACGGTAGCGAGCCTGATTGCGTTTGTGTTGAACAACGCGCAGTCGGCGGATGTCATTGCCGAGACGCGCAAGCGGGTGGCGGAGCTGACGGACAGATTTCCGCTCTATGAATGGCGTCGGGAAGCAATGGCGGCATCCCGTTAATGTCGCGCCTCAAAATGATAGGAGCCTGAGCCGACGACACAATCGACCGGATGTTTGCCGCTGCCTATTGTGTGAATACCGCGCCCTGCGGCAAGAGGTCGTCCGTCCAGGCTAATCCCCTTGTTATACGCTGCTGGAAATGTAACGGTCGCCGTCGCGCCCGGAGGCACCGTGACATCCATGCGAAGAATATCGCCGTCCCGCGACCAGCGGCTCTCCACAAGTCCTAGCATCGATTGGAACGATGCCGAAGCGGCGCGAACATCGCCCACAGGGGCTGGCTTGATTTGAATACGCTCGTCCGCCGCGCGCGTCAGGTCGAAATCGATGCCGGCCAAACCGCGATAAAACCATTCCTCCGCGTGGCCGAGCATAAAGTGATTTTGGGAAGAGTCTGGGTTGGCATCCCACGCCTCCGTAAGCGCTGTCGCTCCGCGAGAAAGCTGGTACCCATAGCTGGGCGCGTCCCTGCGGCTGAGCATGTCACACAGCACGTCCGAACGGCCGTTTTCGGTCAGCGCGCGCACCACGTAATGAAATCCGATATCTCCTGCAGTCACATGATTCGCGTGCTTTCTGATGTTGTTTACTAGGTTCGCCAGGACAGCCTCTTCCCTGCCCTCCGGCGCTAAATGCAATACCAGCGGCATGGCGTTTGCCGTCTGGCTTCCCTGATCGTATTGGTCCGTTTCCGGATGAAACAGGTGAGCGTTAAATGATAACTTGACCGCTGCTGCTTCCGCTGCATAGGCGGCGGCATCATCCGGCTTATTCAATAGTGAAGCGACTTTCGACAGGACCGTTACATCCTGGTAGTAAATGGCCGTGGCGGTCAGACCTTTCCCCGTCAACTGCGACTCGCCCGGAGGCTTTGGCCCAATGTCATACCAGTCACCCAAGCCGTAAGCCAGCATGCCGTCATTCATACGGCTCCGCAAATAACCTGCGTAGAGCTTCATGGATTCGTAGTGCGAGCGCAGAGTGTCCAAATTTCCATAAAACTGATAAGCCGTCCACGGACTCAGAATCACTGCGCTTCCCCACTCGGGCGTGTCGCGGAAATTCGTACTCCTTCCGTTTTTATCGACGAAGGCGACGTATTCTGGCGCGATGGAAGGCACCATGCCGTCCGCTTCTTGCTCGTCCCCCATGTCGTCGCTCATCTTGCCGTAGAGCTGTGAGACGTCGAAGTTGTACATGATCGCCGCGCCTGCAAGGTGCGTCTGTTCCAGCCAGCCTAGTTTTTCGCGGTGCGGGCAGTCGGTCAGCACGCTCGCCATGTTGCTCAGGATGGCGGCGTCAATGAGTTTGTGTATCTTTCCGAAGAGTTCGTCCGAGGATGAAAACGCGCCGGTCACGGGTACTTCGTCATGGAGGAACTGTCCGGTCAGGGTATGCACCACCGGCGCGCCGGACCGTTCTACCTGCACATAGCGGAATCCGTAATAGCTGAAACGCGGATGCCAGGGCTCCAGCCCGCTGCCCTTCAGAATGTAGGTGAACGAGTTTTCGGAATCGGGAAAAGCGTGGGCGCTGCGCTGAGTGACCAGCCCGTTGGCGTCGAGCAACTCGCCCACGATCAGCTTGACCGATGAGCCTTTCTCTCCGCTGACCGCAATATCGGGCCAGCCCGAGAAGTTTTGTCCCAGGTCATAGACGGACACTCCCGGCTTTGGCTCCGTCACGTTCACTGGCGCGTAGGCATGGCTTGCTTTAATGGGCGGGATCTGTTCGGAGACGAGCTTTCCTCCCGGCCCGCCGACTTCCAGCGCTGACAGCCAAGCCGCATCATTGAAGCTCCCCATGTCCCACCCTGTCTGTTCGCGGCGCGCGTCGTAGTCTTCTCCGCCGTAAATCGATGAGAAAACGATGGGTCCGGAAATCGTCTTCCAAGTTTTGTCGCTTCCCACCATCGTCTCGCTTCCATCGGCGAAGCGCAGATGCAGTTGCAGGATCAGCTTGGGCTGTCCGACGGAGCCGATGAACTTCGTGTAACGACCTTTGATTCCCTCCACGTTGTACATCCCGTTGCCGAGCATAACTCCCACCGCGTTTGCGCCGGAGTGCAACAGTTTCGTCACATCATAAGTGTTGTACAGGACTCGCTTGCGGTAATCGGTCCACCCTGGGGTGAGAACAGCATCCGTGATGTTCCGGCCGTTGATGTGAACCTCGTACTGGCCTAAGCCTGAAACGAAGATCAGCGCTTGTGTAATCGGCTGTTGGAGCGTAAAGGCGCGGCGGAATATGGGAAGCGGCTTCGACGCGTCCTTGACTTCGCCCACGCCCTCTCTTGCCTGAGTCGGCGCAGGGAAATCGGGCTCGGCGGCGATCCAGCGCGCGGTCCACTCCTCCCGATGCAGGAGGGCGGTCGTGTATTGTGCCCGTACACTCCAGGCGGACGAGTGATCGGCTTCATCCCACACGCGCGCTTTCCAATAGTATTGAGTCCGCGACGAGGTAGGCTTACCCGCATAGACGATTCCGAAGGTGCTCGCAGACGGCACCTCCCCGCTGTCCCAAAGGTCGCCCCGGTCCGCTTCCAGTAATGTAAGCGAAGAAGCTACCAGAATGCGGTAGGCCGTCTGCCTTACATCGCGTTTACGGGGGCTGTCGAGCCGAAGCGTCCAACCGAAGTGAGGCGTTTCGGTATCGATTCCCATAGGATTCCGCCGCGATTCGCAACTCAGATTTTGAGGAGAAACCGTTGCTGTTCGGCAAGTTGCCGGGAGAAACAATGCCGCGCAAGAAACGCGGAAGAGCGTCGAGAGCAAAGTCAGTGTCGGGTACCAGCCTTAAGATCACCTATTACAACATGGTTGAAACGTTGCGGGAGCAGCAACTTCCATGAAAAAATCAACTTCGATTGCCGATACGGCTGAAGGGATGCTGCGCGCCTGCCATAGTCTGTTGCTCTGTTTACCGGTCTTTACCTTATTGACGGGTTGCGCCGGTAATCAAAGTGAGAAAAGTTCACTGGGGCGGCACAGCGTGACCCGGATTTCTCAATTGTTCGCCACGGATGTGCATGACCGGATGCGAATCCGCACCCATGGCGTGCTCACCTTCTGGGATGAACATGATGGTGTCGGCTTTGTGGAGGATGGCACGGGAGGAATTAAGATTGAGGGCTTGGCGTCCGGTCCCCAGACACTGGGACACTTGGTGGATGTCGAAGGGCAACTGGTCGGGGTCTATCCTGCCGCAAAATTAACGCAGTCCACGATACAGGATTGTGGCGACCCCCCTGCTCGAATGCCGCAACCGCCGCTGCTCTCCCAACGTTTCAGCATCGCCGAGCAGTATCGATTGGTGGAGGTCCAAGGTATTGTCCGCTCTTTGCAACCCGTGGGAGGCGGCCTATTTCATCTGACCCTGGCGTACTCAGGCGAAATCTTGCAGGTCAGAGTCGTCGATCACGGCGGTAATCCTCCACCCGGCCTAGTAGACTCCGAAGTCCGGCTTCGCGGTGTAGCTGATATTGGTTTCGATGCGGATGGACAGGCAGCCCGCATGAATCTTTGGCTGGCGAGTTGGAACGATATCCTTTCCAGAAAAACGCCGCCCGCCATCGAAAGTCAGCCGACGCATAGGTTAGCGGAGGTGTTGGCTCAGTACGCGGCGGAACCTCCCCGGCACAGAATGAAAATTCGCGCGACCCTGGTTCCCGGAGTGAACGGAGATCCCTTTCTTTTGCGGGATGGGCCGCAAGCCATGGAAGTCCGTTTCCAGCGCCCTCCCGATCAATCCGTCCTGGGCGAAACGGAAGTAGCCGGTTTTCTCGAGAGAAACGGACACACCCTCATTCTTTCGGAAGCTCTTCCTGTAGAGCATTTAGGGCAGACCCCCACGGAAGTCCTACACTCCGTCAAAGAGATTCATTCGCTACGGTCGCAACACGCCGCGCTCGGAATTCCTGTCGCGCTGCGCGGCGTTGTGACTTGCTTTGACAAAACTATTCATGTCTTTTTCGTGCAGGACGGGACAGGCGGCATCTATGTGTATGGTCCCTCCGTTTGGGAGATGCCCTTGAAAGCGGGGCAGGAAGTTGAGATTTCGGGCAAAACCGACCCTGGCGAATTTGCTCCGTCTATCCATGCGACTCACGTTGTCATTGTTGGGTCCGCGCCGCTCCCCGCGCTTCCGGTCCTGGACTTTCCAACCATCTTTTCCGGCAAGGAAGACAGTAGCTGGCTGGCCGTGCAGGGAATTGTGCAGGCAATCCGGAGGGAAAACGGCCATTCGTTCGCCCTCCTGCAATGGGGCGCGGAGCATTACAGCGCTGACATTTTGGGACCGGCGCCGCTTCCTGAGAACCTGATCAATTCGAAAGTCACCATCCGGGGCGTATGCGGTTCACGATTTAACCATACGCGTCAGTTTCAAGGCATTCGCATGTACGTTCCGGATGCCTCCTTCGTTCAACGAAACGAAGGAGACGCAGAGCGCTCGGAGATACGCCTACGTCCCATTCAGTCTCTTCTTGAATTCTCGCCGCACGTTGAACTAGGTCGCCTCAGCCGCGTCGAGGGGACAGTAACGCTTACTCGCCGCGATGGGCCTGTATACATCCAGGACTCCACGGGAGGAGTTCTGCTGCGAGCCCACTCCGCGCTACCCGTCCGTGCTGGCGAGTTTGTCAGCGCCGTGGGCTTCCCGCAATCAGAAGCGTACGGTTCTTCTCTTAATGATGTTGTTATCCTGCATCGCAGCGTCGGCAAAGCAGTCGAACCACGGCGGGTAACTGCGGATGAGCTATTGCTCGATGGACTGGACTCATGGCTCGTGCAAATGGAAGCAATTGTCATGGATACAGCGGCCAGCGGATCACGCGAGACGCTATGGCTCGAAGCAGGAGGTACTACGTTTCAAGCGGATCTCGCGGGCATGGAGCGTTTAGCCCCCTTGGAGCGCGGCGCTTTGGTTCGCCTCACGGGAGTTTCTTCCATTTCAGTCGAGGGCTCGGAGGAACGGCGCACCCCGCAAGGTTTCCGGCTTCTTTTACGCTCTCCCGCCGACGTCGTTATCGTCCGCCCAGCGCCTTGGCTGACCGTGGGGCGAACGTTGCAAATCAGCGCCGTTCTCGCGCTGGGCGGTCTCCTGGCGTCTGTTTGGATTCTGGTTCTCCGGCGCAGGGTCAATCAGCAAACCGCCGTGATCTCTTCGAAACTTGCCCGCGAGGAAGAACTGAAACAACAGGCGGAAGCAGCAAACCGGCTTAAAAGCGAATTCCTGGCCAACATGAGCCATGAAATCCGGACCCCTATGAACGGCATCATCGGCATGACCGCGCTCGCGCTGGAGACGGATCTCACGCCGCAGCAACATGAATACGTTTCGGCCGTCAGTTCCTCCGCTGAAGCCTTGCTGGAAATCCTAAACGACATTCTGGATTTCTCAAAAATTGAAGCCGGCAAGTTGCTGCTCGATCCGCATGAGTTTTCACTGCGCCAGGAAGTGCGAAGCGTGCTGAAAACTGTTTCTTGCCGGGCCCTCGAGAAAAAGCTGCAACTGCTCTGCGCTATTGATACCGGAATACCGGACTCTCTTTTCGGCGACGCTCTGCGCCTTCGGCAGATTCTGCTGAATTTCCTGAGTAACGCCGTTAAGTTTACGGAACGAGGCGAAGTCGAGCTTGGGGTCCGGCGCCTGTCGATGACCGAAGAGGTCTGCCAGCTCGAATTTTTGGTCCGGGACACCGGTATCGGCATGTCGCCGGAACAGTTAAAGCTGATCTTTGAACCATTCACGCAAGCTGACGGTTCCGTTACGCGCAAGTACGGTGGAACCGGACTCGGGCTTTCCATCTGCGCCAAGCTGGCCGATCTTTTGGGAGGATCGCTGCAAGTAGAAAGCAGCCCAGGTGCTGGAAGCAGCTTCCGGTTTACTGTCGCCTTGGAACGCCGCGAAGATCGTTCCGCCAGCCCTGTTGACAAATCACCGGTAAATGGCCACCCCGTTCATCACACGCCGCTTCGCATCCTGCTGGCCGAAGACAATGTCATCAACCAAAAGGTCGCGGTCGCTCTCCTCAAAAAACAAGGGCACATAGTTCGCGTCGCCAACAATGGCCGGGAAGCCGTCGAACTCTGCGGTCAGGAGCCATTCGACTTGGTTCTGATGGACGTGCAGATGCCCGAAATGGATGGATTTCAGGCCACCGCCGCTCTCCGAAGCAGTTCGCGTCCGAAGATCGCAAAGGTGAAAATCATTGCCATGACCGCTCATGCCCTGAAAGGCGACGAGCAGTTGTGTTTGACCGCTGGAATGGACCGTTATCTTTCAAAACCGATCAGCGCGGCGAAACTGCAAGCGGTGATCGTGGACCTTTTCGAGAACAACGCACCGCCGTTGGCCGAGACCTTGGCAGGCTCCGAAACGTACGTAGCTTAGAATCACCTGTTAATTCAAGAATCGCCGCGCCAGTATTTCTTTATTCAATACTTGTGTTTGAGAACGGCGCGTGGCAGGATCGATACAAAGAATCAGGAGCCTCATGCGTAAAGACCAAGTATGTTTGCGCTGTGCACTTATCACTTTGTTAGCCTTAGCGCTGTCGGGACGGTTGGGCGCCCAGATCGGCGGAACGGGATCGATCCAGGGAACAATCACTGACCCGTCGGGAGCGGCCGTGCCTGCCGCCACGGTCACGGCTACGAATGTGGCAACCAACGCGAAAACTGTTCAACGGACGACGGAAGCGGGATTCTATTCCATTGCCGCGCTTCCTGCCGGCCAGTACACTGTGAATGTCTCTGCGGCCGGATTTCAGCAGGTGACGCAGGAAAAGGTTACGGTTGATGCTCTGGCGGTGGTTACGGTAAATCTTGCCCTCCAGGTAGGAACCTTAGGGGAGACAATCACGGTCAGTTCCGCGCCGCCTCCGCTCAATACGGCTGACGCCACACTCGGGAGCAATATGCGGAATGAGTTGTATACGGCTCTACCGCTGGCGATGAACGGGAGTCCGAGAGATCCGACGGCGTTTGTCGCGCTAGTGCCAGGCGTGCAGGGTTTAGGCACGCAAGCGGCAGGCACGTCTTTTGCTTCTTTCAATGGCGGGCAGCCGTACCTTAACGAAGTTTACGTTGAAGGTCTTCCTACGACAACGGCGGCGGTGCAGGGCGAGACGCGGAATCTTTCGCTTGGCGTTTCTGTTGAGGCGATTGAGCAGTTCCAAGTGCTGACCAACAATCCGCCCGCGGCTTACCAGGGCCAGGGCGTCGAGAACTTTGTTTTGAAATCGGGAACCAATCAGTTTCACGGATCGGCCTTTGAATTTTTCCGTAACACGGTGCTGGACGCTCGCGGCTTCTTTCCGCCGACCACGCCGATTGAGAAGCAAAATGAGTTCGGAGTGTATGGCAGCGGGCCGATCAAGAAAGACAGGATCTTTTTCTTCGGTTCTTATGACGGGTACTATTATCGGCAGTCCACCACGCCAACTTTTCAATCCATTCCCTCGCTGGCGGCGCAGGGCGGAAATTTCAGCGCGTATCCGCAAGCGATCTATAACCCGTACTCGACGGTATGCAACGCTTCCGGAGCAAACTGCACGCGCGCGCCTTTTGCGGGCAATATCATTCCGGCCAGCTTAATCTCTCCAGTTTCTCGATCGCTTGAATCTTATCTGCCAAATCCCAGCAGTTCGGGGCTCCAGAATAACTTTCTGACTTCGCAACCGATTGGACTGCACAATAACAACACAACCGACAAGATCGATGTCAATCTGAATGATAAGCACAGGTTTTACGGCTTTGTCAGCCGTGGGCGATACGCGACCGACGGGCTAGCGGGCATCAGCGCCAACACGAGCGCGCTGCCTCTCCCCTACACCGCTTCCCGATACGTGACGGAGATTCCGACGGCGGCGCAGGTCCGCGACGTTTACGTGTTCTCGCCCAGCTTGCTAAACCAGCTTAGTTACTCGTTCAATCGCCTATCCGTGCCGATCACAAGCGCCACGGTAGCGGGGGCGTATCCGCAGAAAGCAGGTTTGCAAGGTCTTCCCGCCGGACAAGCGAACTTGGCTTTTCCGACGGTCAACTTCAATGGACCGAATGTGCCGACGAGTTGGGCCGGGACGAATTCCATTGCCTTTGACGAAGCAAGCAATACATTCGTGCTGCAGGACAACGCGCAGTGGGTGAAGGGCAAGCACTCGATGACAATTGGAGGTCAGTTTCAAGCGCTGCAGAACAACTACACCAGTCCGGACCTCGGGAGCGTTGCCAGCTTCACCTTTTCCAACTCGGAGACGGCTGGTTTTTCACCAACCGGCACTCTGCTGAACGCCACCGGCAATGCGTATGCCAGTTATCTGTTGGGAGCCGTCGACTCTTCCAGCATTACGCAAAACTATGTAGCAACCACCGGAGGACGATACAAGACCTTTGCGGTCTACTTCCAGGACGATTACAAAGTCACTGCCAAGCTGACTCTGAACTTAGGGCTGCGTTATGACATTTTCGGCACGTATCACGAAGTCGCCAACCGCCTGTCGTTTCTGAATCCGACGCTTCCCAATCCGCTGGTGAGCAATTATCCCGGCGCGCTGCAGTTTGCCGGAAATGGGCCGGACTCCTGCCATTGCGATACGCCGGTGGGAGCGCACTACACCGAGCTGGGACCAAGATTCGGATTTGCGTACGCGCTGAACGACAAGACAGTGATTCGGGGTGGTTATGCAATTATGTACGCGCATGGCGGAGCTACCGGCGGTCGGGCGGGCGCACGCGCCGGAACTGGGCAACTGGGTTTCAATGCCAACCCCACGTTCACGAGCCCCAATCCTGGAGCGGGCGCTCCCGCATTTCTTTGGAGTGCGGCTGCCGCGCCTCTGCCGAGCGTTTATTCGAATATCTATGCCGGGGGCGCTCCCCCTTACCAGCAGCCGCCTTTCTTCAATCCTTCACTCAACTCCGGGTTTTGCACCGGGTGTCCGCAGGGGTCCACCATCACCTATGGAGACCCTCAAATTGGCGGCAAGCCGCCCTACTTCCAGAACTGGAATTTTGGAATTCAGCGCGCCCTGACGTCCAACACGACCCTGACGCTTGCGTATTCTTCCAGCATCGGGCATTTTCTTGCAACCAGCGTGGGCCGGGGTATCTATAGTAATCAGCTCGATCCGCGATATCTGCTATTAGGAAACCTGCTGAATTCGACCGCCAACTCCGCTAACATTGCAGCGGCTAACGCGATTGTTCCCGGCATGCGGCTTCCGTATGTGAATTTCGCGGGAACTATCGGACAGATGCTGAGGCCATTTCCGCAGTATTCCGGCGTGAGCGACATTTGGGGCGATATCGGCAACTCCACCTACCATTCGTTGCAGGCTTCCTTGACGCAACGACTGACGAATGGACTTACGTATACTGTCAACTACACCCGCAGCAAGGAGATTGATGACGTCCTGGGCAGCGCCGGACGAACCGCTTACAACCAGCGGATCGAGAAGGCAGTTGGATTGATTGACCGGCCCAACGTCTTCTCGGCCACTTTCTCCTATCGCTTGCCGTTTGGGTCAGGACAACGTTTCGCGAGCGGAAACGGAATTGTGAACGGGATCGTTGGCGGATGGGAACTCTCGGGCTTGGGAACGTTTTCCTCCGGCGCGCCGCTCACGGTCACGTCAACCTCCTGCAACCTTCCGCAGATTGGCGGTTCCTGCCTTCCGAATTACAATCCGAATTTCACCGGACCTGTTACGATCAACGGCGGTTTGGGAAGCGGCCAAGGCAACTTGATCGCGGGTTCCGGCGCGGCGGCGACAACATTCATCAACAAGAGCGCTTTTCTGGCTCCAGCGGCGTATACGTTTGGAAACACGCCCCGCACTTTGCCGTACGGCTTGCGAGCGCCTTCGGTGTGGGATGTGGATTTGACAGTGCGCCGCCAGTTTCCGATTACGGAGCGCGTCAGGCTGGTGTTCGCGGTGGATGCGTTCAATTTCCTCAACACGGTTCAGTTCGGCGGCATTGGGACAAACATTGAGTCCGCGAATTTTGGGCAGGTAACCACGCAGGCAAACTCGCCGCGAAAGCTGCAGATCAACGCACGAATCAATTTCTAATGGATCTCACAAGAAGAGATGTATTCGGCCTGATGGCCGCTATGCCCGTTGCGGCCGGCGGCGAACTTTTGCCGCAAGCGACCGTGGCGGGGAATGCGCCGGTTTCCCTTGACTGGCTGGGCGGCCACTCTCCGCCAGTGACCAGCGGCGTCAGTTGGGGAGTGCCGTGGCCGCGTGGAGCGGTCCTGAAAGAGACGCAATTCCACCTGACAGGCGGCGGGAAAACGCTTCCTTTGCAAAGTTGGACATTGGCTTATTGGCCCGATGGGTCGGTTAAATGGACGGGTTTCGCCACGGTGACAAGCCCCGGCACGAATGGTCCTTTTACCATCGAATCCGGCGCGGCGGCAAACGCAGGTGCGCCTGCGCTGCGAATCACGGAAGGAACGAACGCGGTGGAGGTAGACACGGGTTCTCTGCAATGCCGGATTCCCCGCCAAGGATCGACGCTCCTGGAAGGTTTGACCATGGAGGGCCGCGAGATCGCAAGCCGGGCGCGTCTTGTTTGTAGCCTGGAGGATCGCTCCCAACTGGCAACCGGCCGCACGCTTCGGTTTGAGGACTTTACGGGCGAGATCAAGAAAGTAACGGTGGAGGGGAATGGCTCCGTTCGCGGCTTGGTCAAAATTGACGGCTTTCATAAAGCGGACAAGAGCAGCCGCGAGTGGCGGCCCTTCACGGTGCGGCTTTACTTCTATGCGGGGCAAGCGCCTATTCGGATGGTTCATTCCATTGTCTTTGATGGTGATGACCACAAGGATTTCATCAGCGGCCTCGGCGTTGTTTTCGATGTACCGATGCGCGAGCAGGCTCACAACCGTCATGTGCGTTTTTCGGGCGAAGGCGAAGGGCTTTGGGCGGAGCCGCTACAACCGCTTACCGGTCGCCGTCCTCTCGGTCCTCCCGGCAACACTTTTTATGCCGACCAGCTTGCCGGAAAACGTGTTCCGAACAAGGCAGCGCTTGATGAAGCTGGACAAAGGCTGCTCACGGATTGGGCGGTTTGGGATTCGTACAAACTCGCTCAGTCCACTGCCGATGGATTTGTTATCCAGAAGCGGACAAACGCGCAAAGCTGCTGGCTCCAGGCAGGGGCGGGAAAGCGGGCTTCGGGACTTGCTTTCGTTGGAGATGTCAGCGGAGGATTGGCGGTTTCGATCAGGAACTTTTGGCAGTCTCATCCCGCTGCGCTGGAAATACAGAATGCTACGGGCGACACGGCTCATCTCTATGCGTGGCTGTGGTCACCCGATGCGCCTGCAATGGATCTGCGGCATTACGATACCAAAGCGCATAACCTCGATGCAAGCTACGAAGATGTGCAGCCCGGCTTCAGCACTGCCCATGGAATCGGACGCACCAGCGAACTCACCCTGTTCCCCACGGCAAGCGTTCCGGCCAGGGAAGAAACGGTTAAGCAGGCAAAAACCGGGGCTGCTCCTCCGCTGCTGGTCTGTTCGCCGCGGCATCTGCATTCCGCTTCCGCGTTCGGTGTTTGGAGTTTGCCGGACCGATCCACTCCTTATAAAAGGACCATGGAAGAAGATCTGGATGCGGCTCTTACGATGTACCTGAAAGAAGTGGAACAACGCCATTGGTACGGCTTCTGGGATTTCGGGGACGTCATGCACGCTTACGATCCGGGCCGCCATGTCTGGCGTTACGACATCGGCGGCTTCGCTTGGGACAACACGGAACTCGCTACTGATCTGTGGCTTTGGTACAGCTTCCTGCGTACTGGCCGCGCCGATATTTTTCGCATGGCCGAAGCGATGACGCGCCACACCAGCGAGGTGGACACCTATCACTTGGGGCGCTTTGCGACTCTGGGTTCCCGCCACAATGTGCGCCACTGGGGCGACGGCGCGAAGGAAGCGCGGATCAGCCAAGCGGCTTTCCGGCGTCCTTTTTATTACCTCACTACCGATGAGCGCACGGGCGATATCATTCGTTCGGTCCTTAATGCGGATTTCAAGCTGCTTGAAATTGATCCTATGCGCTTGGCAGCGCCGCTCAAAGGCCCGAAGAAGTATCCCGCGCGTATTCGCGGCGGCCCGGACTGGCTGGCCTATGTCGGCAACTGGATGACGGAATGGGAGCGCACGGGAAACACGAAGTACCGGGACAAGATCCTGACCGGCATGGATTGCATCGCCAAAATGCCATACGGATTTATGACCGGCCCGGACGCGATGTACGGCTACGATCCCCAAACCGGTAAGCTATACCCGCTGGAAGATGATCCTTTCGGCGTATACAATTTGCAGGTGATTCAAGGCGGCGCGGAAGTCGTGCTGGAGTTGAACCAGGTGATCGATCATCCCGGCTGGAAAAAGGCTTGGCTGCAATACTGCCGGTTAACCGCCGCTCCGAAGGATGTGGTCGCCAAGGATATGCAGACGGGTAGTGAAGGCGCTGACGGCCAGTATGCGGGTGGTGGACGTTTGGCGGCTTATGCGTATCGGGAAACTAAAAATCCCGCCTTTGCCAGGCGTGCCGCTGCGGGGCCTAATGGCGGCTACGGCATGCGGCCGGACATGTATGCTCCGCGCCCGGTGAATGGTCCTGCCGTGCTGAATCCGCTGGAGGAAGTCCCTTCCCTGTCCACCAACAGCGTTGCCCAGTCTTCCCTCAACATGATCGAGTTGCTGGAACTGTGCGCCGATCAACTGCCGGTCGAAGTTCCTCCGGCACCGCCCACTCCCTCTCGACAGCGGCGGGGATGAAACGATGCATGTTCCTATTAAAGGTCTCCACAAATGAGATACGGTTTCCTTTTGGCGGCATTTCTGTGTTTATCCGTCCGCGCTCTTGACAGGCCCGGCGTCACTTACAAAGTATTCCAGTTTCCGCCGGATAAGATCCCTCGTGTTGACGGCAACTCCGATGATTGGGCTATTGTTCCTGATGACTACGCCATCGGCATGGATCAGTTGGTTGATGACACCGATAAGAATCGCAGGGCGGACCCCAAGGACCTTGACGTGAAAATCAAAGTGGGCTGGGTTAACCCCAGTATTGAGTTAGGAAAGAGTCGTACCAAGCTGGCAGGAGTAGAGTAAGGTTGCCTGTCCGAACTCCTTCTGCCGAAGGTACGACTCTCCGATGTCCAGCATACTTGATCAACTCACC